>Ga0163159_1000310_pt1 | contig 72125 bp, 60 predicted proteins | sample BioMet9_FD_108702 | JGI IMG/M metagenome (GOLD analysis project Ga0163159, IMG submission 108702) | Microbial communities from bioreactor (seeded with sewage sludge) at Lawrence Berkeley National Lab, California, USA - Biofuel... | ecosystem: Engineered > Bioreactor > Anaerobic > Unclassified ... | reverse complement strand
ATGATTCCGTGTAGTTATCGGGCTTTGGCTTGTATGGCAGTCTTACCCTCATGCATGGCCTCTATGCGGTTCTTGTTCATCAGACCAGAGATTTGCCCGTCGGTTTATTTGTTCCCGACATCCGGCTTCCTTCAGATTCCACCTCGCGATGGACACCCTTGCCTTCGGCTGTATCCTTCCCCCTACCGGGCGGATTCCGGACTTTCACCGGTTAGAACGTGCGCCCGCCGGGCGCACCATGAAAAAAGCGGCTCAGCTGAGCCGCTTTATTTTTAACTTACAGCCGTTTCCTGCATTCCTCTATTTCCTTCTTCATGGCTTTCTGTCCGGGAGCTCCGGTCGTATTTCTTCTGTCAATGCAGGTTTTCAGGGATATTGCCCTGTAAATGTCCTTTCCGAAAGCCGGGGAAACGGATCTGAATTCCGCAAGGGAAAGATCTTCCAGCGCCTTGTTTTCCCTGATCCCGATCAGAACCAGTTCACCGACAAGCTTATGCGCGTCACGGAACGGAATTCCCTTTCTCACCAGATAATCCGCGGCATCCGTGGCATTGGTAAAGCCGCCCTTTGCACTCTCTTCCATTCGGGATGTATTGAACTTCAGGCTCTTCAGCATTCCCCGCATCAGAAAAAGAGAATCCTTTACGGTGTCGATGGCGTCGAAAGTGCCTTCCTTGTCTTCCTGCATGTCCTTGTCATAGGCAAGCGGAAGTCCCTTCATGACTGTCAGAAGCCCCATGAGAGCCCCGTACACCCTGCCGGTCTTTCCGCGGATAAGTTCTGCAATGTCAGGATTCTTTTTCTGCGGCATGATGCTGGAACCTGTCGCGAAGGAATCGTCCATTTCAACAAACCGGTACTCATTTGTGTTCCACAGGATCAGCTCTTCGGACAGCCTGCTTAAATGCATGGAAATAACCGAGAGATCCGAAAGAAACTCCAGAAGATAATCCCGGTCGCTTACGGAATCCATGCTGTTCTGCGTCGGTGCATCGAACAGAAGCAGCTTTGCCGTCCTGTTCCTGTTCAGGGGATAAGTCGTGCCGGCAAAAGCGCCCGCCCCCAGCGGGCATGTATTCATTCTCTTTCTGCAGTCGGAAAGCCTGTCCCTGTCGCGCAGAAACATTTCGAAATAGGCTCCGAAATGATGAGCCAGCGTAGTCGGCTGCGCTTTCTGCAGATGAGTGAACCCGGGCATGACGGTTTCCGTATTCTTTTCCATCAGTGTCAGTATTTCCCCGAGGAGTTCCGTCAGGAGCCTCATCGTTTCATCCGTTTCGTCACGGATGTAAAGCTTCATGTCAAGCGCCACCTGATCGTTCCTGCTTCTTCCGGTATGAAGTCGCTTTCCCGCATCGCCGATCCGTTCCGTCAGAACGCTCTCGATAAAGGAATGGATGTCTTCCGAGTCCGGATAACTGTCAAATGCGAGTTTCCCGGACAGGATGTCCTTTTCAATGGATTTCAGGCCGCGGATGATTTTATTTCTGTCTCCCGCGCTGATGATCCTGCATTCGGAAAGCATGGTCACATGAGCTATGCTGCCGGCAATATCCTGCCGCCAGAACCGTCTGTCAAAGGAAAAAGACTCATTGAATTTTTGGACCTGATGATTCGTCTTCTTCGTGAATCTCCCACCCCACAACTGGCTGCCCACCTGGGACTTCCTTTTCTGCATCATGGCTCCTCTCTTCCCGGTCAGGCTTTGCGCCTTCCCCTGCTTTTTCGCTGTCCGCTTTCAGGTCAATAAAATCCGTCGGGAAAAATTTCTTTCTCAGGGCTGCCGCCCGTTCTGCCTGCTTTCTTTTTCTGTTCCAGCGTATCCTTTCAACAATGGCAATCAGAAGCAGCAGAAGTCCCGTCAGCAGAGAAACCAGGGTTCCCTGCTTTTTCCCCTGCGGATAAAAATCCATGGTGATCACATGATTGCCCGGCGTTACGCGCACAGCCAAAAGAGCACCGAGATATTTTTCCGTGTCGGCCTTCTTTCCGTCTATCGTAACAGTCCATCCCGGATCATAGGGAATGGATGTCATGAGAACGGAATATTCCTCTTCCGTCACGGTTCCCTCAATATGGGTATCCGTGATCGAAGTAATATTCATGGGGTTTCCGGCAAGCTTTTTCTTCAGCTTTTCCAGTGCATCGTAATCGAAGCGGTACGCCTTTGCATTCAGGGTCAGATTTTCGTCATTCCCGAGAAGGGTTGTCTGAGTTCCTGCTTTCAGCTTTCCCAGCTCAATAAAAAATCTGCGGTCCAGATCTTCGAAAGTCCTGCTTCCTCCGGGAAGCTGCGCGGTCACTTTATCCACTTTGGAATTCGTGACGAAAACGTAATACTGTCCGTCTTCGTCCGGCGTAAAGGAAAAGCGGTTACCTTCCGTGCTCCCTTTCACTTCCACCAGCAGCGGATCCGTTCCCATCAGGTTTGCCAGATCATTCTGGACATCGGCAGGGTTGTCCTGATTTATGACCCAGTTTTCGCCCAGGTCGGAAGGAACAACGAAGGCAAGCGGAAACGTGGACGGATTTTCATAAAGCCATGTCTGGCCGGACTGTCCGACGAACTTAAGACGGTCATTGTCCGGTTTTCCCGTATAGATGCCGTATTTCACGTCAAAGAGTGAATCCACAAACGGCGTGGATCCCGTTATGCTGTAAGCGTTTACCGAGGCCTCACATCCGATCTGTCTGAAGAATGTGGAAAGATCTTCCTTCGCCGTGGAGGAGAAAAGAGAAACGGAATGGAAATTCATCCACGCGCCGTCATCCTTGCTCTTTCTTGTCACTTTTTCGAAGCGGCAGAAAGGGTCCTGCTTCACGCTCTGTGTCAGTTTTATGACGTCATTGTTGTCTTCCGTATAGGCAGTGCGGCTGGTCGTAGGTACGCTCGTTATGGTTGTATTGACGGCGGATTCTATGGAGACAGCCGCCAGAAGAACAAACATAAGCGTGTTTATCCCCACCTGGGAAGTCCGGTACAGATAAAGCATAAGCGCATAGAACGCGGTGAATCCCATGGCTGCATAGTAAACGCCGAACGTAAAGTGCTTCTGGTCTATAAATTTCTGGCAGAGCAGAATAAAGGCAAAGCTGCAGACAAAGGCAATCCCCAGATGTTTCAGCGTATTTCCGTTCCATTCGTCACATGCGCGGAAGCACATGTAAAGCACGAGGAAGATATAAATGAAGGACTGTCTGCACGGCAGCGAATTCGGATAATGGAAGCCGTGCCAGATATAGTTCAGAACGTTGATGGAAAAGCTTGCCAGGAAAAGAATGAGCATGGTGATGTAGACGCCTTTTTCCTTGACTGAGATTTTCCGGTTCATGATGTAAAGAAGGATCAGCATGTAGACGGCAACGCCGCAGTAGATATTGGGCCAGTGATCCAGTCCGATTTCGCATTCCACGTTTCCCATGTGGCGTGCAAGCATGTCGATAATGGAAAAATAGGCGGAAAAGGTTTTGGGAAACGTAAAGTTCCCGGATGCCGTTGACTGAAGAGCCGAGATTTCCGGTAAAAGCACCGCAGCGGAAAGACCGCCCGCCGTCAGGGAAAAGAAGGCAAAGCGTCCGGCGGTTTTAAAGAAGCTTCCGGCCGTAGTCTTCCCCTTCATGACCAGAAGCGCCACACAGTACATGACCATGAAAAAACAGATCATGATGGAAATATAATAATTGGAAGTGATGCAGAGTCCCAGCGTGATCACGTAAAGAAAACCGTTTTCTCCCCGGACCAGCTTTTCCAGACCCAGGCACACCAGCGGAAACAGCCACAGGCAGTCCAGCCACATGATATTCCAGCTGTAAGCCGCCATATAAGCGGACAGTGCATAGAAGATCGCAAAAAAGGCAACGAAATAATGTCTCTTTCTGCTGTGCTTATTCAGATAATACGCCATCGAAAGCCCGCAGAGACCGATCTTGAAAACGATCATGTAGGACATGAATTCAATGATATGCTGTTTCGGGCAGAACAGGATAAGCCAGTTGAACGGGCTTGCCAGATAATAGGCATAGAGAGCCGAAAAATTGACGCCCAGCCCCACGTCCCAGCTGTACAGCAGGCTTCCGCCGTGTTCCAGCTTGTACTTGAATTCCGAAAAGAAAGGCGCGTACTGATGATACATGTCCGTCCGGAGAAAGGAATTCTCGCCGAACGGGAAAATTCCCCTCTGGACAAATATAATGATCATGACCAGAACCGGTACAAAAAAAGCCGTCAGGTAGGCATCGCTTGTATGAAACCAGGATACGTTTTTCCCCGGCTTTTTCACCCTTGTCACCGACGGGATCTGCAGCGGTATTTCTTTGTTTTTTATTTCCGTGTTTTCGCTCATGTTTACCTATTTTAGACCAGCATGACATAAAATACAAGAAAACTTTCCCGTCTACTGCGCCTCCGCGGAATTCAGGATTTCACCGTCATCCAGGATGAAATATCCGTAATATCCGGACATGGAATTGATCAGGTCCATTCCCTTTTCCTTCCCGAGTGAAAAACATGCCGTACTCAGGGCATCGCATTCCAGGGAGACGGGTCCTACAATACTCACCGCCGTGATCCCGTTCTCGTACGGCATGCCGGTTTTCGGATTCAGGATATGATGATAATTGATCCCGTCCTTTATGAAATGCCGTTCATAGACGCCGGATGAGACAACCGAAAGGTCACGGATCTTCAGATTCTTCACCGTTTCCGTATGATCGGCATAAGGTTTCTGGAGTCCGATCGTAAACGGACTTTTGTCCGGTTTCTGACCCACGCACAGAACATTTCCGCCGAGATTGATGACGGCGCTTTTTACGCCGTTCTTTAAAAGGTACTCCTTGATCTGATCCGCGATATATCCTTTTGCCACGGCGCCGACATCTATCTTCGCGCTGTCGTCTGCAAACACGATTTCGTTTCCCTGTATTGTCACATTCCGGTAATCCACTTTAAGCGCCGCTTCCTTCAGCGCATCCGCCGAGGGAACGGAAGGATCTTCCGCCTTGAAATCCCAGAGCGAGCTTAACGGCTCGACCGTGATGTCAAAGGCACCGTCCGTTTTTCTGCCGTATTCCAGTCCCTTGCCGATCACCGTCAGAACAGACGGGTCATCCGGCATATACCGGTTGGCCCCGGGTTCGCGGTGGTTCATTTTATAAATATCACTGCCGCTTCTGGTCGGAGAAAAAATCCCGTCATAACGGGAACAGACGTCCATGGCACCGTTCAGGATATTTTCATCCTGGGTATCGTAAAGCGTGACGGAAACAACGGTATCCAGAAAAAAAGCCGTTTTGGAAACCGGTTCCCGTTTTTTTGTCCTGATCTGAATGAGAAAGGCAATCAGGATCAGAATACAAAGTATGCATACCGTAATCCGATATGCATACTTCCCGAACCCTCTTGTTTTTTCCGTTTTATCATTCATCCGTGGTATAGTTCGGAGCTTCCTTTGTGATCTGGATATCATGCGGATGGCTTTCCCTGAGGCCGGCAGCCGTGATCTTTATGAACTGCGCATTCTTCTGCAGCGTGGGAATATCCCTGGCTCCGCAATATCCCATTCCGGATTTCAAGCCGCCGAGAAGCTGGAAAACAGTGTCTTCCACCAGGCCCTTATAGGCCACTCTTCCTTCCACGCCTTCCGGGACCAGCTTTCTGGCATTGGTCTGAAAATATCTGTCCTTGCTTCCCGCTTCCATGGCGGCAAGACTGCCCATGCCGCGGTATACCTTGTATTTTCTTCCCTGGAACAGTTCAAACTCTCCCGGGCTTTCGTCGCATCCGGCAAAGATCGAACCGATCATGACAACCTGACCGCCGGCAGCCAGTGCCTTTGTCACATCACCTGAATATTTGATGCCGCCGTCCGCAATGATAGGGATATTGTAATCCCTTGCCGCAGCCGCGCAGTCCATAATGGCCGTGATCTGCGGAACTCCGATTCCCGCCACAATACGCGTCGTACAGATGGAGCCCGGTCCTATTCCGACCTTCACGCAGTCTGCGCCGGCATCGGCCAGGGCACGGACCGCTTCTCCCGTTGCAACATTCCCCGCTATGAGCTGCAGATCGGGATATCTGTTTTTGATCTTTCTTACGCAGTCCAGGACATTCTTGGAATGGCCGTGCGCGGAATCGATCACCACGACATCCACCTTGACATCCATCAGGGCGCTGCAGCGGTCCATGATATTGTCCGTGACTCCCAGTGCCGCCCCGCAGAGCAGCCTTCCCTGTTCATCGTGCGCGGAATTCGGATATTTGATCTGTTTTTCAATGTCCTTGATCGTGATAAGGCCTTTCAGATTGAAATCCTTGTCCACGATCGGAAGCTTTTCCACCTTTGCCTTTGCCAGGATTTTCTTGGCTCCGTCCAGCGTAATCCCGACCGGCGCCGTCACCAGATTCCTGCTGGTCATGCATTCGCTGATCTTCTTGGTGAAATCCTCTTCAAATTTAAGATCCCGGTTCGTGATGATGCCGACAAGCTTTCTTCCTTCCGTAATGGGAACGCCGGAAATCCTGTACTTGGCCATCAGCTCATTGGCGTCCTTGAGCGTATGTTCCGGAGATAAGAAAAACGGGTCGGTGATGACACCGTTCTCCGAACGTTTCACCTTATCGACCTCGTCTGCCTGATCCTCTATGGACATGTTCTTATGTATGATCCCGATCCCGCCCTGTCTTGCCATGGCAATAGCCATCCGGTATTCCGTGACCGTATCCATGCCGGCGCTCATAAGCGGAATGTTCAGTCCAATTTTATTCGTCAGCCGCGTTGATACATCGATCTGATTGCCGATGACTTCCGAATAGGACGGTTTCAGAAGAACGTCGTCGAATGTAATTCCTTCCTTGATGATTTCTGCCATCCGGGCCCCTTTCCTGTTCTGATATTTCCTCTTATACTAACAAAAAGGGAGGTCTGTGTCAAACCTCCCTTTGAGAGCACTTTTCGTCGTATTCGATCAGCGCCTCCGTCAGTTCCCTGTGCGCTTCCTCCAGCTTTTTCTCCGCTTCCTCATAGGAAGGAACCGGACATGCCGATGCGGACAGAAGCGCGTTCCCGGCATTTTCATATGCGGAAAGCGCCCTCTCGCATTTTTCCCCCGCCAGCCTCTTCTGCCAGTCCTCATAGACCGCCGCTGCCGGCATTTCCCTTATCCTGTGGCGCTCCGCCTCAGGGACTGCGCGGATGCCCGCGATCAGTGCCTCTTCCTCCGCGGATATTTCCGCGGATATTTCTTCGCTTCCTGCGCTGCGGTTCCTGTGTTCCAGGTAATGTTCATAGCCGAACGGATAGTACATGACTCTTCCGTCGTTTTCCAGCGTCAGTACGGACTGTGCCACCCGGCTGATGAAATAACGGTCATGCGAAACAAAAAGAATGGTTCCCGTATAGGCACGGAACACGGATTCCAGCGTTTCCTTTGCGGGTATGTCCATGTGATTGGTCGGTTCGTCCAGAAGGAGAAAATTCGGGGCGGCTTTCAGAATTTCCGCAAGAACAAGACGCGCCTTTTCCCCTCCCGAAAGGGAACTCACCTTTTTCTGCGCTTCCCTTCCGCCGAAGAGGAACCGGCCGAGTTCTGTCCGCACTTCCTGCTCCGTAAGCACGGGATACAGCCTGTGATAATGCGCCGCCACGGTTAAATCCGATTCGATCTCCGCGGAATGCTGGTCAAAATACCCTATGGTAACGCCGTTTCCGAGAATGCTTCTCCCCGGTGACGACAGAGCGGAATTGTCCTTTCTTTCGCCGCAGGGCGGCATCATCCCGGAAACAGTCTTTAAAAGCGCCGTTTTTCCTGCCCCGTTCCTGCCGATCAGGGCAATCTTCTGCCCCCGCAGGATTTTCATGGATATCTCGTACAGAACATGTTCATATCCTATCTTCAGTCGCTGCGCTTCCCAGACCTTTTTTGGCCCCGCAAATTCCGGCTTCCACCTGCCTTCGAAAATATGCGCCTCTTCTTCCGGCGGTTTCCGGATGAGTTCCATCCGTTCCAGATATTTTCTTTTGGAACGCGTCATGGCGGCTTTGGCCGGTTTATTCTTAAACCGTTCGATGAGGCCGTGCAGCCTGTTTATTTCCTTCTGCTGACGCAGGTACTGCCCTGTCTCGCGTTTCTGTTTTCTTTCCTTTTCTTCCCGGTAATGTGTGTAATTTCCGGGATAGCGTGTCAGTGTACCGCCTGAAAGCTCATAAACAATGTCCGCCGTGCGGTCCAGGAAAAAGCGGTCATGGGAAACCATGACGACAGCTCCCGGATATTTCCGCAGCTTCTTTTCAAGCCATTCGGTTGTTTCCACATCCAGGTGATTGGTCGGTTCATCCAGAAGCAGCAGGTCAGGCTGCTGCGAAAAAAGTTTCAGCAACCCGGCTCTTGTCTGCTCGCCGCCGGATTTTTCGGAATCCGCATCCGCCGAAACCGTCTGGGAAAGCATGGCTGATGTGAACTCCCTGGAACGCGAAACGGCCGGACCGCTTCTCTTATCATCGCGGTCCGGCGTAATTTCTCCGGCAAGTACTTTAAGGAGCGTCGTTTTTCCCGCGCCGTTCCTGCCGACCAGTGCAATTTTTTCGCTGCCCTTAACCTCAAACCGGATATGGGAAAGAACGGTTTCCGGTCCGAAAGTTACCGTACAGTCCAAAAGCTGATAAAGCATGATCACCTCTCCGCGCTTTTACGGATATTATAATACGGAGAGAACGGAATTGCCCGTTTTTTTCACAGACAGGAATGCATACTGATCTTTTCCCAGGAATCCCTGAGCATTCTCGCGCTGACCGGCTTTACCTGATAGTCCAGCGCATAGTTTCCCGCATTTTCCCGCCATCTGTCGTCTTCTTCGATCATCAGGCCGGTAAAGGAAGGATCTATCTTCCGGATCATCGTTGTAAACATGAATCCGTCAATGATCCGCATGCTGCAGGAAAAGACAGTAAAGTCCGGCGGATCCGCCGAATAGGATTTCACCGCAAGCAGCGGATCCGTGAATCTGTGACACAGTGATCCGGGGAAGGCAATTTCCGCTTCCCTGCACAGCCTGTCCAGGTCTTCCAAGGATTTATCGATCACAAAAATCTTCATGATCCCTCCGTCCTGATCCATTCTCCGTTTTCGTTCACCCGGAAGCCGTCCGGTGTCGTGGTGCTCTGAAGCAATGCACCGTACGGCACTCCGGCAGAACCTGTATTGAAAAAATACCACTTTCCGACAATTTTCTTCCATCCCAGCGCCATGCTGCCGTCGGGATTTAAGTAATACCATTTTCCCCGGTCCTTAATCCATCCGGTCTGCATATAGCCGTCCGCACCGAAATGATACCATTTCCCCGCGATCAGAAGCCATGTGTTAACGGGCCATCCGCCCCTGTGATAACGGAACCACCAGCCTTTGCCGTCTTTCTGCCATACGCCGTCATAACGGCTGTCATAGGCGCCCCTGCCGGAAATGCTGCCGCTGTCATTGCCGTCGCTTTCAGACGACGTACCTGTCCTTTCAAAATCCACATGGATCTCGGAATCATAATCCAGATTGCTGAACGTATAGGAATTCACTCTTCCCTGATCATTGTACCTGTCCGTGATGACCTGCCAGACCCGGTACCCCTTTGCAGGTTTGAACATGAACGTCACATCCGACCCTTCTTCGACCGTAACGGTTCCCGACGGTGATATGGTTCCTCCTTCTCCGGCACTTGCCGTGATCGTGAATGTCCCGTTTTTCCCGGGGATCACGTCGATATAGAACCGCGTACCGCTTTTACTGACTTTTGATACGATCCACTTTCTTGTCCCGCCGAATCCGCTTTCCAGTTCCTGTCTCAGGTTCGCCGTGAATTTCTGGACCTTCACCGGTTCTGTGTCTTCTGCCTTTTCAAAGAAACGGACATAGGCCGCATCGCTTCCGGATGCCGTCGTTTCCTCTCCGACTTCTCCGTCGGGAAGAGTGCCTGTGTCTTCTTCCGCATCCGCCGGAGTGGCGTTGGAAGAGGATGCCAGATAGACTGCCATGCATCCGCTGTATAAAACATCGCCTTTCTGCACATTGTTAAGAATCAGATCGGAAACCCGGATCTCAAATTCCTTCGTGAAATCTTCCGTCTGAGATTTTCCGCTCTTTATTGTGGCTTTCAGCCGGACGGTTCCTTCATAGTAAGGTTTCAGAACTTTCCCGTTCTTAAGTTCGGCACCTGTTCCGCCGTCGTCCGTGATCTCCCAGAGGATATCCTGGTTCGTGGCATCCGACGGCGTACAGATCCCGTTCAGTGTAAGAGACCTGCCTGGCACCGTGCTCTCCGGAATTCCCGTAATGTCCGTAACGGGCTTATACTCCTGAAATACGACCTTTACCGTCATCTGCTCCCCTGGACCCGACAATGCCTGAATGATGATTCCGCTTCTGGTCCGGTCCGTCTTTTTGTCGCCGTTGTAGACGGACGTGGGAAAAGGATTGTTATATAAAGCCGATGCATTTCGCATAGGATAGCGATAGACAGGTCCTGAGGCGGGGCCTGTACCGTCATTATTCTGTTCCTGCCATTCCTGTTCGAACCAGGCCTTCTGTTCCGGTGTCGCATCGCTTTCCGACCCGATCTCATAATAAAGAGGCATGACTCCCGGACGGTGCGTTGTGACATTGACCTGATTGCTCCCGGTATATCCGTATGTATCGACAATCCCTTGATCGATATGCCAGACGACAATCCCGCCTCCCTCAAGCACGTTGTTATTGAAATAGCTTCTCTTCATTCCTCTGTCAAAGGAAATCATCTCCCGGTTCTCGATCAGGTAATATTCGTCTTCATGAGGTGTTTTAACAAGATAACACTGATGGGCACCGTTTCCTCCCAGCCGGTCAACGGGATAAGTCCCGCTCTGCGTGATCTCTTCCGGCGTGAAGAATCCCAGTTCCTTCCGGCACCAGGAATCCAGAAATGTCGGAACAAACTCTGTTGCGGCATTTTCCAAAGGTCCGGTTACTCCCCAGCTTCCGTGCGACATCAGTGATGTATCATAGACATTGAATCCGTCCCACTCCCCGTTTTTGGTATATTTGGTGTCATAGAGATCAGGCAGTCCGATATAATGCCCCAGTTCATGGGTCAGCGTCCCGAGAGCGCCGTGGTGGCGGTTCCCGTTATAAAAAAAGTTTTCCCCGATCACGATATAGCTTTCCGCCTTGGCTCTCTTTCCGGCTGCATCCCTGCATTCAATGCCGGGGTAAAAACTCCACTGATGTGCCCAGATACCGGGCAGGCTGCTCTCCTCTCCGGCAGACTCGCTGCCTGCAAAAATGAAGGCAAAAGCAAGTTCATCTTTGGAAAGACGGCCGTCACCGTCTCTGTCGTAGGAAGGAAAATCGATGTCTTCCTGTGCCTTGGCTATTGCCTCGGAAAACACCTGGTACAGATCATCTTTCATATAACAGTGAATGCCGGGTTCTGCCGTATTGCAATTGCTGCTCCAGCCTTTATGACTGGCTGTAACTTTCACATGGATGACGCCATCATTTGTCCTGTCGTACAGATTCGTATTACCTTCATATCCGCTGCGGCTTTTTTCCCTTGCCGGCGTAAAGGTGAATTTTCCTCCCGACATCTTTCTGTAAAAATCGGAAAGATCGTTATCGGGGCTGTTGAACATGATGGTCCCCCAGTCATAATCCGCATCGTAATCCACATTGGGAAATCCGACTACGATCACGGCTACCGGTATGGATTTTTCCGTATCTCCCGAAGATCCCTGAAGCTTTTCCACTGACTCCGTTCCGTCCGAAGAGGCATCCTGCGTTTCCGTACTGTCCGGAATCTCATTCAGATCAATGGGATCATCCACATACGGTGCCCGGTATACATAGGTATCGCCGGCCAGGGTATAGTATTCTTTCCGGTATTCTTCGTCTGTAAGGGAATCCGCATCCAGAAGTCCGGAGGGAACCGAGGTATCCGCTTTTCCTGAAAGTTTCAGGCTGCCGCCTGCATCTGCCGTGACATATTTCCAGTATCCGTCCGCCCTGTCTTTCTGGATCAGGCGGTTCTTCCCGTCCAGATAGTAGTGGAAGAATTCATCCCCCTTCATACTGCTTTGGAACATGCTGCCGTCAGGCTGCGCCGTTTTTTTCGGAAGTCCGAGTGCATCTACCGCAAAAGCCGGTGCGGTGAACAGTAAGGAGATCATGATTACCGAAAAAAGTCCTGTCAGAAATACCCTTACCCTGTTTCTCATGGATTATTCCCCCGTATTTACTGTTTTCGTAAACAGAATAGCCTACCCGGGACAACAAAAGAGCAACAAAAAATCCGGGGAATTCTTCCCCGGATCTTCCGGCAATATCTTTTTAAACTTTCCTGTTCAGAAAACCGACGGTAAATTCGCCCCATGCATACTGGCTCATGTATTCCCCCGTATAGGAATTGACCGCGTCCTGATCCATTTCGATAAACCGGTAATAATCACAGTCGATCAAGGACGGGTCTATTGCCAGCGTGCCGAAATTCTTCACGATGATATTTTCTTCGCCGGCATCCTTCAGCGTATGGCACAGGTTTGCGACAATCGTCTGAAGATAGCTCTTCTGTACCGTGTCATAAGGTGCATCCTCAAAGAGAACCGAAGCCATTTCCCTGGTGGTGCAAACCGTCCCTCTCTTATGCACCAGATAGGCAAACAGTTCCTTTGCCCTTTTCCTTGTGAAATTCAGCGGATGCCCGTCAAGAAACACTTCAAAATTTCCGAAGCACTGGACGCGGATCCGTTGACCGGGCTTTGCCTCCGGATTCAGCAGGGGTTTCTGCCCGATCTGCTCCAGTTCTCCGCGGATTTTTTCCGGTGTTGCCGGCTTCAGAAGATAACCTGAGGCATGCACGGAATAGGCATCCAGCGCATACTGGGAAAAACCGGTTACAAAAATGATCCACGTTGCGGGGGAAGCCTGCTTGATCCTTCCTGCCAGTTCAAGCCCGTTCATTCCGGGCATCTCGATATCCAGAAAAGCGGCATCCGGACGATAGCCGTTTTCGGAGATCTCCCTGACGGCTTCCGATGCCTTTGAAAAACTTCTGATCTCCGATTCGGGAGCCACTTCTTCAATGGCCCTGTTCAGGATATTCAATGCGGACCGCTCATTGTCCAGCGTAAGGATCTTCACTTTTCTTCACACTCCCTTTCGGTATCCTGATCAGTGCCGTAGTTCCCTGTCCGGCAATACTGGTAATAGATAGCGTCCCCCCGACCAGCGTTTCCAGCCGGCTTCGCACATTGGATATCCCGATATGCGTGCGGCCGTCCGGTTTCTTTGCCATAATGTCAAAGCCTACGCCGTTGTCTTTCACCGTAACGGTATACTCCGTTTCCGTTTCCGCAGACGAAATGAAAACGGTTCCTCCGTCTTCTCTCTGCATAACTCCGTATCGCACCGCGTTCTCCACAATCGGCTGAAGCGTAAGGGCAGGTACGGTGAAACCCGTTGCCCTGATGTCATATTCCACCTGCAGAAGACCCCCGAAGCGTTTTCTTTCAAGGTTCAGATAATTCTGCGTATGCTGGAGTTCGCGCATAAACGGAATGGGTTCCCGCTGCTTCAGGGAATCCATGTTGGCACGCAGGAATTCCGCAAACTCTATTGTGGTCTCTTCCGCTTCCGGCGCCTTTCCATGGCACATATCCTGTATGACAGCCAGCGCATTGTAAAGAAAATGCGGCTGGATCTGACTTAACATGATCGATACCCTGGAATCCGTAAGTTCCCTGTCCTTCTCCGCAATCTGCCGGATACTGTCCAAATGGATTGTCAGAAGCAGAAGAAGGATAACCATGAAGATATTCAGTTCCAGTATGGGCACGGTGGGAAAACTGTCTTCGAAGAATCCAACCGCAAGCGGCACGATCATATACAGCACATAACTCACAAATTCCCTGCGATCCCGTTTTGATTTCGTCCGGACGGCTCTGATCACGCATCTTCCCATCGGGATCATCAGATACAGATAATCGATCACGCAGGTGATCCAGAACAGAGGACCCGTTGTGAAATGGCCGCCGGCATCGACCGAAATAACGCATCCCGTAAAAACAGTGAGGAAATAAAGCACACCGACTGCAATCAGCGGAATGCGGATCAGATTGTCTTTCCTGCCGTCATGATGCACCGGCAGAAGACGTCTGTCCACAAAACAGTACCAGTAATAACAGCCGAAGCCGACGGAAAGATTGCAGACCGAGTTAATGATCACATAAAGTATATCCGGCGGATTGCAGTAGCCCCCCTCATCAAGCGGCCAGATCAGGTCGGTTACCAGCATGACGAGAAAAGCGCAGATCATTTTTTTGAGTTCCGGTATGCCGCGCTCCGGACTCCTGTCCTTGCCGAGCCAGTGCAGAATGGTGACGGTAAAAACAATGCAGTACAGTTCCGTCACAATATATGGTAAATAATCCGGTTTCATGATATCCACATTTTTCCTTTGTCCGGTTTTCTATTATTTTACCATTTTTTCTGCCAAACGGCGATGTTCACCACACGGAAAGCCTGTCTTCCGGCTTAAGATACATATTGTCGCCTTCCGTTACGCCGAACGTATCGTAAAATTCCTGAAACTGCTGGACAACCGCGTTCACCCGGAGGTATGAGGGCGAATGAGGATCTGACCGGTACCAGGATTCCTCCGCCTCTTCCGGATACTGCTCCCGCCATACGGTGGCATGACTCTCAAAGAACGCATGATAGTCAAAATTTTCCTTCCCCGCCGCCACGTCAAGAGCAGTAGCCATTCCTCCCAGATCGGCGGCATTTTCCCCCTGTGTCAGTTCCCCGTCCACATGCAGGCCCCTGATCGGTTCGAAAGTCGAATAGAAGGCATTTGTCTTTTCTGTCCTGGCGGCAAACGCACTGCGGTCTGCATCCGTCCACCAGTTGTTCATTCTCCCGTCTTTGTCGAACTGGCTTCCTTCCGGATCAAATCCGTGCGTGATCTCATGTCCGATGATCATTCCGATGCTGCCCAGGTTTGCCGCTTCTCCCGCGTCCGGACTGTATAAGACTCCTCCCAGAATACCTGCCGGAATATTGATGGAATTATCCGACGAATCGTAAAACGCATTGACCGTCTGCGGAGAACAGACCCATTTTCTCCTGTCCACAGGATCTGCCGATTCCCGGACGTCCTTATCATTGTCAAATTTTTCAATTGCCCGGATATCTTCGTAAAGATTCCCGCCCTGTTCCTTTCCTCTGAAATTCAGTGAAGAATAATCATACAGACTCCAGTCATCCGGATAGGCGGCACGTACTGTCAAGGCGTCCAGCTTTTCGACCGCTTTCTGCCTTGTTTCCCCGCCAAGCCAGCTTTCATTCAGAAGACGGTTCCGGTAAGCTGACCTGATCTCCGCGATTATTGTTTCCGTATCCTGTTTCACCTTGCTGTCCACACAGTTATCCGCATACATTTTACCGACTGCCATATCCAGCCTGTCGGAACAGATATTAAATCCGGATTCCGCCGGATCTGTTTTTGCGGAGGAACCGCTAACGGAGTTCCGGTATTCGTCATAGATATCCAGACAGTCCTGATTTAAATACCGGACGGAATCCTTCATCTCCGTATACAGGAGCTTGTCCTTCCAGGCTTCCAGATATTCCGCTGTGTAAAGTTCGTTAAGTCTGGCAAGCCATTTCGGTTCCATATGGATAAACGTGGTCACGCCGCGGTCCGCAAAAGGTTTCAGATCAGCCGCTATGGGATAATTGGGAGAAGAAGCAACGATGGAATTAAAATCCACGGGATTGTTTGTTTTCTGACGATAATCCGCCTGCTTCCTGACGGAAATCCCGTACGTTGCGGACGCAAGCTTTTTCTCCAGGTCAAACATGGCCCGGAAACGCTGCCGCGCTTCGTTTTCCGGAATTCCGAACATCCCGAGAAATTTGATGTACTCCGTCTCTCCTGCCGCTTTCTTCCTCTTCCCGGTCGGCGATATAGCCGCGTATTCATCCGCATCGTCCAGCATCAGAGGTGTGGCATCGACATAAACAGCCTTGACCATGCTGTTATTATTATCAGCATACACGCCAAGCGATACAAAGGGATACGACGGAAGCGTATCCGGATCGGAAATGTACCGGCTCAGCTCGTCCATGGAACCGATCTTCAGAATGGCATCGATATAAGGTCTTACCGGTTCCACGCCCAGCGAATTCCGGAATGACATATCCGTATAATCCCCGTATAATCCGCTTACCAGTTCCGCTTCATGGCTGGTATCGGTACCGTCCGTGATCAGGCCGGTGATCTGCTCCCGTACGGCATCTTCACGTTCCGTGAAAGCGGAAGCTCCCGCCTGACTGGGCCTTAACTGAAGCGAAGATTCCCAGTCCCTGTTGACATACAGGGCAAAATCATCTTTCGGGTCCGTTGCCATCCCCGCAGTCACATTTCCTATAACGGAAGAATCCACCCATTTCTGTCCTGCAACTTTCCCCGATGACGCAAACGCCGTACCGGAAAACAGTGTCAATGAAAGAAAAGCTGCTGTAAATATCCGTATCCTTTTTTTCATATGCCGCCATCCCCGCGTCGTCCGCATTGTGTTCAGTACAGGTAATATCTGGAAGAATATTCCCGGAAGCTTTCCGAACTGTTTTTAAACTGCGTCTTCAGTTTCTTTAACGTCACAGTTCCGTTCCTGATTTTATCCGTGCCGGTCAGTCTTTCAAACTGGCCGTTGTCAAGATAGGCAAACTGGCCGGGGTACATATCTTTGATCGTATACAGAAGCGTCATGCCGGAATATACGCTGTCAAACCGGCTTCTGTCCGTTACATGCACCTCTACGCCGTTGCAGCTTTCGCCGGAAAACTTGGAGGCGGAAGGCGTAAAGGAAGTCGCTCTGAAATGCACGCCTTCAAGGCCGCAGCCGTTCATCCGGTCGGCAAGCGCCTGTGCATTGATCCACGGTGCGCCGATGATTTCAAACGGTCTGGTGGTTCCTCTTCCTTCCGAAAGATTTGTTCCTTCAAACAGGCAGTTCCCCGGATAGACCACCGCCGTGTCCACGGTCGGCATGTTCGGAGAAGGCATGACCCAGCAGGTAAGACCTGTATCCTCATAATACATGCTTCTTTCCCAGCCGGTCATCTTAACGACGGTAAGATCGCAGTTGATCTTGTCTTCCGTATTCATGAACTGTGCCAGTTCTCCGGAAGTCAGGCCGTAGCGCTGCGGGATATGTGTGATCCCGACAAAACTTTCGTGTCCGGCTTCCAGGAGATCTCCCTGTACGGTATTTCCATTTAGCGGGTTCGGACGGTCCAGCACGACAAACGGTATTCCGTTTTCCGCTGCCGCCTGCATGGCGTACTGCATTGTGCTGATGTAGGTGTAGAATCTGGTGCCGACATCCTGTATGTCATAGACCAGGACGTCCACATCGGAAAGCATTTCCTTTGTGGGCTTGCGGGTATCGCCGTAAAGGCTGTATACCGGCAGACCTGTCTTTTCGTCTTTTTCCGATCCTACGGAAGCGCCCGCATCCGCAGCCCCGCGGATCCCGTGCTCCGGCGCAAAAAGCGTTGTCAGGTTCGTATGCGCATGCAGTATATCTATGGTGCTGTTAAAGGAAGAGTCCACACCGGTTGCGTTGGTGATGAGCCCCACTCTTTTTCCGGAAAGAATGCTGAAATCACTTTCCAGATTGTCTATTCCCAGCTTCACCTTTCCGCTTTCCTCTGATCCCGCATCGGACGCGTTCGCCGTTCCGGTCATTGCGGCAAGCAATGCAAAGGTAAGTAAAACCGACAGGATCCTTTTATGATTTTTTCCCATTCTGTGCCCCCGTTATCATTTTTTTCATATCCAGATCATTCTGGCATGCAACAAACAACAAATGAACAACACTCCTTAACTCTCTCCCGGATTTTACTGTTCCGAAACCCTGACGCCGTCTTCCAGGTCCTGCGTATTGGCATTGATGATCACGGAATCCCCCTCCGAAACTCCGGAAAGCACTTCCGTGCGGGAATTGCCCCTGTGCCCGGATTCAATCTGCGTTTTCACCGCTTTGCCGCCGCGGATTTCAAACACGCAGTCATTGCCGGCATCCTTGAAAACAGCACTGTTCGGAACGCTTATGACGTCATCCTTTTCCGGACATGTGAAAAATTCCACTTCAAATTCATATCCGTCCTTCACCTGATCTATGCTCTCGTCCGGCTCCGCCTTGATCTTCACACGCGACTCGTCAAGGCCGATCGCGGACGTGTTCTGCTCCGCATACTGGTCAATGTGCGTGATATGGCCTTTCCGGGTAACATCCCCGCCCCTCAGTTTCTGAACGATATTTACGCTGTCCCCTTCCTTCAGATAAGGCTCATAGGTCGTAAGAACGCTGCATTCAATCCCTGCCCCTACATCCGTCTTTATGACCGCAGCCGTTTCTCCTTCTCCTATATGCGTCACGTTTTCAATGGCCAGGGAAGTGATGATCCCGCTGCAGGGTGCCTTTACCGTACAGCTTTCTATCTTTCCGGCCAGGATCTGTGCCTGCCTGTTTTCGCTTTCCGCCTGTGCACGGTAGCTTTCCGCCATCAGGGAATTGGTATCCTTGCCGCCTTCCGCCTGTCCGCCCAGTTCATCCAGCCTGTCTTTTGCCCTCTGATAGCTTTCCTTGGCCTTCGCATAGGCAAGATTCGCGTTCTCGTACTCGGTCTTCGCGTCGTTAAATTCCTTTTCGGAGATCACGCCGGTGCCGAAAAGATTCTGCGACTCGCTGAAATTTGCCGATGCGGAATCCAGCGTATTTTTTGCGGTCTTCATTTCCGTTTCGTATGTGCTGACACTGTCCTGCCTGTCGTTCGTTTCCGTTTTCTGCGCATTTTCCGCTTCCGCCAGATAGCTTTTGGCAAGATTGTCATGGCTGACCTTTTCGTTTTCATACGCGGTACTGTCCAGGATTGCGATAATGTCACCCTTGTCCACATGCGTGTCGGTCTTGCATTTGACAGAAAGAACATCGCCCGAAACCGATGTGACCACATTCTGCCTGATGCCGGTCGTATAGATCCCGGTTTCCCTGAAACTGTCATGGAAACTGCCCTTTTCGGCTTTTTCCGCAGTGACTTCCACCCCGCCGGTAAACAGAAAATAATATACGCCGGCGGCAATCACGGCACCCAGAACGGCAAACAGAATAATCTTCTTCGATTTCTTCCCCTTCATGTCTTTACCCTCTTTCCTTTAAGATATCAGGCAGTTCTATGTTTTTCACGTTTCTGATGACCAACGCGGTCGATGCCGTCACGATCACAAGACAGATCACAAACGACAGCACGCACATTGCCGGCGGCGTCTGCATTTTCAGCGTCAGCGCATCCGAGCTGATGACAAATTCCACAATCCTGTCAAACACCCTGACAAGCGGAAGTCCGATCAGAATTCCCAGGACAAAATCCATTCCGTGTTCAAAGATAATGATCTCGTTCACTTCTTTCTGTGTGGTTCCCAGAATCATGAGCGTGCCGAATTCATTTCTTCTTTCCCGGATGCTGATACCTGTTATGTTGGTGATCATCACGACGCCCATGAAAATCGCGAACAGGTCGAAAAGCAGCATCATGGATTTTGTCATGGACACGCTCTCCTCATCCGAGATCCGCATCCTTTCTTTTTCCAGAAAGAACGAAACGTTTGCCGATTTCTTCAGGACTTTCTTCAGATCCCCCATTCCGGAAAGATCCATTTTCAGAAAGACCATATTGGCGGCATTGCCCGTTCCGAATGTTTCTCCGAGGGAACTGATATCCATATAGCATCCGTATCCGGAATCGTAACGGTTATCCAGAATATCCGTCACCGCAAGTTCCACCGGCTTGTCCGTCAGGGCTCCGTTGTTCACCTCAATGACGTCCCCTTCCGAAACTCCCAGCTTGTTTGCCAGCTTCCGGTCCATCATCAGACCGTTCCCGGAAACAGGATGTACTCTTCCGTCCTGATCCGTCGGCAGGATCATATCGGTATTTTCCCGGATGGCCAGAAGCGTGTCATAGACGGAACGGTTCCCGTTTCTGTACTGCACCGTAAAATCGGCAGCCGCCTCGCTTTCCCTGACATAGGAAAGCCCCGCGAAGGACTCCATTGCCCTCTCCATGTCCTTCGGTTCGTTTAAGATCACGCCGACATCGTACAGGTCGGATTTTGAATACCGTTTTCCGTAGAGCGTGTTCAGGACGCCGCGGTAAGCCGTAAAGCTGGCTATCATGCCGAACGAAACGGCAATTGCCGCTATGGTGATCACGCTCCGCATGGGGTTCCTGAAAATGGATCTCAGCCCGATGACCATCCTGACATTCAGGATCTTTTCCAGCCAGGGCGGCAGTTTGAATTTTCCTTTTACGTTCGGCTCCGGCGCTCTCATGCTGTCTGCCGGATTGATCTTCATGATCTCACGGACGGCAAGATAGACCGTAAGCAGACAGGCGCCCACCGAAAGTCCCACGGCAAAAATCTGCGTCATCAGTCCGCTCTCGTACGGTGCTTCGGGAAGCCCGTATATTTTCAGGTCGTCCTGCAGAAGGAAATTTCCGATCGGGCCTGCCGCAAGAATGCCGATCAGGCTTCCTGCAAGTCCGATCACGACCGCCTGAAAAAGATAGGTCTTCAGAAGCTCCGAATCGTAGGCTCCCATGGCCTTCATCGTACCGATCAGCGTCCTGTCCTTGTCTATCAGCTTTTTCAGTATGATATAAAGCATGAACATGGAGCAGCCGATGAAGATCAGAGGAAGGATTGTTCCTGCGGACGTGTACTGATCGGTCTCAATCCGGATCTGTGCATCGGAAGACTGATTGTACCGTTTGGAAAGATCGGTCAGGCCGTACGGCGAAAGCGCCTGCTGCAGTTCGTTCTGCACATCTTCAAAGCTGTATCCGTTCTGCAGTTCAAATCCGAGTTCCGTGACCATTCCGTTTCTGCCGGTCATGTTCTGCAGTGTTGTTTCGTCGATAACACCCAGTCCGTAATGTTCGTCATCGGCGGTGGCTGCCGCTGCATCCGGTGTAATGTTCAGGTATTCCGGTTCGCTGGCTTCTCCCTGGAAAATGAATTCCCGGGATTTGCCGCCGACTATGAGCCTGACCGGATCCCCCTGTTTAAAGCCGCGGTACTTGTTCATGGCACTGCTGATGAAAAGACTTTCCGGCGTGACCGACGTTTCGTTTCCCGGCAGCGCGACCTTGTTCAGTTTGTCTTCATCGGAACAGCCGATCAGATGAAAGGTCACGATCTCGTCGGAATTTTCGTCCTGCAGCCTTGCCTCTGCGGAAATTCTTCCGGAAGCGGTCCGGATCCCGTCTATGCCTTCCAGACCGGCAAGTTTCTCCGAGGGCATTCCCTGCACCGTTGCAAATACATCCGCGAAGGAAGTCTGATCGTAATATCCGCTGATGTTTTTTTTCAGATTGTAAACGAATCCGTTCATGGCTATATAAACCATGATGCCCAGCGCAACGATCAGGATTGCCCCGATATAGGAAGACCTGCTTTTCATTACGCCCCTCTGGACGTTTTGAAAATACTTTTTCATTACCAGTTTACCTCGCTTGTTTTCAGCGGATGACTGTTCTTCACGATCTTCTCAATCTTTCCGTCACGGAAATAAAAAGTCCTGTCAGCGATCTGTGCGATATCGGCATTATGTGTAATGATCACAACCGTTTTTCTGTATTCCCTGTTGAATTCCATCAGAAGATCCAGGATTTCAACGCCGGTCCGGATATCCAGCGCGCCTGTGGGTTCGTCACATAAAAGCAGATCCGGATTCTTGCAGATTGCCCTTGCGATGGCCACTCTCTGCTGCTGCCCGCCGCTCATCTGGCTGGGATAATTGTCTTCTTTCCCCTTCAGCCCGACCTTGGAAATCAGCTCCATGCTGTTTAACGGATTTGCGGAAAGCTGTCCCGCAAGATCCACGTTCTCAAGGGCTGTCAGATTGGGCATGAGATTGTAGAACTGAAAGATGAATCCGATATGGTCGCGCCGGTACTCCGTCAGTTTGTTCCGGTTCAGGCCGTGCAGCGGCATGCCGTTGTAATACAGTTCCCCTTGCGTCAGCATGTCAATTCCGCCTATGATATTGACCATCGTGCTTTTCCCGGAACCGGACGGCCCCAGGATAACGATCAGTTCCCCCTCATCAATGGTAAAGTCAACACCGTTTAAGGCATTTACCGTGACTTCGCCGCAGTAGAACTGCTTGGTAAGACCTTTTGCTTCGACAATGACTCCCATGGATTTTCAGTGCCTCCTCCTGCTTTTCTTTCCGGATGTCCTTACTCCGCCGGACAGATCCCCTTTACCGCCCAGTCATAGGTTTCCATTGCAAGAAGCAGTGTTCTGTCGGCTTCGGAATATGCCGCCCTGCTCCGGAAACAGGAAATTTCGGTTTTCCGGTACTCTGCCCCGGAAATCCTGCCGTTCCCGTACTGCATTTTTGCCGCATTCTCAAGGATCTCCGCATTCCGGAGACCTTTCTCCGCAGCCTGAAATGCCGCTTCGTCCGAAAGCACCTCACCGTAATATTCTTTTAAATTTGCCATGATATTCTGATTCATTTCCTCTTCCGTAAGATCCCTTACCTGATGCGATGCCGTCGAAATTTTATGATCCCCCGCCCGGAAGGAAATCACTTCCTGATTGTTGGCGATCGCTTCCGTAAGGTCCGTATCGGGATTCATGGCATCGATGCGGGATAGGTCGCTTGCCGGCGCGTCTCCGATTTCCGGCGAAGCGTCTTCGGTCCAGCCGCACATGATGATCAGCTTTTTCCGTACGCTCTCTTCTTCTGCCTTAAGCGCAAAGAGTCCGGATCTTGCAGAAACAAGCTCTGCGGAAGCAGCCGTTATATCGGCTGCGGTACCGGTTCCCGCATTCCGCTTTGCCACGGCATCCTCATAGAGCTTCTGATCAAGATCCGTGAACTCCGACTGTATATCCGTTTTGTCCTTCAGGGAATTATAGGAAATAAACAGTGCCTGCGCTCCTTTTGTGAGAGCCGCCTGTGTTTCGCGGACTGTCCTGTTCTTACTGCTGACAGGCCTTTTCGCCTTGTCCCTGGCGGCGGTATAGGAAAGGATAAGATTGCTCAGAGCTTTTTCCTGCAGAACATCATTGTCATAACCGGCAGTATCCGTATCCGTTCCGGTCTCTTCCTTGTCTGTCCTGATTTCCCTCTGACTGTTTTCCAGACCGTTGATGATATCCGTAATGTCCGATACGGTGCTGCCCTGCTGATTCCAGAGATCGGAAACGGTCGGATTGAAATACCGGATCAGATTTTCTATTTCTCCGTATTCCAGCACGTTATCATTCAGGGAAGCCCATTCCTCTTCCGAAAGCCCGTTCAATTCCGCTTCGCTCTTTCCTTCGTCTGCAGGTGCAGACGGCGCCTTTACCGCGGCATATCCGTCCAGATCCGTTACCGGACATAAAAGCAGGGAAAGAGAAACCGTTACCGCTGTTACGACGCGGGTAAAAGTCCTTTTACGATCCACTGGTATGCCTCCTGTGATTCCCTGAGATTATATTGTGCCTTGCAGCATGCAACATCTGCCTGTTCCGATGCGACTTCCGCCAGATCATATTCCAGCCTGCTTGCTCTTCCCTGTTCGAATTTCCTTGCCGTCTGGTCAAGCATCTGCTTTTTTAAATCCGCCTCGGCATTTGTAAACTTAAAATTTTCCGATGCGGTCCTGATATTGGCAGCCGCGCTCTGCAATCCGGCGGCTATTTTATTCCGGTTCTCCGCGATTTCGGAATTCAGCGTATCTTTCTGCGTATCCGAAACCGCATTGGCCAGTTTCTTCTGCTCGGATTTCAATGTGTAGTTGTTTTCGATTGCCTTGTCCAGATCGCCCTCCGGATTCACGGCATCCGCCGCTTCCGTATCAGGTTCCGGGATATCTCCGATTTCCGGGTCCGCGCTGCCGCTCCAGCCGAGCATGATCTGCAGTTTTCTTTTAACCGTATCCGTTGAAGTCCGGGTGCTGATCAGATTCTGTTCCGCCGTAAGTTCATCCTGCCCGGCTGTCAGTACCTCCGCCTGTGTTCCTCTTCCCGCGGCAAGCTTCTGCTGCGCGGCTTCGCTGTTTATTTCGGCGGACTTTTTTTCCAGCTCGCTGCTCTGAATGTCCAGCAGCCCGTTTTTGTAGGCGATCATGTTGCTCTGCGCCGTCTGCACAAGGGCCGCTTCCGCGGATTCGTATGTCAGATAAAGGGTGTCCGCATCTTCCAGATTGTCGTCCGCCGTTTTATCCAGTTCCTTTGCCTTGTTTTCCGCCGCCAGGGCCGTTTCCATGCCAGAAGCATAATTGCTGTCCCCGGGATCGGGGTAGTTTATGTCCTCCCTGAGTTCCGCTGCCAGTCTCCGGTAGGACGCGGAAACATCGTTTCTCACGGTCCCGTAATCTTTCCGGAACCGGATATAGTCATAATGATTCTGCTGTACCGTCGGGTTGTATTCATGGACAAGGTCCGCCAGTTCCCCGTATTCCAGTTTGTTATCCCGAAGGCTCGCCCACTCTTCCTGTGTTCTGGAAAAATCCGGGGAAGCTGCAAATGCCGTTCCCAAAAACAGCAAAACACCTGCGATCACGCCGCTTAAAGCGCGAAACCGCATCTGATTATTTCTCATGTTCCCCTTTCCTCTTTCCGCAGGCCGGTAAAGGTCTCTCTTCGGGTCCTGCCGAAACCAATGATAGTAAATTGTCAACAACAAAAGTACAACAAAACATCCGGCGAGGGTTTCGCCGGATGTGGAGAAAAACGGAAAACATATTGGATTTGTAATGAAAAGAGGCAGAAATGGCGGTTTCCGGATCCCTTCGGGATCCTCCTATTATCCCGAGCCGCTTCGCGTTTCGGGATACCGCTGGCCCTCTCAATCCTCCCTCCATGAAAAATTCGGGACGCATGCAAGCATGTGTCCCGAATTTTTCATGTCGTGAGTCTTTCTCTCTCTGATCGCTTACATCATTCCCATTCCGGGGTTAGGTCCCTGCGGCATGGGCGGCTGCGGTTCCTTGATATCCGCAACGACTGATTCCGTTGTCAGAAGCGAACTTGCAATGCTGGTTGCATTCTGCAGTGCGGAACGCGTAACCTTTGCGGGATCCAGGATTCCTGCCTTTACCATATCAACGTATTCTTCGTTATAGGCATCGAATCCCATCCCTGCCTTTGCTTCCTGAACCTTGTTGACTACGACGCTGCCTTCCAGGCCTGCGTTTTCGACAATGTAGTACAGCGGGGACTCCAGAGCTTTCATAACGATCTGGGCACCGGTCTTCTCATCGCCTTCAAGCGTGCCCACAAGTTTTGCGACTTCCTTCTCGGCGCAGATATATGCCGAACCGCCGCCTGCAACAATTCCCTCTTCCACAGCCGCTCTGGTTGCGTTCAGGGCATCTTCCATTCTGAGTTTTGCTTCCTTCATTTCGGTTTCCGTTGCGGCACCGACACGGATGACCGCCACTCCGCCGGAAAGTTTTGCAAGTCTCTCCTGCAGTTTTTCCTTATCGAAATCAGACTTGGTCTCCTTGATCTGTTCCTTGATCTGGGAAACGCGGTCCGCTATTTCTTTCTTCTTGCCGAGTCCGTCCACGATAATGGTGTTTTCCTTCTGGACCTTGACGGATTTTGCTCTTCCGAGCTGAGCCATCTTGGCATCCTTCAGTTCCAGACCGAGTTCGCTGGAAATAACCTGTCCGCCTGTCAGAATGGCAATATCCTGAAGCATTTCCTTACGTCTGTCGCCGTAACCCGGAGCTTTGACGGCTACGACATTGAACGTACCTCTCAGCTTGTTGACGATCAGCGTGGTCAGGGCTTCGCCTTCCACATCTTCCGCAATGATCAGAAGCTTTGCGCCGCTCTTAACAACTTCTTCCAGAAGCGGCAGGATTTCCTGGATATTGGAAATCTTCTTGTCGGTGATCAGAATGTAGGGATCATCCAGAACCGCTTCCATTTTTTCCATATCGGTGCACATATAAGCTGAAACATAGCCGCGGTCAAACTGCATGCCTTCCACAAGATCCAGCTCGGTCTTCATGGTCTTGCTCTCTTCGATCGTGATAACGCCGTTGCTTGTAACTTTTTCCATGGCATCTGCAACCATGGATCCGACTTCATCGCTGGATGCGGAAATAGCCGCAACTCTTGCAATCTGATCCTTGCCGCTGATCGGCTTACTCTGTTTTGCGATCGATTCAACAGCTGTCTCGCATGCTTTGCGCATACCTTTTCTCAGAACGATCGGGTTGCAGCCTGCAGCGATATTGCGGATTCCTTCATTGATCATGGACTGTGCAAGGACCGTTGCCGTTGTGGTACCGTCTCCTGCCACGTCGTTTGTCTTTGTTGCAACTTCTCTTACGAGCTGAGCTCCCATGTTCTCGTAAGGATCCTTTAAATCAATTTCCTTTGCGATGGTGACACCGTCGTTCGTGATCATCGGTGCACCGTAGGATTTATCCAGAACTACGTTCCTGCCCTTCGGTCCCAGCGTAACACGGACTGTATCGGCAAGTTCATTGACACCCTTTACCATTGCTTTTCTGGCTTCGACGCCAAATTTGATTTCCTTAGACATAATCGGTTCTTCCTCCAGGTTTCTGTTTTATTTGATGACCGCAAGAATATCGTTTTGCTTCACTACCACGTATTTGACATCATCCAGTTCGACTTCCGTGCCGGAATATTTGGAATAAAGGACTCTGTCCTTTACCTTTACTTCCATTTTGATCTCTTTCCCGTCCACCATTCCGCCGGGACCGACCGCAATCACTTCGCCCTGTCCGGGTTTTTCCTTGTTTGCTTCACCCGGGAGCACGATTCCGGATTTTGTTGTCTCTTCTGCCGTGATCTGCTTTAAAACGACCCGGTCAAATAAAGGTACTAATTTCATAATTTCAAGCCTCCTTGTATATTGTAATTTTCTATTCGGTGTTCAGATTCTTCTTACGCTGTGAAATGTTATAACACCTATTGTTAGCACTGTCAACATTTGAGTGCTAAATTCTCAAAAATTTCACAATTTTAAGGCAGAACTGGGCTTTTTCGTTCTTTTCTTTTGCCTTTCTTCGTATTACAATAAGATTATTCTTTATGGAAAGGAGTTAGAAAAATGGGTAAGAATATAAGGCATCTGGTCGGTTTTACGCTTTTTGTCGGTGTCGCAGCCGCTGCCTATTCCTATTATAAGCAGTACCACGACTTTCACAAAGATCTGGAAGACGATTTTCACGAATTTGAAGACGATGAAGACGGAGTGGATGAGGAAAAACCCGTTCAGAATCAGAACCGTAACTATGTTTCCCTGCACGCGGACAAGGACGAGTTCAGCGTTGCCGCCAAGGACACCTTCCAAGCCGCAAAGGGTATGGCCAGTTCGGGAGTCGAGGTCTTAAAGGATGTCGGGCATATCATTGCCGATAACTTAAGAGACGGTTCTTCCGCTGCCGGCGATACGGCAAAAAATGCCGCAGACAAGGTAAAAGGCACAGCAAAGGATGCTGCGGACAAGGTAAAAAGCACAGCAAAGACCACGGCAGACAAGGTAAAAGGCGCTTTCAGAAAATCTACCAACATCGAAGAAGAAACCGAAGAAATACCTGAGGAGGAATCCGCGGAAGCATCCGCAGAGGAACCTGAAGAAAAATCCGGTGACGAACCCGAAGAAAAACCGGACGAAGAATCCTGAGAAAAATTCCGACAGAAAGATAAATGCCCCGCACCTTAAGTGCGGGGTATTTTCTTTACTCCCGTGAGATCAAAATCCGGTATGAAGGACGCATCCGTGTTCCCCGGTTCCTGAATGTAACCGTTCCGGAAACCTTTCCGTTCCAGATAGTCTTCCGCTCTCTTTCTTTCCCGCATAGTCAGTGTCCGGTTAAGCTCCGGGTATTTTTCCGACTTTATGACCGGCGTGTACTGAAACAGGAGGCTCATCCATACACCCGTTCCGAATTCCTCCGCTATCCTGTCCATGACTCTTTCGGAATCCTTCACATGCAGGGGAAGGACCATATGGCGTATGATGACTCCCTTCCGGATAATCCCGTTGGAATCAAGCACGGGATTGCCGGCCTGCCGCAGCATTTCCCTTACTGCTTTAAAAGCAACATCCGGGTAATCCGCTGCCTTTGAAAAATGTTCCGCAAGGACGGGATCTGCATATTTGATGTCGGGAAGCCAGACATCAATGTATCCTTCCAGCATTTTCAGGGTCTCCACGCTTTCATAGCCGCCGCAGTTATAAAGAACGGGAATCCCCGGCCGGTAAATATCCAGCGCTTCCGTGATCACGCATGCCCAGTGTGTCGGTGTGACAAGGTTGATATTGCAGGCTCCTTCCTCTTCCAGTTCCATGAAAATTTCCGAAAGACGCTCCGCCGTTATGTCCGCTCCGGCATTTTCGTGACTGATCTTCTCATTCTGACAGAAAATGCATTTCAGCGGACAGCCGGAAAAGAAAACGGTGCCGGATCCTTTTTTCCCGGATCCGCTTCCGCTGATGCAGGGTTCTTCCCAGAAATGAAGCGCCGAACGTGCAACGCGGGGAAGAACCCCGCTTTTGCATACGCCGGCGCTTTTTGTTCTGTCCGCATTGCATTTCCGCGGACACAGATTGCAGTATGTAAGATCGTATTTCATCCGCATCTCCCGTCAGGTTGCGGAAGAAGGCAGCCTGAATGAGGATTTCAGGGAAACAATCCTGTTGAAAACAGGTGCTCCCGGTCTGGAATCCCGGCAGTCCGCGCAGAAATATCCGTTCCGCACAAACTGGAAGCTGTCATAGGCTTTTGCATCCCTGATCACAGGTTCCGCGAAACAGTTGTCCAGTATCGTCAGGGAATTCGGATTCAGATTCAGGTTCCCGTCGGCATCCAGTTTTCCCTTTTCCTCGTCCACGATATTTTCGTACAGACGGCAGGTAATCTTCACCGCCGTTTCCGCATTGACCCAGTGAATGGTCCCCTTGACCTTGCGCGCCGTAAACCCGCTGCCGTTTTTCGTTGCCGGGTCGTAGGTGCAGTGAATTTCCGCGACGTTTCCTTCCGCATCCTTTACGCAGCCGGTACATGTCACGAAATAGGCTCCCATCAGACGCACTTCGTTGCCCGGGAACAGTCTGAAATACTTTTTCGGCGGTTCTTCCATGAAGTCATCCTGTTCAATCCACAGCTCTTTCCCGAACGGGATTTCCCTTTCGCCGAGTTCCGGATTTTCAAGGTTATTCGGCATGGGAAGCATTTCCGTTTTGTCTGCCGGATAATTGTCTATAATCAGTTTGACCGGATGCAGCACCGCCATCATGCGGGCGCGCTTAAGCTTAAGGTCTTCCCGGATGCAGTATTCCAGTTCCGCGTAATCCACCGAGGAATTTGCCTTGGACACGCCGCAGAGCTCAACGAATTTTTTGATGGATTCCGGCGTATACCCTCTTCTGCGGAGAGCTGCAATGGAAACAAGGCGAGGGTCGTCCCAGCCGTCCACAATCTTATCTTCCACCAGCTTTTTGATATAGCGTTTTCCCGTGACGACATTGGTCAGGTAAAGTTTTGCAAACTCGATCTGTCTCGGCGGGTTTTTGAATTCGCACTCATGCACGACCCAGTCGTAAAGGGGCCGGTGATCCTCGAATTCCAGTGTACAGATGGAATGGGTGATATGTTCCACGGCATCCTCGATCGGATGCGCGAAGTCATACATCGGATAGATGCACCATTTGTCTCCGGTGTTCTGATGGGACATATGCGCCACACGGTAGATCACGGGATCCCTCATATTGATGTTGGGAGAAGCCATGTCGATCTTTGCGCGCAGGACCTTTTCCCCGTCCGCATATTTCCCGTCCTTCATTTCGGTGAACAGCTTCAGGTTCTCCTCCGCGGTCCGGTTCCGGTACGGGCTTTCCTTGCCCGGGTGGTTGAAATCTCCGCGGTATTCGCGGATTTCGTCCGCGCTCAGGTCACAGACAAAGGCTTTGCCTTTTCTGATCAGGAGCAGGGCACATTCGTACATTTTGTCAAAATAATTGGAAGCGAAAAAAAGTCTGTCTTCAAAATCGGCGCCCAGCCATTTTACGTCAGCCTTGATGGACTCCACAAATTCTTCCTTCTCCTTCGTGGGGTTGGTGTCATCAAAACGCAGATTGAATTTCCCGCCGTATTCCTTTGCCAGGCCGTAATTCAGAAGAATGGATTTCGCATGACCGATATGAAGATATCCGTTCGGCTCCGGCGGAAACCGTGTCTGCACATGGTCATACTTTCCTTCCGCAAGATCCCTGTCGATCTCCATCTCGATAAAATTCTTTTCCTTTTTTTCCGGTGTCCCGGACATTTCCGATTTTTCCGTCATAAAACTCCCCGTATCCGTTATTCTATGTTAATTCCCGTAATGCTCCATCCGTCATCGGTGCTGCTGATAATGACATCCGGCTTTGCTCCGTTTCCGCTCAGTACCATTCCCGCATTGGATTCTTCTATGGTCATGAGGTTCACGGAAGAAACCGCTTTTACCAGGGAATCCGTAAAAATCTGATCTGCCGTGAATTTCTTTTCAAATTCCGCCTGGTCCTTTACGGTCGCGCCGCCTTTGAGTCCCACATACACCGGATAGGCACAGCTGCTTGCAAGACTCTTGATGTCCTTGTTTTCCACGGTCAGGATAATGCTTCCCGCGGCTGCAAGCGCGTCATAATCCGTGCATTTCGATTTTGCGTCTTCCATTTTCGTAACTACATTCTTTGAAGGATCCGATGCCTTTTCGTCAATGGCATCCTTACAGGTAATCCGGACAGCATGACCGAGAACGATGCCGTCCTTTATGCCGCTCTTATCGATCTTTTCCGTAGAAGAATCATCTCCTGTGGCAAAGGAAACCGTGGTTCCGTGTTCTGTCTGTATGGTAGTAAAATTTATGGTTGCGTCGATCACGACCCCCGAAACCGCATTTTTCTGCTGTGCTGCCGCTGCAGCTGTGCTTGCGGCCGCGGTCGTTGCCTTAGCGGCGGTGGCTGCTGTCGAGGTCTCTTCTTTTCCGTGTGTGGTTACCGTTACCGCGGTACCGGAAGCTGCCGTGGTCTGAACTTCAGGCGCTGCCTTGCCGCAGCCGATCACTGCCAGGATCACACAGAGCGCTACCATAATGCATGCTGCTGATTTTCTCATCATTTCTCCTCTTTTCTGATATAAGGTACGAAAGGGCCGGGCCCAGAAGGCCCGGCCCGTAATGGCTATTTTACCTCATTTGCCCTGTATGCGCAACTTACGGACTGTTTGTTTTTGACCCCGCAATATGTTTATGCTATAATGCCGCTATGCTTATTTACCTTGTGCGTCACGGTCAAACCGACTGGAACAAAAAGAAAAAACTTCAGGGGCAGTCAGACATCCCTCTGAACAAATACGGAATCTGGCTTACCGAGATCACGGCAGAGGCGCTGAAAGACGTTGCCTTTGACCGTGTCTATTCGAGTCCCTTAAAACGAGCCGTAGAGACAGCGGAAATACTCACCAAAGGAAGAAACCTTCCCATTACAGAGGACCCGCGTCTGATGGAGATCAACTTCGGCTCTGCGGAAGGGTTGAATGTTCCCATGATCGGCAGGCTTCCGTTTTTAAGAGTCCATAAATGTCTCTGCCGTCCCGAGAAATACACAAAAGCCATATGCGGCGGCGAAACTTTCGAAGCTGTGGAAAAACGCGGCATGGATTTCATGAATAAGGTCATAAAGCCTCTGGAAAATTCCTGCGACTGCATTCTCATCACTTCGCACGGCGGCGTTATGCGTGCCATTATCAATTCCATTGCCGGCATTCCCAGAAAAGAATACTGGTCCGCCACAAGGGAAAAGAACTGCGCAGTCAACAGGATTGAATGCAGAGACGGTATTTTCCGCGTTCTGGAAACCGGCCGGCTCTATTATGATATCGACACAGCGGCGGCCGATTTCAAAAGCATCATCTGATCTTCATGTGTTCTTCCGGATCAGCAGATTCAGCCCCATGGAAAGAAGAACGGCAACGATCAGGATAATCCACGGATTAAAACGGAATCCCGTCCGTAACGCGATATCCTTCCTGTAAAGGCACATAAGGAATGCAGCCGGGATCAGGATCCCGCCTATACTGAATTTCACGATGTTCCCGACGATCAAGGCAATCAGGATGATCGTGAAGAGCAGTTTCAGGAAAGAAATCTGCGGCAGCTTTCCGATCGAATCCAGAAATATGCACACCGCTCCGAGAATCAGGAACACGCCCCAGAAAATCTTTTTTCCCCTGCTCATTTGTTTTCCTCCAGTATTTTTCTGACTTCTTTTTCCGAATCCGCATTCAGAACCTTTTCCGCCGTTTCCCGGCATGAAGCAGAATCCAGACCGGAAAGGCGGTATTTGATCTGTCCCACACGCGAAGGCGCCATGCTGAATTCATCCAGGCCAAGGCCCAGCCATACCGGCGTCATTCTTTCATCCGATGCCGCTTCTCCGCACATTCCGGTTTTCCTTCCGTATTTATGCGCATTTTTGATCACCGTTCCGATCGCTCTCAGAACGGAAATGTTGCATACGTCATACAGATACTGGACATTCTGGTTCATCCTGTCCGATGCCGTCACATACTGAATGAGATCGTTTGTCCCAATGGAAAAGAAATCGCATTCTTCCGCCAGCCTGTCACTGATCAGGACAGCGCCGGGCGTTTCTATCATGACGCCCGTTTCAATGTTACTGTCGTATTTTTCTCCTCTTTCATCCAGCTGCTTCTTGGCCTTTTCGACCTGTGCCCTGGCCTCGCGGAATTCCGTAAGCGTAACGATCATAGGGAACATGATGCGGATATGCCCGAAAGCGGACGCCCGCAAGATGGCACGGAGCTGTGTCAGGAACATTTCCTCCCGATGCAGGCAGATCCTGATCGCACGGTATCCGAGGAAAGGATTGTCTTCCGGTTCAAGTCCCATGTAATCCAGCTTCTTGTCCCCTCCGATATCCAGGGTACGGATTGTCACTTCTTTGCCGGCTGCCTTCACCGTGATATCCTTGTAGACGGAAAACTGTTTCTCTTCCGTCGGATAATCGGTCTCGCCCATGTAAACGAATTCCGTCCGGAACAGTCCTATTCCGTCGCAGCATTCCGGGCGGAATTTTTTAATGCTGTCCGCATCGCCGGAATTGATGCACACGCTGACTTTCTTCCCGTCCTTTGTTTCGGCATCCTTCCCCGCGTACTGCTCATAAAGAGCCTGCTGTTCCTTTTCCTTCTGTATTCCGGCACCGAACTTTTCGTTGATCTCCTGCTTCGTGCCTGCAAATGCCGTTCCTGCACTGCCGTCCAGATAAAGACATTCTTCCCCGCGCACGGTGTCCAGAATGCCGGTTGCGCCGACAACGGCGGGAATGCCGAGCGTCTTTGCCAGAATAACGGTATGGGAAGTCACTCCTCCCCTTTCGGTGACCATGCCCTTCAGATGTTTTTTATCAAGCTTTATGGTATCAGCCGGCGTCAGTTCCTCCGCCGCCACGATAAAGTCCTCATCGGCACTCTCCACGCTGCCGCCGGAATATCCGTTCATTCTGCGGATGACTTCATCGCATACGTTTACAATATCGGAAGCACGCTCCTTCATGTAAGGGTCGTCCATTTCCTCGAACATGGCGCACGTCTTCTTTTCTTCCTCGGATATGATGTAGTCCAGATTCAGTTTCTCCGCCCTGCATCTTTCCGCGCAGTCCCCGAAGAACACTTCATCATTCAGCATGGCAAGATACGCGGAAAAAATACCCGCGGACTCTTCTCCGAGAGAAGCCTTTGTCTTCTCGTAAAGCCCGTTCAGTTCAACTGCATATTTTTCCTGTACATCATGGAACAGGCTGATCTGCCCTTCCGGATCCGCAATCTCTCTTTTTACTGCCTTTGCCTCCGCGGAAGAAATCAGGATGATCTTTCCCGTGGCTTTACCGCCTGCTCCTGCAAGTCCTGTACACTTTTTCATGTTGTCCTCCCCTGTGAACGCGTGCCTTGCATGCGTCCGTGTATTTTTAAATATCACCGATACATCATTTCGTCACTGATTCGCCGCTGTCTGATTCATTGATGCCGGATCATATTCTTCGTACCCTTCCGCGGACGGCATTTCAAAATCCACCGGGACGCCCGGATTTTCTATCTTTATGTCGATATCTGCTTTCTCAGTCATAAGATCCCCTATGGTCATCGTCATATGAATCTTCTTGTCCGTATAATATCCGTCCGGTCCTATGGTGACTTCCGCACCGAAGGAAGTGACCTTTACCGTTTCGGAAGAAACGGAGGTTCCGCCGGAAATGCTGATCTCATTTGTAAGAGAATTCCCGAGGGAAGCTCCCAGGATGCCGAGCTTCTCCGGATTTGCATGATAGCGGAGAATGGTGCTGTCTCCGGCCTTTTCCATCTGCATGTCCGTAACGGCGGAAATTCCGGCGCTGCCGGGATCGGCGGAATCGGCAAGAACCGGCAGAACATAGCTTCCTCCGGATGTCTTTTTGAATTTCTTTGAAAGCACCGGTTCCGAAACATCTCCGGAATAGAGATCCATTGACACATACTGTGCGGCATTCTCATAGAAAATTCCGGTGTTCATGTGCCAGCTGTCAGAAGAAATATTTTCATTCAGGATATAGGCCAGATTTTCTGTTCCTGCGTTTTTGGCTTTCATGTCCCCCGAAATCGTATACGAGGAATTTTCGGATCCGGATGACGACGTCCCCGTCAGGAAAATTTCGGCCTGTCCGGTAAATGTGGCTGCACAGGAATCCAGCGCGGCATTTTTGATTTCCGCCGCTTCATAGACCGCGGCGGCATCCGCCGGAACGGTCCCTCCCGAATAACCGGATGCGGCATGGGTTTTCACGACTGAAGACGCCTGTGCGGAAATACTGCCGGGTCCTGCCGACAGAACGGCAACGGAAAGAATAACTGCCGCAAATATGATTCTGATTTTTCCTGCTGTTTTTTTCATTGCTATCCTCCGTAAAATTTTTATTTCGCCGGTTCCGAATTTTTTCAGACCGGTCCGTCTGTCCCGGCATCATACCGGATCAGGCGGTAACACACAATATACATGACGATCACAAACAGAACAAACAGTCCCGTGGACAGATTGCTGCCAATCATGGCACAGGCATCGTAAAACCCGTGAAGAAAGACCGCAGACAGATATGCCGCGGCAAGGTTTGCCCGCTTTCCGCTTTCGTTCCCGCTTGCTTCGCATACCTTGGCCCGGCCGTAGAATGTTCCCATGAAAACCGAAAAGCCCAGATGTCCGGGGACGGCAAGGAGCGCCCTTGTCGGGGAAACCAGGATTCCGAAGCGGAACACATAGCCGATATTTTCAAAAGCGGCAAATCCCAGGGAAACGAATGCCGCATAGACAACACCGTCAAAGCGGTAGTTGAAATTGGGATCATTCCACGTTCTTCTGTACAGGAAAAAGAACTTTGTTCCCTCTTCCACCACAGCAACGATCAGAAAAGCCAGGATGATCGAGTATTTGGGATCGTCCTCGGAAACGAAGCCGTTCAGGACGGCTTCCCCGATCGACTCCAGCACAATGGAGCAGAGTGCCGCCAGAACTCCCTTTAATACCAGTGAAAGCAAAAGACCGGAAGGCTCCGGTTCTATCCTGTCCTGCCGGTAAATAAAGCGCATCAGGAACAGGGCCGGAAGAACAGCCGCCGCAATGTAAATCAAGAGAATCGAATCCAGTAAAAACATTATTTTTTCTCTCTCCGTTTCTTTTCCGTATTCCGGTTCGGATATTCGTACGTTTTCCCGAGATAATTTTTCATTACGACTTTATGATCATCCAGGGAAACGATATAGTCCGGGTTGACCGGCACCTTGCCTCCGCCTCCGGGAGCATCGATCACAAATTTCGGAACGGCAAAACCGGATATACTGCCTGTCAGTTTTCGTATGATGTCAATGCCGGTCCTGACATCCGTCCGGAAATGTTCCAGCCCCTCGCTCATATCGCACTGATACAGGTAATAAGGACGTATCCTTGCCTTTACCAGTCCGAGCAGAAGCTTTTTCATGATACGGGCATCATCGTTCACGCCCTTTAAAAGAACACTCTGATTCCCCAGCGGAATTCCCGCATCGACAATTCTTCCGCAGGCTTTCACGGCGTCCGCGGTCAGTTCCCTCGGATGGTTGAAATGCGTGTTGATCCACAGCGGCTGGTATTTCTTCAGCATCCCGACAAGTTCCGGCGTTATGCGCTGCGGCATGGTGCAGGGAACCCTTGTCCCTATCCGGATGATCTCCACATGCGGGATCTTCCTGAGTCCGGACAGGATATATTCCAGCTTCTCATCGGAAAGCGTCAGGGGATCCCCACCGGAAATCAGCACATCCCGGATTTCCCTTTCTCCTGCGATATAGGAGATTGCCGCATCGATTTCTCTTTTGCCGATGGCATGGTCTTCTTCTCCGACCAGACGTCTTCTCGTACAGTGCCGGCAGTACATGGCGCAGCATCTTGTGACCAGAAACAGAACGCGGTCCGGATACCTCTTCACGATATTCGGAGCCGGGCTCTGCGCCTCTTCGTTCAGTGGGTCCGCCATCTCACCGGGCGTGACCGTCATTTCCTCTTCCGACGGCACTGCCTGCATACGGATGGGATCATGCGGGTCATCCGGCCGGATCAGCGAAGCATAGTAAGGCGTTATCGCCATGCGGAATTTTTCAAGGCATCCGGAGATATCCCTTTTTTCCTTCTCCATAAGCGGAATGATCTCGGAAAGTTCCCCGACCGTACGGATCCTGTTCCGGTACTGCCATTTCCAGTCGCCCCATTCCGGATCCATGCCGGAAATTTTTCCCGATGCGGGTTTCCCGCTGCGTTTTTTCCCGTCAGCTTTCATCTGATACCGTTTCAGGGCGGCAGAAAGAATTTCCGGGACCAGACTGCCGTAGCTTATCCCGTTAAATTCCGCAAGCATGGGATAATCGCTGTATCCGGGTGCCAGGCCCGGCAGCGGATTTGCCTCAATAAAACAGACCCGGTTATCGGCGGACAGCCGGAAATCCATACGGGCAAAATCAAGGCATCCCATGGCATCATAGATTTTTTTCGCATCCTGCATCATCCGCTTTGAAATACCGGACGGAATATCGGCGGGACATTGATAGTCAATATATTCTCTGTAGTTTTGTTTAACGCCAAAGCTGTAGATATTCCAGGGATGTTTTCTGTCGTTTTTTTTCTTCCGGAAAATGATCTCCATCGGCGGAAAGACCTTTGTATTCTTTCCGTTCCCCAGAAGGCCCACCGTAAATTCCCTGCCGTCCACGTATTCCTCGACAAGAAGATCTTCCCGGTATGACGACATGTCCTCCGCAATCTTTTTCTTCAGTTCTTCCATGTTCCGGGCCACCGAATGATCGCCTATTCCCTTGCTGGAGCCCTCCGCATTCGGCTTTACGATCACAGGAAAATGAATTTTTCCGGCTCGGATATTTGAACCTGCCTTCACGACAAACGAAGCCGGTGTCAGGACGCCGCAGGATGCGGCGATTTCCTTGGTCAGGTGTTTATCCAGGGAAACAGCCAGCGCGGAAGTATCGGAACCCGTATACGGAATTCCCATATAACTCAGAATAGCAGGGATCTGTGCTTCCCGGTCCCTTCCCGAAATCCCTTCCGCTATGTTAAAGACAATATCCGGTTTCTGAGCTCTGACCTTTTCCTGAAAATCCGCAGATGCCTCCAGAACGAACGGATCATATCCGCTGTTTAAAAGAGCCTGCCGGATTGCTTCCACAGTCTCCGGTTCGTCAAATTCGGCTTCTTCATCCGGAAGGGTTTTTCTCCTCCCGCCCGGTTTTGTTTTCTGCCTGATATTGCAGGCAATCCCGACACGAAGTTTCCGTTCTCCCCCCGGCTCCGTTCTTTGCATCATAAGCTCCCGTGATTTACGCATGCCGCGTGCGCGGCATTCCGTAGTATAATAATACGTGCTTATTATATCACGTATCCGGAGGAACAAGGATGATTTTATCGGACCGTTTCCGGTACAGGCCGGAATTCCTGAAACAATGCGAAAAGGCGCTGAACGAGGCAGAAGAAACCGTGCCTTTTTACCGCAGCCGGAAGCAGTATGACCCGGGCAGCGGTGCGACCCTGGACGAAAGATACGACTCTCTGCCCGCACTGACAAAAGCCGACATGCGGAAGTGTTTTCCGCATGGTCTCATGCCGGATGGAAAGGACCTGCAAAAAGGCCTCTTAAGCGGTGAGATCGGCTACACCTTTACCAGCGGCACCACATCGGAAAAGGTCGTAAATATCTGGAACCAGGACTGGTGGAACAGATCGGAACTGGCTTCCTGGAAACTGAACGGGGATCTTTCCGTCCTGTCCTGGCCGCAGAAACAGGCTAAGCTTGCCAGTTCCCTAAATGTCGGCATAAACTGCGAAGACGACCTGCCGATAGGACACCGGATTCTCGGCAATACGCTCTATCTCAATGAGAAAACGACCGTCCTGCAGTGGCAGACGGGGCATTACGAACGCATGGTCCGGGAACTGAACGAATACCGGCCTGTCATCCTGGAGGCCAACCCGTCTCTTCTGGCAAGGCTGTCCTGGTGGATCGCAGACCATGACCTGGCCGTCTTTTCTCCGGCCGTGATCGTATTCACCTTTGAATTTCCTTCCGTGATCCATCTCTCCGATATCCGGAAAGTCTTCTCTTCTTCCTTCGTATCCTCCTACGGCAGCACGGAAGCAGGATTTGTCCTGGAACAGGACCGTTCCGGCAGACTCATCCAGAACTGTTCTTTCTGCCGGATCGACTTCCGGCCGCTGCTGAAAAAATTCGGCGGGCCGGAAATCGGCAGGATATATGTCACAACCTTTGACAACCCGTGGAATAAAATATTAAAGTTCGATGTGGGTGATCTGATCTGCCTTTCCCCGGCGGACTCTTCTCCCCTTTCCGCAGAAGGAATGATTGCCGAAGATATCGAAGGCCGTGTGGGAAATGTCACATTTGCAGCCGACGGGTCCCTTGTCACGACAAAAAAACTTGACGATGCGATTTCCGTCGTTTCCGGCCTCAGGGATTATCATCTGACACAGCATGACGGGAAAAACTATGAGCTGGAAGCCCTGCTTTCTCCCGGAAACGGTACGGCAGACAGTTCGGATCATCTTGTCTCCGTTCTTGAAAATGTCTACGGGAAAGACGGAAAATACGATATCCGGATCCTGCCGGACATTCTTCCCGGACCTGCCGGAAAATTCCGCAGGACCGAAACGGATTTTGAATTTGACGAGGAGGCACTGTTTCAATGAACAGAAAAGAAAATTCCGTTTATCTGATCTCCGGAGGTCCCGGTTCGGATCCCGAAAAAATGGTTTCCTTCTGCCGGACTGCCCTTGCCGCGTCGGGTAAGGAACACCCGTCCGTGGCTTACGTAGGCACGGCAAGCGGCGACGATCTCTCATTCTTCCGTTATCTTAAAAAAATCATTCTGAAGGCCGGGGCTTCTTCCGTTTCCATGGTACCCCTTGCAAACAGCAGCCCTGACATTCCCGCAGCCCGGAAAATGCTTTCGGATTCCGATGCCGTTTTTCTGACCGGAGGCGAAGTGGATGAAGGGATGCTCTGGCTTGAAAAAAGCGGCATGGATCAGTTCCTGAAACAGCTGTTTTCGGAAGGCAGGCTGTTTTTCGGCATCTCCGCCGGCGCCATCATGATGGGGGAAAACTGGGCGCACTGGGAGATCGAGGACGATGATGACACTGCCTCGCTGATCTGCTGCCTTTCCTTTATTCCTCTTACACTGGATGCGCACGGGGAAGAAGAAAACTGGCAGGAACTTAAATGCGTGCTCCGCCTGAAAGGTTCCGGAGCCAGAGGATACGGTATGGTTAACGGAGGCTTCTTCCGGGTCTCTTCTTCCGGGAAAATTGAAAATATGGAAAAGGCTCTGCTGCCGTTTGAAAACAAAGACGGTAAGATCGAAGTCCGGAAAAAATGATTTATAAAGAACGGGAAGCATTTCTGCTTCCCGTTCTTTCATACCTTGATCAGTTCGTACTGTCTTGTTCCGAGTTTAATCTTTTCCGCATGCTCCAGACAGGATTTCCATTCGGCATTCGGTGTCGTATTTTCAAAATGATCGTGATGATCCTCAAATCCCGGCGCTGCCATGGCTCTTGCCAGCTGGCTTCCCGGAAGCGGTGTCTCCTTTAAGCAGGCATCCGCACACGCCTGGTCCAGCGCCACCGGATCAAAGGAAGCAAACATTCCCACGTTCGGAAGGATAGGTACATCGTTTTCCCCGTGGCAGTCACAGTTCGGTGAAATATCCATGACAAGGGAGATGTGGAAATTCGGTCTCCCGTATACAACCGCCTTGCTGTATTCGGCCATACGGCAGTTCAGCATTTTGACCGCATTCCCGTTTTCAAAGGAGATCGCGTCAAAGTTGCAGGCTCCCAGACATCTGCCGCATCCGACGCAGTTCTTTTCATTGACATGCATCTTCTTTTTGCTCTCATCGAATTCCAGGCCATGGTTGGCGCATTCTCTCTGGCAGCGCCTGCATCCGCGGCAAAGCTTCTCGTCGATCGTCGGATGGCCGTTCGTATGCTGATCCGTCTTTCCGGCACGCGAGCCGCATCCCATTCCGATATTCTTCATCGTCCCGCCGAACCCGGCCATTTCATGGCCCTTGAAATGTGTCAGGCTGATAAAGACATCCGCATCCATGATGGCATGTCCTATCCGCGCTTCCTTCACATATTCCCCGCCCGGTACGGGAACCCCGATATCGTCCGTCCCCTTAAGGCCGTCTCCGATGATGATCGGGCAGCCGACCGTGATCGGCGTAAATCCGTTTTCCCATGCGCAGTAAAGATGCTCAATTGCATTCTTCCTGCTTCCGGGATACATGGTATTGCAGTCCGTAAGAAACGGGATACCGCCGCATTCCTTTACCACATCCGCAACCGCCTTCGCATAGTTCGGACGGAGAAAGCTTAAGTTTCCCTTCTCACCGAAATGCATTTTGATCGCGACGAATTTTCCCTTCATGTCGATCGTTTCAATGCCGGCTTTCCTGATCATCTTCTGAAGTTTTACGGCAAGTCCGTCTCCGAATGCCTTCGTATGAAAATCCGTAAAATACACTTTTGCCTTTTCCATGTTGTCTTCCTCCGTTTCGAACACTATTATACCTTTTTTCCCCGCATGTTACATCAGGCTGCGGAACATCTTTTCAATATCTTCCACGGAAGTATCCCTGGGATTTCCCGGACGGCAGGCATCCGCGAATGCAAATTCCGCAAGGTCATGAACATCGGATTCTTTTACAATCCCTTTCAGGGAAGATACAATGCCCACATCTTCGGAAAGTTTCTTTACGGCATCGACAGCCGCCTTGCGGTATTCTTCCTGTGACATGGCATCCACATTCTTTATGCCCATCGCACGGGCAATCTCGCGGTACTTTTCCCCGGTGCAGGGAGCGTTGTACTCCATGACGGTCGGAAGCAGCGTCGCACATGCCTTTCCGTGAGGCATGTCATAATAAGCGGAAAGCGTATGCGCCATCGAATGGTCCACGCCGAGTCCCACATTGGAAAATCCCATTCCGGCGACATACTGGCCGAGTGCCATTCCTTCGCGCCCTTCCTTCCTGTTTGCAACGGCATCCCTCAAGCTCCTCGAAATGATCTCGATTGCCTTCAGGTGCATCATGTCCGTCATTTCCCATGCGCCTTTGGTGATATAACCTTCAATGGCGTGTGTCAGCGCATCCATCCCGGTTGCCGCGGTAAGACCCTCCGGCATGGAACTCATCATATCCGGATCGACAACGGCCACAATAGGGATATCATGCGGGTCAACGCAGACAAACTTCCGTTTTTTCTGTACATCCGTGATCACATAGTTGATGGTGACCTCCGCTGCCGTCCCGGCAGTCGTCGGAACCGCGATTGTGGGAACCGTGGGGTTTTTCGTCGGGGCAACGCCCTCCAGGCTTCTGACATCCTCAAATTCCGGATTTGCGATGATGATGCCGATTGCCTTTGCCGTATCCATGGAAGATCCGCCGCCGATGCTGATCAAGTAATCCGCTCCGGATTTCTTAAATGCCTCAACGCCGCCTTTTACATTCTCTATGGTCGGATTCGGTTTGATCTCGGAATAGATCACATAAGGATCCCCTGCCTTGTCAAGGACATCCGTGACTTTCCCTGTAACGCCGAACTTGATCAGATCCGGATCAGAACAGATGAACGCCTTTTTAAAACCTCTTGATTTCACCTCGTTCGTGATCTCATTGATCGCCCCCGAACCATGATAAGAAGTCCCGTTTAATACAATTCTGTATGCCATATCTTTTCCCTCCGTCTGATAATAGTCTCTCCTGCATTATTTGTTAACATTTTAACACAAATTTGTTTCTATGAGAAGTGCCGCATGTGATAGAATGAAGGGCATCATGAACATAAAAGCAAAAACAATCGGAACAAACGGTCATCTTTTCAGCACAAAGGAGCTGGTCAGTCTTCTGGTCCCTGTCATACTGGAACAGTTCCTGACCGCACTGATGGGAACCATGGACACCGTCATGGTCAGCAATGTAGGCTCTGCGGCAATTTCCTCCGTTTCGCTTGTGGATTCCATCAATACGCTGATCATCCAGATTTTTGCCGCCCTGACTGCGGGAGGCGCCATTGTCTGTGCGCATTACATCGGAAAGGGAGATTCCAAAGGTGCCAATCATTCCGCACGTCAGCTCATTTTCATTGTTGCCGCCATATCCTCTGCCGTGACAGTCCTTTTTCTGATCTTCCGCTTTCCTCTGCTGCACCTGATCTTCGGGAGCGTGGAAAAAGATGTCATGCAGAATGCGGAAATCTATTTTTTCTATACGGCTCTTTCCTATCCTTTCATTTCCGTCTTTTCCGCGGGTAGCGCCATTTTCCGTTCCCAGGAAAATACCCATCTTCCCCTAAAGGCCGCCATCTATTCCAATCTGCTGAACATAGGCGGAAATGCCGTTCTGATCTTCGGCTTCCGCATGGGAGTGCGCGGGGCTGCCATTCCGACCCTGCTGTCACGGATATACGGCGCGGTCTATGTTCTCGTCTGTCTGCGCAGGCCCGGCCAGACCGTCGTAATCCGCGATTATGCAAAAATCCGTCCTGATTCGGGCAATATTGCCCGGATCCTGACGCTCGGCATTCCTTCCGGCATCGAAAACGGATTTTTCCAGCTGGGAAAACTTGCAGTCCAGTCCACCGTTTCCACCATGGGAACGATATCCATTGCGGCACAGGCAATGACCAATGTCCTGGAAAATTTAAACGGAATGGCAGGGATAGGCGTCGGAATAGCGCTGATGACCGTAGTCGGCGAATGTCTCGGCGCCGGACGGAAAGACGAGGCAGTCTACTATGTAAAAAAGCTGACCATGGTTGCGGAACTTCTTGTCTCGATCTCCTGCCTTCTTTTCTGGCTCCTTACAAAACCGATCACGGCACTCGCAGGCATGGAGCCCGCAAGTGCCGCAATGTGTTTTTCCCTTATGACTTATATTTCAATCGTAAAGCCTGTCGTCTGGACCCTTTCCTTTGTCCCGGCATACGGGATGCGGTCGGCCGGAGACGTAAAATATTCCATGACGGTTTCCTGCATCAGCATGTGGATCTGCCGTGTTACGTTCTGCATTTTCCTGGTACACCGTTTCCACATGGGACCGCTTGCCGTCTGGATCGGCATGTTTACGGACTGGACAGTTCGCGGGCTGTTCATGTCTCTGCGTTTTCACAGCAGGAAATGGCTTAAGCACAACGTCATATAAAGATGACAGACAGTCACAGCGTTTCCGCCCGTTTGCGGACGCTCTCGCTGAAATTGATCACATCATGATTGTATTCCTCATCCATTAACGGGGATCGGATAAGGAAATCCGCCGTCGCCCGGTTGGTTGCCATCGGGATATCGTAAAGTTCCGCAATCCTCATCAGTGCCTTCACATCAGGGTCATGCGGCTGGGCGGTCAGGGGATCCGCAAAAAAGATCACGAAATCGATCCTTCCCTCCACGATCTTTGCGCCGACCTGCTGGTCGCCGCCGAGAGGTCCGGAATTATAGCCGCGTACCGGCAGTCCCACCTTCTCCGTGATCATGCGCGCCGTAGTGCCTGTCCCGCATAGAAAATGCTTTTTCAGAATTTCCTTGTTATCCTCACACCATTTTATGATGTCTGCTTTTTTTCCGTCATGGGCAATCAGGGCGATATTCTTAACCTTGCCGATCGTCAGTGTTACCTTGTCTATCGTTCCCATAAATTCCGTCTCCTCTCCTGACTTCTCTGCCGCACTTTCCGTTCCGCAATTATCTTATAACAGATAAACGGGCTTTGCAATCGGGGCACGATAACCCTTCATCCGACTGAACGCAGAATTTTTTCCGCTTCCACCCTGTATATCTCAAGAGACCCGGTCTTTCTCAGTTCCCGGTATGCTTTTTCCTCTCCCGGAAACATGGCGATCATATAGGACCAGATCTCCTTCATCCGCATGAGGACATGATCCGTGTTCTTGAAATCTTCCAGATAGGCTTTCAGCAGCCTGTCATGAAACTGTCCGGTCTGCCCGGGCATTCTGTTTCTGCCGCGGATTTCCGAAGCAAGAAACGGATCTGCGATCAGTCCTCTTCCGATCATAAAGCGCGATATGCCGGGAAAACGGTTTCTGATATTTTCAAAGTCCTCTGCCGTCCTGATATCTCCGTTGTAACATACCGGATTCCGGCTTTTCTCCGCCGCCAGGGAAAACATCTCCAGGTCCGGCGTGTTCTTAAACCCTTCCTTTCCCGTCCTCGGATGGACGATCAGTTCGGAAACGGGAAATCTGTTGAACACCGAAAGCAGTTCGGGGAATTCATCCCTGCTGAAATAGCCTGTCCTTGTCTTTATCGAAATTTTCATATCCGTCGCGGAAAATATCCGATCCAGCATTTTTTCCAGCCTGTATGGGTTGGAAAGCATGGCGGCACCTTTTCCCTTTGCCGTCACGGTGCCGGACGGGCATCCCAGGTTCAGATTGATCTCCCTGTACCCCAGATCACGGATTGCGGCGGCAGCCGCATTGAAATTATCCGGTGATGCGGTCAGAATCTGCGGAATGAGAAAAATCCCGGCATTGTTTTCCGCCGAGATTTCCTTCCGTTCCTTTTTCCCCACTCCCTTTACGGAACCCGGAGAAAGAAACGGCGTATAAAATTTGGTCACGCTTTCCGGGTAACATTCATTGAAAGTTTTTCTGTATATCCAGTCGGTGATCCCCTCCATGGGAGCCATGCTGATTTCAAATCTGTCCGTCATGTCCGTATCCTTTTCTCCGTCTTCCCCGTCATTTCAGAAGCCGTACGATCTCCTCTTCTTCCGCCTCCGGAAGGATTTTTTCAAGATGGCTGACCATCCGTCGAAACGATGTCTCCGGCTCTTCCCCGTAACGTGACGAGCAGGCATGCCTGCCGAGCCATTCTTCCGGCAGGGTATACCGTGCAATGCCCCATCCGTATTCCTGTCCGCGGCTGTCTTTTCTGTATTCGAAATCGCATACTGTGATATAGGTCTGCATCTGCAGTCTCGTCACAACGGTATCAAAACCCTTGTTTCCCCCTTTTCCGTAATTGCCCTGGCTTTTAAGTTCCGTGGACAGACATCCGCCGTGCCGTTCCAGATATTCCATGATCTGCCTGTCCTTCATGGAAGATAGTCCGTCTTCGTAGTGCGCGTCGAAATCATACCCGTCCCGCCGGTAATTGGCCAGATACGGATACCATTTTCTGCTCACATACCCTGCCCTGTTCCGGAACAGCTTTCCGTATGCCGCTTTTTTCTTGGTTGCTATCTCGCCTTTCCACTCCCACGGCCCTTCCACGTCTTCCTTGAACCAGTAGGCGGACGGTGTGCATTCCTCCACGGAAAAACCGGGGATCCCGTTCGCAAAAAAAGGAAGAAATCCGATTTCTTCCACCAGTCCGGAAAGTTCTTCCGCATTATGCAGTTTCGGAAATTTCATACAGGTTGGCCCCCTGTTCTGTTTTCACTGCGGTCTGCACCGCATCAGTCGGAAGTCACGGAAGTCTCTTTGCCTGTCGATATCGTTTTTCCGTTGCTTCCGCCGGCCGGGATTACGCTTACCCTGGCCATATTGTCTTCCTGCACGTCAACGCACAGAAGTTCCGTCTGCGGGATGGAAGACCCGAAAAGATAGTTCCCCAGGCTGTACGCGATCGGTTTGTTTTTATAAAACTCGATTTTCTGAAGGACATGCGGATGGCTTCCCACTACAAGGTCCGCGCCGGCATCGATCAGGGAATGCGCAAGTTCCGTCTCATATCTGTCCGGCTCCGTTTTCCGCTCCGTGCCCCAGTGAAGGTAAACTACGGTGAAGTCGCACTGCGATTCGGAATCCCTGACTTTTTTCAGAAGATCCGCAGGATCGTAAGCCGAGAAAACACCGGATGTGTCTGCGGAAGCACTCCAACCCGACTCAGGATAGACATGGGAAGCCGCCAGAAAACCGATCTTTTTTCCCTTTCTTTCCAGCACCATAAGCGCAGATGCCCGCTCCAGATTTTCACCCGCTCCGACATAGGAAATCCCGGCGCCGTCCAGCGCCGCACAGGTTTCCGAAAGCGGATCCCTTCCGTAATCCAGGATATGGTTGTTGGCAAGCGTCACGATATCCAGCCCGAGTTCTGAAAACAGGGAAATGCGTTTGGGGTCCACCCGGAAAGTATACTGTTTGTTTTCGGCAGGCGTTCCTGTTGTGCCGAAAGGAAATTCCTCATTGGCCATGAAAATATCCGCGTTCCTGCCGGCATCCAGCAGAGTTTCATCCAGTATCCCGCCGGCATTTCCGGTTGCATCGTAGGCATTCAGGACAAAACCGGAAAGAAGGATATCTCCGGCAAAACAGAGGCGGATGCTGCCGGAACCCGTTTCTTCGGAAGAAGTTTCCGTTTCTCCGGAAACAGCCTTTGCGCTGCCGGATAAGGGCTTTGTCTCCGCAGGAGAAGTGACAGCCTCCTGCGCGGATGTCTTCGTCTCTCCGCGGGCAGCTTCCATGTTTTCGACCGGAAGTTCTGCCGTCCCCGATGAAGTATCGATCGGTTCGTATCCCCCGGACAGAAAACCGGAAACTGAAGAACAGGATGTCAGAATGAGCATCCCACTTAAAATCAGTGCGATCGTTTTTCCTGTTCTCTTTCCCATGTTCCTCCGGTTGAACCATTCGCCGGTTTATATATGAAAAAGCAGCCCTGCCTTTTTCAGTACCGGTCTCAGTGCCGAATATACAGCGACTGTAACGGCAATCCCCGCCAGCGCATTGATAAAGGTCACACCCGCTTCTATGGATGCCATGATCCCGGAAGCTTTGGCATTGACTCCCAGAAGATATCTTTTATACAGATAACCGACGACCGGATCCGCGATCACGTTGAAAAGAAGCCCTGCCGCCGAGGCAAGAAAACTCCATTTGACAATATATTTTCTGTCATGATCTTCCGTAATGTGCCCGCATCTGTGTGCCACAAAACCGGCTATCCATCCGATCAGGAATTTCAGGACAAAGGTTTTCGGCGCGCTGACCACATAAACGGGATCCATGAGATCCGAAACCGTCATCCCTATGCTGCCCGCGAGGCCTCCGTAAAAACCGCCCATGATCAGAGCCGCCAGGACGCAGAATGCGTTTCCGATATGAAGTGCCGTATATCCCTGTCCCGTTGGGACCGGAATGGGAATTTTCAGGAATGTAAAAGATACATAGCAAAGCGCCGCCATAAGCCCGGTCAGCACCAGCTTGAAAAGTCTGTCATGATCCCTGCTCTGATTCAAAAAGACCGCCCCCTCCGTGCTAAACCTACTTTGTCAGTAGGTTTTATATAAAATAGCACAAAGGGTGCGGTCTGTCAATTCATATGTATGCGGAACAAAATACTGTTCTTTTCCGTTACCGCATCATCTGCGTAAGGTTCATCATGGATCCCATGACGGACATAGCATACAGATACGAAATAAGGGTAACGGCAAGATTGGAGATCACCACGACATAATACGTTCTGTTCCTAACGTCTCTGCATACGAGCAGGGCCTCAAAGAACATGGTGCCCGCCGCAAGTGCCGAACCGATGGTGGCAAAAATCGCTACCATGGGAACTGCACCGAGCAGTGCCATGAGGAAAGTAAGGATCATGCATGCGGTCTCGGGAATGGTTCCGATGCAGAAAAGAGCAAGAACATCCTTGAAGGAATGGCTCTGATCGACTTTTCTTCCCATTGCATAAGTCACAACGACCTGAACAAATTTGCCGAGAACAATGAGGAAGGCAATCGTCATGGCATATCTCATGATGATGCCCTTCACCATCTGGAATTCAGAACTCGCCGCCAGGGAATCCCATCCGGAAGATACATCGGAAAAACTCGAACCGCCGCCAAAGCCGGTCGAAGACATGGCCTTCTTTGCGGTGGACATGACAATGCCCTTCAGCATGGGAACACTGGCAATTGCCATTGTCAGAAACACAAGAATTGCCCAGAGTGCACCCGTAATGAACTGCGCGCTCTTGTTGACATTCTCATAAGCCCTGGTCAGAACTCCCACAGGATCTTTAAAGAATATTTTAGCGGATGCCCAAGCTTCCTTGCATGCCAGACTGAACTGGGAAGGCTGTGCCGGCTGCGTGGGATACGGCTGCTGCTGGAACTGCTGCTGACCCTGCTGGAACTGCTGCTGTCCCTGCTGGAACTGCTGCTGTCCCTGCTGGAACTGATGCTGTCCCTGCTGGAACTGCTGCTGTCCCTGCTGGAACTGCTGCTGTCCCTGCTGATACTGCTGCTGTGCCATAGCCGCCTGTGCCTGCGCCGCTCTCTGAGCCGCTTCCGCCTGTGCCGCCGCTGCTGCCTGTGCTGCCGCCGCCTGCTGCTGCGCCTGCGAATTTACTGCATTTGCCTGTGCATCCGCCACTGCCTTCGGACATGTGCAGGTTTCTCCCTCTGCAAGAGGCTTTCCGCAATATTTACAGAATTTTGCCATTTTTCATACTCTCCTTTTTTGATATCTGACCTCTATCACACGACTGTTTTAAGACCCGGAAAATCTCTGCACGGGAAAACCTTCTTAAACGGTCTTATGTAATTATACACTATTTCATTGTGTTTGTAACCCTATTTTACCGGTTGTTTTCATTCGTTCTCTCCTGCAAGAAAACCCCCAAAAACAAAAGTGCGGAGCATTCTGAAGAATGACTCCGCACTTTTCATACAGTCCTCAGTGTTCGAAAGTCTTTGCCACAAGTTTCAGTTCGTCGCGTATTTTTATATGCTGCGGACACATCTTTTCACACTGCCCGCACCGGATGCAGTCACCTGCTTTTCCGCGGCCATTCGTATTTACATCGTAGTAAAAATCACTGTTCCAGTCCCTGTACTGCTTTTTTGCGTTATAGCAGGCAAACAGATCGGGGATGGGAATGTTTTTGGGGCAACCCGGCGTACAGTAATGGCACGCCGTACAGGGGATGGCACCCATGCCCCTCACAATATCGCGGACTTTACCGACGGCTTCCTTCTCTTCCTCATTCAGCGGTTTAAAGTCCTTCATGAAACTCAGGTTGTCCTGCATCTGCAGAAGAGAGCTCATTCCGCTCAGCACCATCTTCACGGATGGGAAGGATGCCGCGAAGCGTATGGCGTAACCGGCGTGGCTTCCGCCCAGCTTTTCAAAAATCTCTGCGGCATTTTCCGGGAGATTGATAAGTCCGCCTCCCTTGCAGGGTTCCATGACAATGACCGGTTTTCCGTATTTCTCGCAGACATCATACACGGCCTTGCTCTGAACGCCGGGATCCAGATAATCCACGTAATTGAACTGAATCTGTACCGCCTCGATTTCCGGATGTTCGCTCAGAATTTTTTCCAGCACGTCCGCCTTGTCATGGAAGGAAATACCGACATGACGCACCCTTCCCTCTTTTTTAAAGCGGACAGCTTCTTCATAAGCATGGCATTTCATGTACTTGCCGTAATTTTCATGTGTCTGTGCATGCATCAGATAAAAATCAAAATAGTCCACGCCTGCCGCATCCAGCTGTTCCCGGAATACTTTTTCTATGTCTTCTCTTTTACTGAACATATTCATGGTCAGTTTATCCGTAAGCATGTACTTTTCTCTCGGATAACGGCTTGTCAGTGCTTCTTTCAGAGCCGTTTCGCTTTTTCCGTCATGGTAGACATGCGCCGTGTCAAAATATGTGAATCCTTCTTTCAGAAAAAGATCCACCATCTGCCTGAACGCCGGAATATCAATCCCTCCGTTTTTTTCCGGCAGTCTCATGCAGCCGAATCCGAATCTGCTTTCAGGTAATAAATTCATTTTTTCTCCTTTCAGAGTCCTTTTATCTGACTCCGTGTCAGTTGTTTCAAGTTTACTGTTTAGTTGACACCCTGTCAAGTACAAATTATACTGTATCGCGGACGATGTCGAACACACAAGGAGGCTGCCTGTGGCTTTCAAAAGGGCGCGAACGGAAGAACAGATCAGAGACAGGCGGGATGAAATCCTCAATGCCTGTTCTCTTCTATACGATAAAAAGGGATTTGAGGGCGTCACGGTAAAGGAAATAGCCAGGCTCACTTCTTTTTCCCGGCCTTCCGTCTACAATTATTATGCAACCAAGGAGGAAATCCTTCTGGACCTCCTTCTCAGGGAATACCGGAAATGGGGACAGGAACTTTCAAAATTCTTCCTTTCGTCCGTGGAAACGGACAAAAACACTTTCTGCCGGATCCTGGCACAGTCCCTGACAAGACATGAGAAAATGATGAAGCTCATTTCACTTAATCTGAACAGCATCGAAAACAACTGCCGCGATCAGAAACTGGAAGACTTCAAGAGAGAACTTCTTCCCTTCTTTGATATCCTTTCCGGCGGAATTCGAAAATTTTTTCCGCATGCTTCTTCCGCGGACATCCGGCTTTTCATCACGGCTTTCACGGCTTATTATCAGGGGCTCTATCCTCTGACGCACCCTTCCGGAAAACAGCTGAAAGCCATGAAGGGAGCAGGCTTCCGTGAATTCGGATCCTTTGAGCCTCTCTGCCGGGCAGGTATTTCTCTTCTTGTATCCGGTTTGTGAACTGTGCTAGAATTTCCGTCAGGTGACTATGGACAAAAACAAGGAAGTTTTCGAAAATATGCCGGTATGGAAGGCACTTTCCACGCTTGCCATTCCTACCGTAATAGGACAGCTTGTCGTTCTGATCTACAATCTTGCGGATACCTACTATATCGGAAGAACCGGAAATCCGTATATGGTGGCGGCCGCATCTCTTGTGCTGCCCGTCTACAACATTTCCATTGCCGTATCCAATCTCATGGGAACGGGCGGGGGCACGCTGGTTTCCCGACTTCTCGGCGCACACAGGGAAGATGAGGCGCGAAAGGTCAGCGCATTCGGAATTTATCTGTCCGTTCTTCTTGCCGCATTCTATTCCCTGGTCTGTTTTCTTTTCATGCAGCCTCTTTTAAAACTGCTGGGTGCCAGCAGCGAAACACTTTCCTATGCCGCACAGTATGCTTTTTACGTGATCGTCATCGGCGGAATCCCTACCGTTTTTTCTCTTACCATGTCCAGTTATTTCCGCAGCGTCGGCTGTGCAAAACAGGCAGGATTCGGCGTCAGCCTCGGCGGCATCCTCAATATCGGCCTGGATCCTCTTTTCATGTTTATCCTGCTTCCGAAGGGATATGAAGTAATGGGAGCCGCCATTGCGACCATGCTTTCCAACGTGATTGCTTCCGGATATTATATCCTGGCTCTCGGAAGGCTGAAGAAAAAAACCGTTCTGACGCTTTCCCCGCATCTGGGGTTCCCCGAAAGAAAATCTGTCGCCGAAATCTTTTCCGTCGGCATTCCCGCCGCGCTTGTTACGTTTCTCTATGACTTCACCAACATCATCATCGACAGGCTTTCCTCCGGACACGGCGATATCAGCGTGGCTGCCATAGGGATTGTCCTGAAGGCGGAACGTCTTCCGCTGAATGTGGGCGTCGGGATCTGCCAGGGAATGATGCCTCTTGCCGCCTACAGTTTTTCCGAAGGCAATATTAAAAGAATGAGGGAGGTCCTGCACTCCGCCCGGTATGCCGGGCTTGCCTTTTCGTTTTTCTGCATTGCCCTCTACCAGCTTTTTGCGGGAAACATCATGAAACTATTCATAGACAATGCCGAAACCGTCTCGCTCGGTACACATTTTATCAGGGCAAGATGCCTGTCCACGCCGAGCATGTTTCTCTGTTTCAACTTTGTATTCTTTTTCCAGGCGGTCGGTATGGGAAAGCGTTCTCTTGCCCTTGCGGTAATCCGTCAGCTCCTGTTCAACGTCCCCATCCTGTTCCTGATGAATTATCTTTTCGGAATGGACGGGATTATCTGGACACAGCTGATTGCGGACTCCTGCACGGCCGCGGTCTCCTTCCTGGTCTATGAAAAAGCGGAGAAAAAAGTCCTGCGGCCGATGGAAAAATCCATTGCCCGGGAAATGGCAAAGTAAGTTGTGCGAACATATTTTCGGTCATCAGAATGTGTTTTAGGTTGCACGCAAGCTATGTTTTATTTGATTATATTTGTTTTTTGTAATATAATATAACCAAACGTATTTTGTAAATCATGCGTGACGGAGACCTCATGAAATCCAGCATCAGAAAGTTAGTATCCTCGCTTCAGAACATCGACACCTATTTCCGGCAGGGGAAAAAAGAAATCGCAGAAAAGAACAAACGGCTTCTGCATCTGACAAGCCGTATCACCTTTTCTTATCTGCTCCTTTTTTTCCTGATCACGCCGGCTATTTTTCCCGGATGGCACATTACCATTTTTTACTGGGTCTTTCTTTTTGCGGACCTTTTCTTCTTTGTGCTGGATATCATCTTTGATCATCTGCCCTCTGTAAGCGCCGGCGTGGTAACGACAACCTGCATTCTTTATTATGCCGTCATTCTGGTCTGCTGCATTCTGTTCGATGTCATTCCGCTGCCGCAGACGGTTTCCACTTTTTTCCCGATCATAATGGTAGTGCTTCCCTGCGTTTTTATCCTGCCGTTTTCCGCCATGCTTCCCCTTCAGCTTTCAACGGAAATCTTTTTCTGTCTTCTGTCCGTTTTCAGGCTGGATAATCCCATTGCGAAGGCAAATATATTTCATTCCCTTGCCGGGTTTGTGGCATCACTCGTTGTGGCATGTACGGTCATGGACCTGAGGGCCAACGACAACAACGCCAAATATGATTACATGCGGAAAAGCATGTTCGATTCCCTGACACGCATTCTGAACCGTTCCGAATGCGAGTCCCAGATCAGATCCTATCTGATGATGAACATGCCGAAGGCGAAATGCGCCATGATGATCCTGGACGTGGATAAATTCAAACAGATCAACGATCAGAAAGGCCATCAGGCCGGAGATGAAATCCTGCGCAGCATAGGTGCCGTCCTCCGCAGCCGCTTCCGTTCCTCGGATATTGTCGGCAGACTCGGAGGAGACGAATTTCTGGTCTTCTTAAGAGGCAACCTGGAAGACCGTTCCATCATCCAGATTGCGACCCAGACGGAATCTCTCATCATGGGACTCTCCGACGACTTCCCGGGCATTCTGATCGCCTGCAGCATAGGAATAGCAAAATCATCCGGCAATTCCGATTTTGACGAACTTTACCGCGCGGCGGACCAGGCTATGTACGAGTCCAAGCGCCGCGGCCCCGGTAACTATACCATCCGGAGAATATCATAGAATGTTTTTCTGTTTCAGGGAAAAGCTGTTCTTCTCATAATCAAGGATCTTCTCTTTTTTCATTTTTGAAAGTTCCGCTGACATGGCGCTCCTGTCCACCGAAAGATAATCCGCCAGCTGCTGCCTGTCATACGGGATATCAAAATAGGCAGAATGTCTTTTCACCGATTCCGACGAAAGATAGGACAGAAGTTTTTCCCTCGTGCTTCGCTGTGTCACATGCGTCATCTTTTCATTCAGCAGGATATTCTTTTTTGCGAGAAGGCTGATCAGATTCTGTATCAGCCGTGTGTGGAACATGCAGGCGGATGAACAGGTCCGCAGGATCTTCCGGATATTCATGAAAAGGACCTCCGTATCTTCCGCTGCCTGCACGCTGACGCCGGAAACCGTTTCCGGCATACAGGCATAGCTTTCCGCAAAAGTTTCCCCCGGCATGACGGCCGTAACAATATCGCGGTTGCCCCAGAAATTTTCCTTGATCACGTCCGCTCTTCCGCTCAGAATAATGCCCACGGCCCTGACGGGATCTCCGGCACGGACCACATATTCCCCTTTTTTGAATTTCTTCTTTTCGGCAGACAGACAGGAAAGAAGCGACTTCCGGTCTTCCTCCCCTATCCCGCCGAACAGAAAAGACTTTCCGACTGTCTGTAATTCTTCCGTTTTCATGAAGCGCCCCCTCGTACGTTGTTTTTACAACATACACTTTACCGTGATTCTAGTATAATCTGCATCAGAAAACAAGGAGGACTGGAAAATGAAACGTAAAATCATTCAGATCAACGAAGAAAAATGCAACGGATGCGGTGCCTGTGCGGCAGCGTGCCATGAAGGTGCCATTGAAATGATAAACGGAAAAGCAAAGCTTATGCGCGATGACTACTGTGATGCCCTGGGCGACTGCCTGCCTTCCTGCCCGACCGGCGCCATTTCCTTTACCGAGCGCGAAGCTGCTTTCTACGACAAGGCAGCCGTACAGAAGCATAAGGAGGAAAAGGCACCCACTTTCCCGTCCGGATGTCCCGGAAGCCGTGCCCGCGTGTTCCGTCATGAGCGCAGCACGGAAGTTACCCGCACGGAGGAAACCCCTTCCGTTTTTTCGGAACTTTCTCAGTGGCCGGTTCAGATCAAACTGTCTCCCGTCGCCGCTCCCTGCTTTGAAAACGCAAAACTCCTCGTTGCCTCGGACTGCACCGCGTTTGCCCGGGCGGATTTCCACAGCAGATTCATTAAAAATCATGTTACGCTGATCGGATGCCCCAAGCTGGACGATGTCGACTATTCCGAAAAGCTGACCGAGATCATCCGGAACAACAACATCGTAAGCGTGACTGTTGTCCGCATGGAAGTACCCTGCTGCGGAGGAATGGAAGCAGCCGTCAAAACCGCTCTGAAAAACAGCGGGAAAATGATTCCCTGGCAGGTCGTCACGATTTCCACGGAAGGTGAAATCCTGGACAACTGATCTCAGTAAAAAACCTACAGACAAAAAACCTTTACGGACTCAGGTTCCCTACATTTCCGGTCTTTTCGGAAATAATGTACCTGGGTCTGTGTTTTGTTTCCAGATAAATTTTACCGATGTAGATGCCGATCATGCCGATGGAAAGCAGCTGTATTCCGCCGATCAGGCAGACTATGCAGATCATGGACGTCCATCCGGAAACGGCATGTCCCAGACAGCGGCTGATCAGCGCATAGAGAATCCCGATAAAGCTCAGAAGGGAAAAGGCACCTCCCAGCCCCGCTATGATATTGACCGGCCGCACGGAAAGGTCCGTAATGCCCTCTGCGGCAAAAGACAGCATCTTCTTAAACGGATAGTGACTTTTCCCCGCAGCTCTCTCCCTGCGCTCATAGTATACGCAGGTGCTGTTGAAGCCGACCAGCGGGAACATGCCGCGCAGGTACAGATTGACTTCCTTAAAATCCGAAAATGCCTTCAGTGCGCGGTTGCTGACCAGCCTGTAATCGGCATGGTTGTAAATGCATTCCGCTCCCATCTTTTTCATGAGCCTGTAAAAGCACTGCGCCGAAGTCCTTTTGAACCATCCGTCAGAAGCCCGGCTGCTGCGTACGCCGTATACGATCTCAGCACCCTTTTCCCGGGCATCGATCATCCGGTCAACTGCTTCGATATCGTCCTGGCCGTCGCAGTCCATGGTGATCGTCATGTCGCACCGGTCCATTGATTCCATGAGACCTGCAAGCAGCGCATTCTGGTGTCCCCTGTTCCGGCTCTGGGATATCCCGGTATAATGAGGATCCGAAGCCGAAAGCCTGCCTATGATATCCCATGTGGCATCGGTGCTTCCGTCGTTTACGAACAGGATGCGGCTGTCCCCGGCTATTCTGCCAAGATCGGCCAGCTGCCTGATTTTTCCGAGAAACAAAGGTGCCGTGACCGGCAGTACTTCTTCTTCGTTATAGCACGGTATGACAAGGATCAGTTTCGGCCTTTTTTCCATTCCGTATTCTCCGTTCATCCGGATAAAACCGTCTGACTTCTCTTTCCGGTCTCCGGAAGTTTTCTTTCAGCCTAATTTAACGCTGCGGATATTAAATTTATCTGAAACCAATCCGGAAAGGCGGCCTTTATGAACCGTAAAAAAACATTTCTGCTTGCTGCGGCGGAAGCATTCCTTCTGCTCCTCTTTTGTACCAAATCATCTTTTCTGTATCCGTTCAACAACTGGACCGATGCGAACTGTTTCTTCACAGTGGGGAAATCCATACTCGACGGAAAAGTACTGTACAGGGATATCATAGAGCAGAAGGGTCTTCTTCTGTATCTTGTCCATTCGTTTGCATCGCTCTTTTCGTTGGACACGTTTTCCGGCGTCTTCCTGGCAGAAGTGATCGCCGGCACTTTTACGGTTTATTATCTTCACAGGATTTCCTCCCTGTTCTGCGGAAATCTTTCGTTTATTCTTTCCCCGGTCACTGCCGCCCTCATGTTCACCTCTTCTTCCTTCAGCCACGGCGACAGTGCGGAGGAACTCTGCATGCCGTTTCTTCTGTGCTGCACATTCTTAAGCTTTCAGGCAGTATGCGAAAACAGGCCAATCGGGAAAAAGAACTGGTATGTGATCGGAATCCTTGCCTCCTGTGTCTTCTGGATGAAATATTCCGTCTGCACCTTTTTTGCGGGCTTCGTGATTGTTCCGTTCATCCTGCAGATCAGGCGGAAAAAAATAAGGCCCGTCCTGACAGCGGTCATTTCAGGCTTTGCAGGCCTTATGACGGTCACCGTTCCCATGCTTCTCTATTTTATCCTGAACAACGCGCTCGGGGAAATGTACGAAGTCTACATCTATGACAATCTTTTTCTCTATTCCGCAAAAATGGTTTCCCGAAGCGGGTTCCTGATCACGGGGATCCGTAAAAACGAACTGCTCCTCTGCCTCGTCCTGATCTGTGCCGTATGGTATCTGTTCCGGAGAAAATGGTCTCTGTTCTTTCATCTTGGCTTTCTGTTCCTGTCCGTCGCGATCCCCGTTTTCATGCTGGGAAAAAGGTATTCCTATTATTATTACATTCTCGGGTTCTTCATGATCTTCGGGATTTCCGCCATCGGCGAAATGATCCTTGCCCTGTCTGACAGGAAGAACCCCGCCGAAAATAAAAAGTCCGCAGCCGGAACCGTCCTCTCCGTTTTTTCCGTCTGTCTGTCCGTCTTTCTTTCTGTCTGCCTATGCCTGTTCTGTTCACCCAACCGCAGTTTCCGGAATGTGAAAAAAGAAGATCTTCCGCAGAGTAAATTTGCCGTGGTCATCAGTTCCGTTCCGGATGCCACCCTGCTGAATTACGGCTTCCTGGATTACGGATTCTATACCGCTGCGAATATTCTTCCGGACACAAGATATTTCTGCACATTAAATAACTCCATTCCCGGCATGAATGCGGAAATGGAGTCATACATAAAAAACGGAACGGTGGATTTTGTCGTGACCAGAAATCAGAGACTGAACTCTTCCGGCTATACGCTCATATCCGATGCGGAAGACACCTACGAACAGAAACATTTTACATATTATCTTTATGAAAGAAACGACCTTCTGTCTTTTCGCGCATCCCCATGATATGATAACTGCGTATATGAGGTAATGCATGAATAAGAAACCGGCACCGTATCTGTATACCGCAGTCCTTTTCACAGTCCTGATCACCGTCTGCCTGCATATCGGGGATATCTTCCGTCTGATCGGAAATCTCCTCGGTATTCTGAAGCCGGTTTTCGCGGCCTGCCTGATCGCCTTCATTCTGAATGTGCCGATGGTGAAAATCGAACGGCTGCTCTTAAAACTGCATCCCGGGCACACGAAAAAAGAATCTTCAAAAACTTCCCGTGTCGCAAGTCTTGCCATAACAATCCTGCTGATCGCCGGAATTTACCTGACCTTTGTCATACTGGCGGCTCCGCCGCTTGTTTCCTCGCTGAAGCTTCTTGCGTCCGTTCTCCAGAAAAACATTCCGGTATGGACCGGTTATCTGAAGAGTACCGGGTTCGATGCGGACGAAATCCTCCGTCTCCTGCCCGCGCTGAGCGGAAAGATCAATGATGTTCTATACGGCGGCCGTCTGTCCGCTTTCCTGTTCCATATCCCGGGTCATCTTTTTTCCACATTTGAAAGCATACTGAACGGATTCTTTGCCTTTATCCTGTCTCTTTACATTCTGACGGAAAAAAAGACCCTGTACCGTCAGCTCTGCATGACTGCCCTTGCCTATATTCCCGGGAAGGCAGTCAAACGTACTCTCCGGATATGGAACATGATCTGCCGGACCTATTCCTGTTTTCTGTTCGGCCAGTGCCTCGAAGCCTGCATCCTAGGAACCCTGATGTTCCTTGTCTTCCTTGTTCTCGGCATCCCCTATGCGGGACTGATCGCCGTCCTGACCGCACTGCTGTCCTTTATCCCGTATATCGGCAGCTATCTGTCCTGCATCATAGGCGCCCTGCTGATCTTTCTTGTCAGTCCTTCACAGGTTCTCATCTTCATCATTGCCTATCAGCTGGTTCAGTCTTTTGAAAACCAGTTCATCTATCCGCACGTTGTAGGAAGTTCGGTCGGCCTTTCCGCATTCACGACCCTGATTGCCGTTCTGATCGGCGGAAGCGCCGCCGGAATTCCCGGCATGCTGTTCGCCATCCCCCTGACATCCGTGTTCTTCGCTCTCCCAAAGGAATTTCTCCGGAAGCCGCAGGAAAACAGCCGGATAGACAGGCTGTCGGACTGAACTGTCGGATTTTGTGGGTTAAATTTTTTTCTCCTGTCCACCCGTTATCCGTCCGAGGATTTTTTTCACGGAAAGCGCAAAGGTGATCACGGTAACGGCGGAGGCTCCCGCATCGGCCAGCGGTTCCGCAAGAAATACCGCGAATACCTTGTTGTCGATAAATGACGGCAGGATATAGATGAGCGGGATCATGAGGATAATCTTGCGGAGGCACGCCAGGATCATGGAAGTCCTGGCCTGTCCCAATGCGACAAAGGACTGCTGGCAGGCAATCTGCGCACCCATGAAGCACATACCCGAACAGTAAAGCCTCAGCGCCCAGGTGGCCATTGTCATCAGTTCTTCTTTGCTGTTGAATATGCTGATAAAGGCGGTCGGAAACAGCTCCACAAGGCCGCACAGGGACAGGCTGAACACAATGCATACGATCAGCTGAAGCCTGACGGCTTCCCGGACCCGGTCTGCTTTCCCGGCCCCGTAATTAAAGCTGATCACCGGCTGAGCGCCCTGCGTTATTCCCTGCAGCGGCAGAACATACAGCTGGTTTACGGAAGAAAGGATTGTCATTGTGCCGACGGCAATATCGCCCCCGTAGCGCTGAAGAGAACTGTTGTAACAGATGTTCAGCAGGCTTTCCGTTGACTGCATGATAAAAGGGGACATACCGAGCGCCACAACGGGCAGTATGATCTTCCGGTCGGGCTTCATCTCTTTAAGGTGTATTTTCAGTTCCGTGTGCTTTCCTGTTAAAAACAGGAGCACCCATACGGCGGAAACCGCCTGGGAAATAATGGTGGCAAGGGCGGCGCCCCATACACCCATACCGAACACGAAAATAAAAACCGGATCAAGGACCGTATTCAGGACAGCGCCGATCAGTACGGTCGTCATTGCCATGATTGAAAATCCCTGACAGGAAATAAATGTATTCAGTCCCAGTGCAATCTGTACAAAGACAGTGCCGCACACATAGATCTGCATATAACCCCATGCATAATCGATCGTGCCGGCGCTTGCGCCGAAGAGCATCAGGAACGGACGGCCGCAAAAAAGGAACACCACCGTAAGAAGGAGCGCCGTTACCAGAAGCGCTGTCACGCAGTTGCCGAGGATCTGCTCCGCTTTCCGGTGGTTGCCCCGTCCCGTCTCGATCGTTGCCAGCGTTGCGCCGCCCACGCCGAACAGGCTGGCAAATGCCGAGATCAGCATGATAACGGGGAAACAGAGTCCCAGTCCTGTCAGTGCGGCTACGCCGTTTTCCGGAATGTGCCCGATATATATCCGGTCCACAATATTGTAGAGCATGTTGACCAGCTGGCTTATGACCGAAGGAAGCGCCAGTTTTACCAGAAGTTTTCCTATCTTTTCGGTGCCCAGAATATTCTGCTTCGGACTGATCACGTCCGGATTGTTCATCTCCTGTCTGTTCATATGAATTCTTCTGCTTTCATCGATTTCAGGGCAGCCAGAAGTTTTTCTGTTGCGGAAAGATAAGTCTTCCGTTCCTCCGCATTCATGCCGTTAAGCACCCGTTTTTCAAATGCGGCCTGAAGTTTAAGGCCCATGCACGTAATGCTCTCCGACTTTCTGGTCAGCTTAAGATGCTGAATGCGTCGGTCCGCCTGATCCTGATAACGGGTCACATAGTCCATCATGCACAGCTGTTCAACGGCAACGGATGCCATTGATTTTTTGATCCCGCGTTTTTCCACAATATCCCGCGCGGTATTGTCTTCGGGATTGTTTTTCAGAAAAATCAGGATATCAAAGCAGGTACGGTTTACCCCGTATTTTCTGCAGGCCTTTGTTACGGCGTCGCTGTAGGCAGACAGCATTTTAACGTAGATTCCCAGAAATTCATTGGCTTTCATTCCGGCTCTCCTTAAAGGTCATTATGTTTAATATTAAACTATTTAATATTAAACTATCACTTTGAGGGCAATATGTAAAGAGGTTCGCAGATTTTTCCGGCCGCCGGATTTTTCATTTGACATTTCCCGAAGATAGTGTTATAGTCACACCTAATAATTGAATAAAGTTCAAACCTATGATGCGGAGATAACGATGAAACTGCTCCTACAGAGAGCCTGAGATGCTGAGAATCAGGCGGAATACAATTCATCAAATGGACCGCTGAGGGCGCAGGGAAAGGGCTTTTATTCCGAGTATTCTGCGACGTCGGGCATACGTCAGTTGCCGGAGATATGTTGGTATCTCGCTGAGCGCACGGTATTTTTATATCGTGAAACAAGGTGGCACCGCGGATCATTTTAAAATCCGTCCTTGACAGTCATATTTTTGGCTGTCATGGACGGATTTTTTTGTCCGAAAGGAGCGCCATATGATTTATCCCGGTCTCGAAGAAGTAAAAAGGATCCTGAAAGAAGGCAATTACAAACGTATCCCCATTAAGACGGATCTGAATGCGGATATGCTTACGCCGCTTACCGTCGTAAGGAAACTTAAGAACGTAAGCCGGCACGTTTTCCTGCTGGAAAGCGCGGAACAGAGCAAGCAGTGGGGGCGATATACGTTTCTGGGCTATGATCCCGTTCTCAGCTTTACCTGCACGGACGGAACCGTGTCGATCAAAAGCGGGACGGAACAGTCCTTTGAATGCGAGGACCCCGATACGCAGATCCGCAAGATCATCCGTGAGAACAGGGCTCCGGTCGTAAACGGCATGCCGCCTTTTGTCGGCGGCCTTGTCGGCTATTTTTCATACGACTACATCAAATACAGCGAACCCTCGCTGAAGGAATCCGAACCTGCGGATAAAGAAAACTTCCCGGATGCCGATCTCATGCTCTTTGACAGACTGATCGTCTTTGACAATTACCGGCAGAAAATCGATCTGATCGTCAATATAAAAACCGAAGATATCGAAACCTCCTATCACAAAGGAGAGCTTGAACTGGAATCCATGAAGCAGCTGCTTCTTCACGGAGAACTTGCCGTAAACAGACCGCTGAAGCTGAAGAGCCCGTTCCGCTACCTGTTCAGCCGGGAAGAATACTGCAACATGGTGGAAAAGGGAAAGTATTATATCCGGGAAGGCGATATCTTCCAGATCGTATTAAGCAACCGCATAGACGCGGATATCGAAGGCAGTCTCCTTGATACCTACCGGATCCTCCGGATGGAAAACCCGTCCCCTTATATGTTCTACTTCACCGGCACCGATATGGAAATTGCCGGGGCAAGTCCCGAAACCCTGGTGAAACTGGAAAACGGGGTGCTCCATACCTTTCCTCTTGCAGGCACAAGACCGCGCGGGAAAAGCGAAACCGAAGATGCCGCACTGGAAAAGGATCTGCTCTCGGACGAAAAGGAACTGGCGGAACACAACATGCTGGTTGATCTGGGACGGAACGACATCGGAAAAATAAGCCGGTTCCGCAGCATCGAGGTGGAAAAGTACATGCACATTGAAAAGTTCTCTCATGTCATGCATATCGGTTCCACCATACGCGGCGTCATCCGTGACGGACTGGATGCGCTGGATGCCGTGGACTCCATTCTTCCCGCCGGCACGCTCTCCGGCGCCCCAAAGCTGAAAGCCTGCGAACTGATCGGCAGACTGGAAAACAACCGGCGCGGAATTTACGGCGGTGCCGTCGGCTACATAGACCTGAGCGGAAACCTGGACACCTGCATTGCCATCCGCCTGGCATATGCCAGAAACGGAAAAGTCTTTGTCCGTTCCGGCGCCGGCATTGTAGCAGACAGCGTTCCGGAATCCGAATACACGGAATGCGCCAACAAGGCCAAGGCAGTCGTGGAAGCACTGAAAGAAGCGGAAGGAGGAATAGACAGATGATCCTTTTGATCGACAATTACGACAGTTTCTCCTATAACCTGTTTCAGCTGATCGGCCGATATGAAAATGACATCAAAGTACTGCGGAACGATGCCGTCGGCGTAAACGACGCGCTTTCTCTGAAGCCAAAAGCGATTTTCCTTTCTCCCGGTCCGGGACGGCCTGAAAATGCCGGCATCTGCGTGGACCTGATCCGTGCCGCCACAGGAAAAATCCCTCTGTTCGGCGTCTGCCTGGGACATCAGGCAATCTGCACCGCCTTCGGCGCGACCGTGTCCTATGCCGGCAAGATCATGCACGGCAAGACATCGGAAGTGAAACTCGATACAGAATGCCCGATTTTCCGGAATCTTCCGGAAAGAATCCCGGTCGGAAGATATCATTCCCTGGCCGCCGTAAAAAGCACCGTGCCGGACTGCCTCAGGATCACGGCAGAAACGGACGACGGAGAAATCATGGCGGTCGCACATACAGAATATCCCATCTATGGTCTTCAGTTCCATCCGGAATCCGTTCTGACGCCGGACGGCGACATCATACTAAAAAATTTTATGGAGGAAATCAGACATGATTAAGGAAGCAATCGTAAAACTCAGCGAGAAGAAAGATCTGACTTATCAGGAAGCACGGCAGGTCATGGATGAGATCATGGGCAACGAAGCGACTCAGATCCAGATGAGCGCATATCTCACCGCTCTTTCCATGAAAGGGGAAACCATAGACGAGATCACCGCCAGTGCCGCCGGAATGCGTGCGCACTGCAAGAAACTTTTAAACGACCGTGATCTTCTGGAAATTGTCGGGACAGGCGGCGACCGGTCGAATTCATTCAATATTTCCACCACTTCCTCCATCGTGATCGCGTCCGGTGGCGTTCCCGTTGCCAAGCACGGAAACCGGGCCGCTTCCAGCAAGAGCGGTGCGGCGGATGTCCTTGAGGCTCTGGGCGTGAATATCCGCCTTGAACCGGAAAAAGCCGCGGAACTGATCGACCGGATAGGCATTTGTTTTCTGTTTGCCCAGAATTATCACCTTGCCATGAAATATGTCGCTCCGGTCCGCAAGGAACTCGGCATCCGTACCGTCTTCAACATTCTCGGACCGCTCACCAATCCGGCCGGCGCAAACATGCAGGTCATGGGCGTCTATGACGGCGAACTGGTTAAGCCTCTCGCACAGGTCCTGCAGAATCTCGGCGTGAAGCGGGCCATGGTCGTATACGGACAGGACGGCCTCGATGAAATTTCAATGAGTGCTCCCACAACAGTCTGTGAAGAAAAAGCCGACGGCGCGTTCTGTTCCTATGAGATCACGCCGGAAGAATTCGGCTTCAGCCGCTGCGGCAAAGACGATCTGATCGGCGGTTCACCTGCCGAAAATGCGGAAATCACAAAAAAAATCCTGGACGGCGAGAAAGGGCCCAAACGGAATGCCGTCCTTATGAATGCAGGCGCCGGACTCTATATCGGCGGTAAGGCGGAAAATCTGAAAGACGGCATTGATCTTGCGGCAAAGCTGATCGATGACGGCGCCGCAAGAAAGAAACTGGAAGAATTCGTAAAGGAATCCAACTCCTGAAAGCGAGGAACCGTTTTATGATCCTTGATGACATTGCAGCAAAAACCCGTATCCGGATTGCGGAGGAAACGGAAAAGCTTCCGCTCTCCTCTCTCCGTGAAAAAGCGGAATCCCTGCCCGCAGAAACCGGATTCCCGTTTGAAAAAGCACTTTCTTCCCCGGGGATTTCCCTGATCTGCGAACTGAAAAAAGCAAGCCCTTCCAGGGGCCTGATTTCCGAAGATTTCCCGTACATGGAGATTGCACATGAATACGAAAAAGCCGGTGCGGATGCCGTTTCCTGTCTGACCGAACCGTACTGGTTCAAAGGAAAGGATGAATATATACGGGACCTCACCGGAAGACAGAATCCGATCGGGATTCCCGTCCTGAGAAAAGACTTCACGATCAGTCCCTACATGATCTACCAGGCAAAATGCATGGGTGCTTCGGCAGTCCTTTTGATCTGTGCCATCCTGAGTGACAGAGAACTGTCCGGATATCTTGATACGGCACATGCACTCGGGCTTTCCGCCCTGGTGGAAGCACACACAGAGGAAGAAGTTATGCGGGCCGTTGCCAGCGGTGCAAAAATCATAGGCGTAAACAACAGGAACCTCAAAACATTCCGGGTGGACATTGAAACTTCCGTCCGGCTCAGAAACCTGGTACCAGACGATCGGATTTACGTTTCGGAAAGCGGTATCCGGACGCCGGAAGATATCCGCATTCTCCGCGAAAACGGAACGGACGCCGTGCTGGTCGGCGAAATGCTGATGTATGCGGACAATAAAGAAAAACTGATCTCGGAAATGAAATCCGTCTGCCGTGACGGCAAGGAGACCGGATGACAAAAATCAAGATCTGCGGCCTCAGGAGGAAAACGGATATCGAAATGGCAAACCTCCTGAAACCGGATTCGATCGGCTTTGTATTTGCACCGTCAAAGCGAATGGTAACCGCAGAAGAAGCCGCTGCCCTGAAGGCATTACTCATTCCTGGAATCACGGCTGTGGGTGTATTCGTAAATGCGGATCCGCTGTATATTGAAGAGCTGCTCCGGAACAATATCATTGATGCCGCACAGCTTCACGGAAACGAAGCGGAGAAAACGGTGAAAAAGATCAGACAGGAGACCGGCAGGCCGGTCATCAAAGCAGTCTCCGTGAATACCGTTTCCGACCTGGAAGCGTGGAAGGACAGCTGTGCCGATTATCTTCTTTTTGACCACGGAAACGGCGGAAGCGGACAGCTCTTTGACTGGAATATCCTGAAAAACGTAAACAGGCCGTTTTTTCTCGCCGGCGGTTTAAATCCGGATAACATATCCGAAGCGCTCTCAAAAGTCCACCCGCCGGGCGTGGATGTCAGTTCCGGTGTGGAAACAGACGGATACAAGGATATGCGGAAAGCAGCAGCCTTCATAAATGCAGTGAGAAATTTTGATCGGGAGGAAACTTATGGCAGATAAAAAAGGAAGGTTCGGGATTCACGGCGGCCAGTATATTCCGGAAACACTCATGAATGCCGTCACGGAACTGGATGAAGCTTACAGACATTACAAAAATGATCCCGTATTTCAGCAGGAACTTACCGTGCTTTTAAACGAATATGCGGGACGTCCCAGCCGCCTCTACTATGCGGCAAAAATGACAAAGGATCTGGGCGGTGCCAGAATCTATCTGAAGCGGGAAGACTTAAATCACACCGGCGCGCATAAAATAAACAATGTTTTAGGTCAGGCCCTTCTGGCAAAAAAGATGGGGAAAACACGTCTGATCGCGGAAACCGGTGCCGGTCAGCACGGTGTCGCAACGGCCACTGCCGCCGCCCTGATGGATATGGAATGCGTTGTCTATATGGGAGAAAAAGACATGGTCCGGCAGGCGCTCAATGTCTATAAAATGCGCCTGCTCGGTGCTTCCGTGGTCCCCGTGACAGCAGGAACCGGAACGCTTAAAGATGCGGTCTCCGAGGCCATGCGTGCCTGGACCGCCCGGATTGCGGATACCCACTACTGTCTCGGTTCCGTAATGGGTCCTCATCCCTTCCCGACCATCGTCCGCGATTTTCAGAGCGTCATCTCAAAGGAGATCAAAGAACAGCTGGCGGAAAAAGAAGGACGCCTTCCGGATGCCGTCCTTGCCTGTGTGGGCGGAGGCTCCAATGCGATCGGTTCCTTCTATCATTTCATCGAAGATCCTTCCGTCCGTCTGATCGGCTGCGAAGCGGCGGGTCGCGGCATCGACACCTTTGAAACAGCCGCTACGATCAATACAGGAAAACTCGGCATCTTCCACGGGATGAAATCCTATTTCTGTCAGGATTCCTTCGGCCAGATCGCTCCGGTCTATTCCATTTCCGCAGGTCTTGACTATCCCGGCATAGGTCCTGAACATGCCTACCTGCACGATATCGGGCGGGCGGAATATGTACCTGTAACGGACGAAGAAGCGGTCAACGCCTTCGAATATCTTTCCCGGACGGAAGGTATCATACCGGCTATTGAAAGTGCGCATGCCGTGGCATACGCAATGAAGATCGCGCCGCAAATGGAAAAAGACAAAATCATCGTGATCACAATCTCCGGCCGCGGCGACAAGGACTGTGCGGCCATTGCACGCTACAGAGGGGAGGATATTTCGGAATGAACAGAATAAAAGAAGCCTTTGACGGAAAGAAAGCATTTATCCCTTTCATCACATGCGGGGATCCGGATCTTGAAACGACGGGAAAAATCGTGCATGCCATGCAGGAAAACGGTGCGGACCTGATCGAACTCGGGATTCCGTTTTCAGACCCGACCGCAGAGGGTCCCGTTATCCAGGGAGCAAACCTCAGGGCGCTTCGCACAAAGATCACGACCGATGACATCTTCGATTTCGTATCCGTCCTCCGGAAGGATATTACCGTCCCGATGGTTTTCATGACCTATGCGAATGTCGTTTTTTCCTACGGTTCCGAACGCTTTGCCGGAAAATGCCGGGAAGTCGGAACAGACGGCCTGATTCTTCCCGATGTCCCGTTTGAGGAAAAAGAAGAATTTGATTCTGTCTGCAGAAAATACGGGATTGACCTGATCTCCATGATAGCACCCACATCCAGACAGCGCATTGCGGAAATCGCGCGGAATGCTTCCGGCTTTATCTATATTGTCTCCTCTCTCGGCGTCACGGGAGTCCGCAGCGAAATCTCCACGGATATCGGCGCGATCGTAAAGCTGGTGAGAGAAAACACATCCTGTCCATGCGCCGTTGGTTTCGGCATTTCGACACCGGAACAGGCTGCCGGAATGGCCTCTCTCTCGGACGGGGCAATCGTGGGGAGCGCAATCGTAAAGCTTGCGGCGGAACACGGAAAGACCGCCGCTCCCGTCATAGGTTCCTTTGTACGGAAAATGAGTGCGGCGGTCCATGATACTTACAGAAAATAATCTGCGCAGGTTACTCTTTGTTTTTGATGGCGCCTGCCGGACAGTTGTCCTGTGCTTCCTTTGCGGCAGCTTCCGCTTCCTTCGGTACGTCCGCTTCGATTGCCTTTGCAACGCCCTCTCCGGTTATTTCAAAAACCTCCGGACACGTTGAAGCGCAAAGTCCGCATCCTATGCATTCGTCATTCACGTAATATTTCATAAGCCCTCCTTCCGGCTGTCCTGAAAATGAAATGCCTGTTTACCCATGTACACCGACTGCTTTCCCATTTCCTCTTCAATCCGGAGCAGCCGGTTGTATTTTGATACACGCTCCGTCCTGCAGGGCGCTCCCGTTTTTATCTGATCCGTGTTCAGCGCAACGGCAAGATCTGCAATCGTGGTGTCCTCCGTTTCGCCCGATCTGTGCGACACAATGGCCGCATATCCGGCATGCTGTGCCATTTTGATCGTATCCAGCGTCTCCGAAACGGTGCCGATCTGATTCAGCTTGATCAGAACGGCATTCCCGCACTTTCCGCGGATTCCCGTTTTCCCTTCCATTCGCTCGACGCCGCATCGATTGCAAGCACAAAATCCTTGCCGGGCAGATAGCCGGCCGCCCTGGCTGCCTTCAGAATATGTTCGATCACGTCTTCATCACTCTTAAGATCAGGAGCAAACCCGCCCTCGTCACCGACGGATGTTGCGTATTTTTCTTCTTTCAGAATGGCCTGCAGACTGTGATACACTTCTGTGCACTGTCTTAAGCCTTCCCTGAAATCAGGCGCTACGACCGGCATGATCATAAATTCCTGGATATCGATCGTATTCGAAGCGTGAACTCCTCCGTTCAGAATATTCATCATGGGAACCGGCAGATGATTTCCGTTTACACCGCCCAGAAATCTGTAAAGCGGAATTCCCAGGCTTCCGGCTGCCGCCCTTGCCGCCGAACCGCTTCTTATCGTTATCCCTGAGTTCCAGTGCTTCGTATTCTCCGGTAGACGTACCGCTCGGGGATGATCCTCTTCCGACCGTTCCGTCGGCAAGCGTCACTTCCGCTTCAACCGTCGGATTTCCCCGGGAATCGATGATTTCCCGGCCGGTCACTCTGACAATTTCCGTATTGTTGTTCATCCTGTCTCCCTTCCGGACACTGTATCAACAGCATACTGCGGAAGCCGGAAAATAGATGTTGTTTTTCCAACAAGGCTAAAAAAGCCGCCGGTTCGGATTGTTTCTTCCGTCCCGGCGGTTCTCTTAACCGTTTGTTTCCGTTCAGTTCATTTCTTCCTTCTCTGTTTCTCTTTTTACGATCAGAATGATCACAATCGCAAACATGCTGAGAAGAATGGTCTTCCAGTAATTCCGGTCCTCACCTGTCTTGGGAAGTCCGCCGAGAGGTGTTTCTTCCGGCTCTATCACGGTAGGAGCCAGCGGGATTGCTGTCGGATTGATCGCTACGTTGCCTAAAGGTACGCTCCCTCCGCTGATCACCGTGGAACCACCGCCACCGCCTCCGCCGCCGTTATTGCCTCCGCCGTTACTTGTAAAGTGTGCGGTATAGGTTGCCGCTGCGTTCAGGCCGTTTACCTTTTCCGGAACAAAGGCTGCAGTGGTGCTTACCACTGTTCCCTGTTCATTGGTCCAGTTTGTAAACGTATATCCTGTCGCTGCCGCTGCCGTGGATCCTGCCGCATTGCCTGTTACCGGAGCCAGGGTTTCACTGGCTGCACTTACCGTACCGTGAGCCGTATTCTCGGAAACGTAGTTGATCGTGACATCCGCATCTTCCGCGAAGTATGCTGTAAAGATTGTTTCTTCATAAATATTGCTGCTGTTTTTAGCTTTCGCATCTACTTCATCAGCGCTTAAAATTGCGTTTTCACCCCAGCTGTTTCCTGAAAGAGTACTCAGGAGTTTACTGACTGAAGTATAAACATATGTCACTATATTGGTCCCCCGAACTTCCCAGTGATCAAAATGGTAGCCCGGATTTGCGCTTGCTGCGGATCCTTTCGCCTGACCGGTTGCCGGTGCTACGGTTTCACTTGTCGGTGCAACAGTACCCATCGCATCCTGTCCGTATGCTACTTCATAATGCATCGTTACATTCGCGTTCTCCGTGAACGAACCTGCTATTGAAACATCCCCGGCAGGCATCGTAAAGTCCGTGTGATCCCAGCCGCCGAACGTATAGCCCGGTGCCGTTGCTGCAGCTGCTACCGTTACACTTGCTCCGTAAGAATAGGTTGCCGATGCAGGCAGCGTGCTGACCCCTGCCGGTATTGTCCCGGTGTACGAATACGTTACCTTGTAGCTGTCCCTTGTGTAATAGAGCTTCAGGACAAGGCTTCCGTCTCCTGCAACTGTTCCGCTGGCTATGGTACCCGTCACGCTGCTGTCATACTTGAACCCTTCATAGGTCTTCGGCGTTGCGGCTACCGTCGAATCCGTTGTCCCTTCCAGGTTATCCGTGTCTGCAAGCGTATAGGTATCCGTACCGAGATCCTGTTTGTAATGCTCTACCTTATAGGCCGTATTCTCATTCGCCATAAAGGATCCCGTAATCGAAACATTGTCCGCAGGCATGTTGAATGCTGCTGTTATGCTCCAGCCGTTGAACGAATAGCCCGGTGCCGTTGCCGCATCCGCTATTGTTACTTCCGCTCCGTAAGAATAACTTGCTTTTGCCGGAAGTGTGCTGACTCCTGTCGGAATAGTCCCCGTATAAGAATACGTTACATCATACGCGCGGCGATCATAATATACCTTTAAAACAAGACCTCCGTCTCCTGCTATGGTCCCGCTCTCAACAGAATCAGAAATTTTTACATGCTCAAATCCCGTATATTCCTTTATAAAGGCATTCGCAATCGTATCTGTCTCGCCGGTGCCGTCTGTTGTTTCATGAAGCGTATAACCACTTCCTGTCAAATCATGCCAGTAATACTGCGTATGATAAGCGGTATCTCCGTTTGCGGTAAAGGACCCTGTTATTGAAACATCTTCATCAGGCATGGTAAATGATGCTTCTGCCTTGCTCCAACCGCTGAATGTATAGCCCGCTGCCGTTGCCGCAGCCGCTACTGTTACGTTTGCTCCGTACTGATAGGTTGCTTCTGCCGGCGTCGCAGTTGCAGTCGAAGGTACAATTCCCGTGTACGCATACGTTACCTTATGGCTGTTTCTTGTGTAGAAGAGTTTCAGGACAAGGCTTCCGTCGCCCGCGATCGTTCCGCTGGCTATGGTCCCTTCTACATTTTTATCATACGTGAATCCTGTGTAGGCCTTCGGTTTCGCAGTTGCCGTCGTGTCCGTTGTCCCTGTCAGGTTATCCGTGTCTGCAAGCGTAAAAGTGGCTGCGTCGAGATCCTGTTTGTAGTGCTCTACCTTATAGGCAGTATTCGCGTTCGCGGTAAAGAATCCTGTCATTGCAACATCATGAGCCGGCATGCTGAACGTTCCTGTCGCGCCCCAGCCGCTGAATGTGTAGCCTGCTGCCGTTGCAGCTGCCGCTACCGTTACGTTTGCTCCGTACTGATAACGTGCTCTCCCGGGCACCGTGCTCGCTCCTGCAGGCACTGTTCCTGTATAGGTATACGATACCTCAAAATTGTTCCTGTTGTAATAGAGTTTCAGGACAAGCTTTCCGTCTCCCGTAACCGTTCCGCTGGTTATAGTCCCTGCCACATCTTTATCATACGTGAATCCTGAGTAGGTCCTCGGCGTCGCTGTTACCGTCGTATCCGTTGTCCCTGTCAGGTTATCCGTATCCGCAAGCGTATAGGTAGTTGCACCGAGATCCTGTTTATAGTGTTCTACCTTATAGACTGTATTCGTGTTCGCAGTAAAGGATCCCCTGATCCCTACCGCATTTGCAGGCATTGTGAACTGTCCTGTCCTTATCGTCGCATCTGACGTACTCCAGGCGTTGAATGTGTAGCCCGGTGCTGTTGCAGCTGCTGCTACCGTTACGTTTGCTCCGTACTGACAACTTACCGTTGCCGGCAGCTCAGTCGCACCTGTCGGTGTATTCCCCGTATAGGAATATGTCACATCATAACTGTTTCTGGTGTAATAAAGCTTCAGGACAAGGCTTCCGTTTCCTGCGACCGTCCCGCTGGCTATTGTCCCTGCTACATTT
>Ga0163159_1000276_pt1 | contig 77180 bp, 76 predicted proteins | sample BioMet9_FD_108702 | JGI IMG/M metagenome (GOLD analysis project Ga0163159, IMG submission 108702) | Microbial communities from bioreactor (seeded with sewage sludge) at Lawrence Berkeley National Lab, California, USA - Biofuel... | ecosystem: Engineered > Bioreactor > Anaerobic > Unclassified ... | reverse complement strand
TTCGGAATTCATGGGGCCCCTGCCCCACTTCTGTCTGCGCTTCGCTGCGGTCGTTGCAGAGCAGACATCCACTGGATGTCTTGCAACTCATGTTTGGGCGTGTCCCAAGTCCTTTTTCCCACCGGCAGGCAAGCCTGCGTGGGAAACGGACTTTTGACATGAGTTGCCCGTCAGAAGTGATATCACGGATTGCTCTGCACTTCGTGCTCCCGCAATCCTGCCAACCATTCGGAATTCATGGGGCCCCTGCCCCACTTCTTCCTCATGTTTGGGCGTGTCCCAAGTCCTTTTTCCCACCGGCAGGCAAGCCTGCGTGGGAAACGGACTTTTGGCACTGATATCATATCATATTATGATGTGTGCGGGGTAAAGTCAAACAGGAATCCTTTCAGGCAATAATCTCTACCCTGCTTTGTCCGGTCCTGTCCTTTGAAACAACGATCTGCCTGTCTATTCTCTCCTTTAATTCCGCCACATGAGAAATGATGCCGATCAGCTTGTTTCCCTCCGTAAGCGCATACAGTGCCTGCACCGCTTTGTCCAGCGTATCGGAATCCAGCGAACCAAAGCCCTCATCCACAAACATGCTGTCCAGGCGGATGCCGCCGGCATGAGACTGTACCTCATCCGAAAGTCCGAGTGCAAGGGAAAGCGACGCTTCAAAACTTTCACCGCCGGACAGAGTCCTTACGCTTCGTTCCGATCCGTTGTAATGATCGATGACCGACAGTTCCAGTCCGCTCTGGCTTCTGTTGTTATCTGAGCCCTCCGTTCTCTTCAGTTCATACTGACCGCCGGACATGATCATGAACCGCGTATTGGCCCGATTGATGACTCTGTCAAAATACGTTTCCTGGATCCAGGTTTCAAGCATGATTTTTTCTTTTCCGGTAATCGTTCCGTTTGCCGTATTGCTGAGCGCTTTTGCAAGACTCCACTGTTGTTCCGCCGATGACAGTTTTCTTTTCCCCTGCTCCATGCAGGAAAGGAACTCCCTGTTCGATGCAAGGCGTCCCGCTGTTTTTGTGAATGCCTCCGTTATTTTTTTCTTTTCGGCCTCCAGTTTCGTTTTTTTAATTTCCGCTCCGGCAAATTTTTCTTTCTCTTCCCTTGTTTCTTCCGTATTCAGTCTGTCCTCTGTTTTTTGGGAAACGCTTTCTTTTTCCCGGATCTCGCTGTCTAAGGAAGCGATCTCTTTTTCAAGCTCTCCCGTTTTCTTTCCTGCCTGTTCCTTTTTCTTCTCCTCCTCCGGAATTTCTTTTTCCAGCGTTATTTTTCGTTCCGCTTTTTTTCTTGCCGCAGAAAGTTCTGCCTGCAGTTTTTTTATCAGGCTTGCGGAAGAAGCATATTCCTGCTCCGTCCGGTTTTTTAATTCTCCTTCGGAAGGAACTTCCCCGAACAGTTCCCGGGCAGTCTTTTCAATTGTTTTTTTCTTTTCCTCCGCTTTCCCTTTTTCGGTTCCGGCTGTCCGGCTCTTTTCCCGTGCATCTTCCGCGGCCCGTTCGCTTCTTGCTTTCGCCTTCTTCATTTCCTCCTCTGTAGGCGCATTTCCGGAAAGAGCTTTTAAATGCGGATGGGCGGTGGATCCGCAGACCGGGCAGGCTTCCCCTTCCTTTAATCCCGCTGCCAATATTCCTGCCTGCTCATCCAGAAAGGCACGGTTCTTCTCCGTATATTCATCCTGCAGAGCCCGGGCTTTTTCAGATGAGATCTTATAGGCATCCTGTGCTTTTTCCATCTCCGAAAAAGCGGCAGAACAGGCTTCCTGTGCCTTGAGGAAAGTTTCCAGGGAATTTTTCCTTGTCTCCTCTTCCGCGCATTTCCCGGAAAGGCTTTCCGCACGTACATCCTCCCCGCCGAGCAATTCCTTCTCGGCTTTCAGCTTTTTTAACCGCTCTTCGATTTTTTCCTTCTCTTCCTGCTGCCGTACAAGCTGCTTTTTTTCCTCTTCCTGCTTTGCCTTTGTTTCCTTCAGCAGTACCTTTCCTCTTTCCCATTCCCCCGTAAGGCGCTTTCTTTCCTGTTCCCGTTCTTCTTTTTTCCCGAGAAGGATCTGATTCTGTTCCATCTCTCTTTCCGTCCCGGCAAGATTTTTTTCCAGTTCCTCCCCGGTTTCTTCATCTTCCCCGATGATTTTTTGAATGATCTCCCTTATGCCTTCCCCGAATGGACTGTTCTTTTTTGCTTCCGAAAGCTCTTCCAGAAAGCCGGAACCTTCCGCGCATTTTACTCCCTGCACATACTGATTGATGCTGCCGGCAAGTTCCCGGCATTCTCTTTCCCGTTCCGATGCCGCCCTCTTCAAATCATTCTGCAGCGTCTGATACCGTTCCGTTTTGAATATCTTCCGGAAAATATCTTTTCTTTCTTCCGTTCCGGCAAGGATCAGCTTTCGAAAATCCCCCTGCGCGATCATGGAGATCTGCAGGAACTGTTCCCGGTTCAGGCCGATGATTTCCGTTATGGCCGCCGTCACATCCTTTACTTTTGTAACAACGCTTCCGTCCGGCATGATAAGCGCGGCATCCGCTTTCTGCATGGTCATGCCTTTTCCTTTTTCCTGTCCGGCAGAGTCAATGCCGCTCCCTGTACTTCTTCCCCGCCGGGAAGGCCGTTCGTAGTCCGGGTTCCTTTTTACCGTGTAGATTTTTTTGCCGTACTCAAAAACAAGCTCCGCTTCCGTAGGCGTATCTGCATCGGCATAACGGGAACGCAGCATGGAAGGTTCCCGCACATCCCCGCTGGCTTCTCCGTACAGGGCAAAGATAATGGCATCAAAAATTGTGGTCTTTCCGGCGCCGGTATCTCCCGTAATGAGATAAAGCCCTTTTTCCCCGAGCTTTTCCATGTCGATCACGGTTTTTCCCGCATATGGTCCGAATGCCGATACGGTCAGTCTGATCGGTCTCATACGCTTTCCTCCCAGATTTTTCCGATCAGATTCCGAACCAGTTTTTCCTGTTTCTCATCCAGATCCTGATGATTCTGCTTTCCGTAAAATTCCGAAAACAACTCCAGGGGCGTTTTTTCTTCCACCCCCTGTGCCGTACCGATCGGAGAACCGGAGCGCGTCCTTTGGTTATCGTAATCGAGTTTCATGATATTCGGGTAAATGGATCTTAATTTTGAAACCGCATCCGGAATATCGTCCTCATCGGTCAGGGTCACATAGAGATAATCATCTGTTTTTGTATCCCGGTAAAAATCCTTTGCCGTGACCGTAAGGTAATTTCCGCGGATCTTACGCATGTCGTGAAGCGGAATAAGCGGAACATTTCTTACCGTGATATCCCCCTTTTCTTTCATTTCCACAATCGTAACTCCCTTTTCCTGCTTTACTTCCGAGAAGGAATATTTTAACGGCGTTCCGCAGTACCGCACGGTTTCCTTTCCGATCTTCTGTGCCCCGTGGATATGGCCGAGAGCCGTATAATCAAATGGCGTAAATACAGATGCATCCACGTTATCCGTTCCGCCCACGACAATATCTTCGGACTCCGAGCGAATGGCCCCTGTCACAAACTGGTGGGTAAGGATAACGCTGCGGTTGACCGGATTTACTTTCATGCGGGATACAGCCGTCCGGATGGCATCCGTGTAGGTTCTGATCTTATTTTCCGTTTCCTCCGCAGGTATTCTTTTTTCTGCTGCTGTCTGTTCTCCTGCCCATCCTTCCATCAGTCCTGCTGTCTGTCCTGCTATTTGTTTTTCTGTCTGATTTTCTGTTTGTTTTTCTTCCTGCTTTTCCGTCTGATTTTCTGTTTGTTTTTCTTCCTGCTTTTCCGTCTGCTCCTCCGTCTGCTCCTCTTCCTGCCCTGCCGTCTGCTCCTCTGTCCCGTTTTCAAAAAAGCACCGGACATTCACCGGTTTTACAAACGGCAGCATGAATATATCCACCGTTCCATAATCATCTTTCAGCGAAATCGGCAGAATGTCCCCGTTATAGACCGGGGAAAGAAAAATGCCGCTTCTGTCCAGCAGCCGGGAGCCGAAGGCAATCCGCTCCGGGGAATCATGATTTCCGCTGATCACAAAAACAGACAGTTTTCGGATGGAAAGCTCATACAGGAAATCATCAAAAAGCGTTACGGCCTCTGCCGGAGGAACGCTTTTATCGTAGATATCCCCCGCAATAAGGACCGCATCCGGTTTTTCCGTATCGACCGTTTTCAATATTTCCTTCAAAATATATTTCTGATCTTCCATCATGGAAAATCCGTTCACCCGTATTCCCAGATGAAGATCGGAGCAATGCAGAAATTTCAAGGTATTGTCTCCTTTTTTTGTATTTGCTGAGCCCAAACCTTTTTTATTATATCAGAAAAACAGGGCATCAAAAGTCGTATAAAACCATTTTTCCGTTAACCTCCATCCCTTTTGTGGCATGAGCCGCGTATCGCACACCCCTGGCAGTTACATCCGCAGGATGTCTTACCACTTTTTTTGTCTCTGATTATTTTTATGACAGTAAGTATTACTACAGCCAATATAACACCTGAGATAATAATTGTTGCCATGGAATTATCCTCCTTTATCGTATTTATGCCATCTGTCTTGCACCGATATGCACATCTTTTTTATTCGGATCACGCCGAAACAGCAGATGCAGGACAGCAGACAGTACAAGGAATGCTGCAACAGTTGCCGCACTGAACATAACCTCTCCTGTGAAAAGACCTCCGATCTGATATACCATTAATGCGATGCAGTAAGCCGAAACATTCTGGAATAAAATTGCAAACCAGAAGAACTTTTTGCTTCCCATTTCACGCGACATGGTTGAAATTGCCGCAAGGCATGGTGAGTCAAAAAGATTGAAGTACAGGAATGAAAGTGCCGCCATGCTTGTAGGGAAAAATGCAGCAAACTGCGCATGCATGGAACTTGCATATGTCTCTACATCACCCAGGCCTGAAAGAACGCCCATTGTTGATACGATGCCTTCCTTTGCGACAAATCCTGAAAGCGTGGAAGCTACAGCCTGCCATGTACCAAAGCCAAGCGGTTTGAAGATAAATGCGATTGCCCCGCCAATAACCGCAAGGAAGCTTGCTTCTGTATCCACAAGCCCAAATACGCCATTCTGTATCCCGAAGCTCGCAAGGAACCACATTACAGCGCAGCAAAGGAAAAGGATCGTACCTGCTTTCCTGAGGAATGCCCATACGCGCTCCCATACGTGAAGTACAACGCCTTTAGCTGATGGGATATGATACTGCGGAAGTTCCATAACAAACGGTGCAGGTTCACCTGCAAATATTCGGAGTTTTTTCATGATGATGCAGGAAATAATAACAACGCCTATGCCTGAGAAATACATCATCGGAGCCATCCACCATGCCCCGCCCATTAAGAATCCGGCGATCAGCGCGATAACCGGAAGTTTGGCTCCGCACGGGATACATGTTGTTGTGATCATCGTCATGCGGCGGTCTTTTTCGTTTTCAATCGTCCTGCTCGCCATGATACCCGGCACACCGCAGCCGGATGATATCAGGAAAGGAATAAAGCTCTTACCCGAAAGCCCGAAGCGTCTGAATATTCTGTCCATGATAAAAGCAACACGTGCCATATAACCGCAATCCTCAAGAATGGAAAGAAACAGGAATACAAGAGCCATCTGAGGTGCGAATCCGATAGGTGCTGCAAGACCGCCTATGATACCGTCTGCCACCAATGAATTCACCCAGTCTGCCGCCCCGATATTTGTGAGCCACCCGCTGACTGCCGGCTGTATCCATGCACCGAACAGCGTGTCATTTGTCCAATCCGTTACAATAGTGCCCAGCGTTGTTACGGAAATATAATAAACCAGAAACATTATGCCCGCGAAAATTGGCAGAGCCAGCCAGCGATTCGTAACAACTTTGTCGATGCGGTCTGAATGTGAAAGTTTTCCGGCATTTCTTTTTTTTGTAGCACCCTTTCATCAAAGTGGCTATGTAAATATAACGCTCATTTGTTATGATACTCTCAGCATCGTCATCAAGTTCTTTTTCAGCAGCATTAATATCCAACTCTATATGGTCAAGCGTCTCTTTGGGAATGTTAAGCTGTGACAGTACTTTCTCATCACGCTCAAATATCTTGATCGCATACCAGCGCTGCTGTTCCGGCGGCACTCCGTTAAGTTCTGCTTCTTCTATATGAGCTATTGCATGCTCTGCAGGTCCGGAGAAAGTGTGCATCGGAAGCACCTTCCCTTCTTTAGCCGCCCTTATGGCAGCATCTGCCGCGATATCAATGCCGGTACCTTTAAGCGCTGATATCTCTACAATCCTGCATCCAAGTTCACGAGTCAGTTCTGCTATATTGATCCTGTCGCCATTCTTATTTACCATGTCCATCATATTAATAGCTATGGCCACCGGAATTCCAAGTTCCATAAGCTGTGTGGTCAGATACAGGTTGCGTTCCAGATTGGTTCCATCAACAATATTTAAGATTGCATCCGGTCTCTCGGTAACAAGATAATTTCTTGAGACTACCTCCTCCAGCGTATATGGTGAAAGCGAATAGATGCCCGGTAAGTCTTCAATCTTTATTACAATTCCTTATTACCTTTTCTCTGCTGCATTTTCACCCAACAGCCAATCTGCGATATCTATAACAGTAACCCCCTCGATATCATACTTGGGATATCCCGTTCGTGTAATAATCATTTTGGGGTAAGAATCTCTGATTTTAAAAAGTGGTTCCAGCTCTCTTTCTTTTGTTTTTTCATCCTCAATGCTGTTAGTAACCTGTATATATATTTTTTCATTTGCCTTTATTGCAACGAAATCAATCTCTTTCTTATACAATGTACCTACATAAATTTCATATTTTCTTCGCAACAATTCAATCGCTACGATATTTTCCATGACTCTTCCATAGTCTGCATTTTTTGATCCGAGTTTTGCATACTTAAAAGATTGATCGCTAAGATAATATTTTCCCGATGCTGAAAGATATTTTTTTCCCTGAATATCATATCTGCGAATATAATAGAACGCAAACGCTTTACACAAATATTCAATATACTTATTTACTGTCTTATGATCAACATTTCCTCTATTACTGTTAATAGTGTCTGTAATTCCTCTGGCTGATGTAAGATTCGAAATGTTATCAATCAGATAGTCAGTCACATTTGTAAGCAGCAGTTCGTTTCTTATATTGTATTTCTGTTTTATATCGCGCAGTATCAGGGTATCAAATATTTCTCTAATGTATTTCACTCTGTCATCTATGTTTTTATATGTGTATGACCCTGGCATACCGCCTTCAGTTAAATACCTTGTATATGCGCTGTAGCCATCAGTTAAGTCATAATATTTCATAAACTCCTTAAATGAAAACGGAAAAACTTCTATTTCAAAGGTTCTGCCTGTAAACAATGTCGCCAAATCACTGCTGAGCAAAAATGCGTTTGAACCAGTAATATAAATATCATAATTTTCCGACGCGTGAAGACTGTTAACCGCCTTTTCAAACCCGTCACACATCTGAACTTCATCTATAAATACATAGTTTTTTCTTTTCTCATCATAATTACCTTTTACAAATGAAAGCAATTGATGGTATTCCTGCATCTTTTCAAATGTATCTAAATTATAATTTATATGAATAATATTTGCCTCATTATTCACTTCTACTATTTTTTTTATAAATGCTTCCAATAATTTTGATTTTCCGCTACGTCTTATGCCTGTAATAACCTTTATATCCGGCGTATCCATTACATCCATTAACTGATTTAAATATTCTGTTCTTTCAATTAATCGCATCTGCATCACCTCTGTATAGATTATATATTTTCTATTCCCCATTTTCAACATATTGTGCTGTTTTGGGGAATAGAAATTCTTCTTCATCTCTGCATTCTGATGTATTGCTCTGTCAGCACCGGCTCCGCCTAAAAGACTGCTGTCTGTCGCGTTCACATCTGCACATTTTGCTGAATAAATAATTTCTGACGAAATACATGTCTGCATACTAATAAAGATGCCGCTGCCTCCCGTTTTAACATTTTCTTAAAAATATGAACACAGAATCTCCAAAAAATAAACGATATTTCTTCACAATCTTCTTGTATCATAACATTATCAAAAACAGATGACACAGACAAATCAATGTACGCCAACCGTTTTTGTTTACAGATATAATAATCTCTTTTTCATACAATGAGCCGTCGGACAACCGACGGCTCCCTCCCTGTTCAGGGATTTTTAATGCTCTCTGTATTCGTATTTTTTCAAGATCTTTCCGAAAATAAGACATATCGTCATTCCCATAATTCCGAGTATAAAAATCATCATGGCGGCACCTGATCCTTTTCCGCTTCCAAACATTGCCGCAGCAAGGCTTGTGTTCTTCGCCTCTGCCATGAGCGGTTCACAGATCACATCTACCATCCAGCCGCCGAAGAAATATCCGACCGGTACTGTAAAAAACTGCAGTGTATTCCGGCAGGAGTATACCCGTCCCTGCATATCAGTCGGTATTGTTGACCTCACTATCACATCCAGATTCGTACTCATGATCGGAACCGGTAAGTAGCCTAATATCTGTGCAAAACACCAGACTGCCGGTGCTCTCGTAAGTGACATTAAAAAGTTATCTGCAGTCAGCGAGATCAGCATCGTTATCACGATTACACGGATGCGGTCTTTGGGCGCAGGAATTGCGGATGCGATGAGGCTGCCCGCAAGCATGGCAGCGCCGCCAAAGGATGTTACTATGCCTAATACTACCCTCCCGCCGTTTTCCCTTGGCAGAACAAACGCCGGAAGCGTCGCGTCAAATGCTGAAGCTACAAGATTTACCCCGGCAAGAAACAGGATCAGAACCAGCACCACCCTGTTTTCATTCAGGCATTTAAGGCCGGCTTTCGCAGACGCCGGCAGCGATTCCTTCACTGCTTCACCGGCCGCCCTTATTTCCGGAAGCTTAATAAAAAACAGCAGTGCAGCAAACGCAAGGCCAAATGTGCTTAAATCCACAGCGATCACAGCGTCCATACCACCCAGTGCATAAAGCGACGTTGCAAGTACCGGGTGAAGAATCGTGATCAGCGAATTGGAAAATGACCGCATCGCACTCGTCTTCTGAAAATACTTTTTCGGCGTGATAAGTGTGACCGCCACGTCCCCCGCCGGACTTTGAACGGTATTCATCAGCCCGTTCAGCGCGTTCAGCAGATACAGATGCCACGGGCAGAGTAAGCCTGTCTTTAACAGCCCGAATACCGCAATCGTACAGCATGCCGCCAGTGTATCGCAGACCAGCATTGTCTTTTTCTTATCCCATTTGTCACTCAATGCCCCGGCAAAAATGCTCATCAGAACATAAGGTGCATAAGAACAGATCGACAACAGCGCTGTCTGCAATGCTGACCCGGTTGACTGATAGACCCAGAGTGTAAGCGCAAAACCGGTCATCGTACTGCCCAGCTGCGATACTCCCTGTGTACTCCACAATATATAAAAATCTTTTAAATCATGTATTTTATTTTTCATTTCTGACTTTGCTCCTTTGATTTTGAGTATTGGATTTCGTCAGCACAAAACACACTGCAGGGCATATGCAGATTGTCCGTTTCGCAGCGATCTAAGCTAAAGAATATCCATGAGTTCTCATTTGTACTATCAAAATGCAAAGTCTGAGGACGCCTGTTCATATCACATCAGACACATCGCTCCATGCAATATCCTCAAACTCTGCATGGAGCTGCTGCAATCATTAAAATCATCTTCCCCTTTCCCTCCTTTCATTTTATTTATAAAACCGTTTACCTTTCAAATAGAACCGCCTGGTTCCGGCTGTTGTTTTTAGCCTTATAACCGGTCTGCAATACTTTCTCTTATATCCGATATATCCATTCCATTTATTGACGTATTCTCATATCTTTTTTTGCAGAAATTTTTTTTAAAAGGTGTCCGCGAAATTTGAATTTTCTTTTATCCTATGTTATTGTAACATAATAGAATCTTGTGCAGATATTTCATTCTGAAAAAACAGAAGACCAGGAAAAAACATTATGAAAAAGAAAGTATTGTGTGTTATCCTTGCCTTTTTAATGGTGACTGTTCCGGTCAGCGGCTGTTCCATGTCCTCCGGGACAGCAAAGAGTGCATCCGCCGTACGGCAGGTTACCCCGACCGGGGCAAAATGGGATCTTACGAAAGTATTTGCCGACTCCGGTGCTTTTGATGCGGCACGTGAAGAAATCGAAACCGTACTCCTGCCGGAATATACGGAAACGGCAAAGCATACAGACACCGCCAAGGGGGTTCTGGCATGGCTGAAATGTTATGACAAAGTCAACGCAGCGATCAACAAAATCATCAAATATGCGACAGGCTATTATCTCGACGGCAGCAACAGTGAAGCAGTGGCTCAGAACGGAGTCGCCAACAGGCTGCAGCAAAAGTTCACGGTTGCTACCGCTATCGCGGAAGAAGCGCTGTCAAAAAAAGATCCCCTTTATTTTGAAGAACTTTTATCCGATGCGGATCTTGCCCCGTGGTACAGACAGATTGAGAATATCCGTGATAATATCCCGCATCTGCTGACAGAAAAACAGGCATCTCTCGTGCAGCCTTCCGTTCAGGCAATGAGCGATCTGACCATGCTGTCCGACACTCTTTTAAATACCGATCTGAAATACAGAACTTTTAAGGATGCAAACGGCAAGGAAGTCAAGGGCAACTATGCGAATAATAAAACCGCCGGGGTAAGCGGTGACAGAGATCTTCGTCAGCATGCCTACAATGCCTTTTTTGATTCTTTGTCAGATTACAAAAATACCTTTGCCGCAAACTACAACGCTTTTGTCGGTCTGAATGAAAATATGGCCAAAATACAAGGCTATCAAAGCAGCCTTGATGAAGCCATGCAAAATTACGGACTGACGACCGATGATTTTTTTGCGTTTCTGGACGCCACGCAAAACTATACCGACCTGGAAGCACGCTATAATGCGCTTCGTAAAAAAATACTCGGCCTCAAAGAGCTGGACAGCTGGGATCTGAATGCACCTCTCTGCAAGACTCCTGACACGACCTATACTCTGGCAGAAGCACAGGCTCTGATGGAAAAAGCATTTGCGCCTTTGGGTAACAAATACCTTGAATATCTGGACCGCGCCTTTAATGAAAACTGGATTGATGCCGACCCGGGAGAAAACAAAACCACCGGTGCTTTCACGCAGTTGGGGTACGGCATGGATCCCCTTATCCTGACCAATTACAACGGAAGCTACGCCAGTGTTTCCGCGCTTGCTCACGAACTTGGTCACGCAATAAACAGCTGTATGATCAATGACGCACAGCAGAGCAGCTATAATGCAAATATCAATTTGATATACGCCGAGGTGACATCTACCACAAACGAACTGCTGCTGGTCCGCTATATGGAAGAACACGCCAAAAGCGAGCAGGAGAAACTGTATTATTTGTTCTACGAACTCGATTTGTTCAGGGCAAATTATCTCTCCGGGATCTACCGGTCTGCTTTTGAATCCGATATGCATCAGCTTGTACAAAACGGCAAGACACTGACCGCAGACACATTGTGCAGCGCGTACATGGCAAGTCAGGAGAAATTCTCACCCGGTGTTACAGCAGCAGACAATTCAGGAATGGCATGGGCGTATGTTACGCAATTTTATCAGCCGTATTATTCCTGTGCCTATTCCTTTGCGATTGCAGGTTCCTGCACCGCCGTGCAGGGAGTGTCGGACGGCGCCGGAACAAAAAATTATCTGGATTTCCTTTCGGCCGGAAACAGCATGAACCTGCATGACACCTTTGCCCTGCTGGGCGCAAAACCCGGTGCAGCGGATTATTCGCAGCCGCTGTATGACCGGTATTCGGAAATTCTTGATACCGCGGAAAAACTTTCACAATAAGAAACGCCCCGGCCGCAGAACATGGAACATAGCGCGGCCGGGCGTTTTTTCTGCCTTCAAAACATACTTTTTCTTTTGCGGACTCCTCTCACCGGAGTCCTTTTTTCATTTTCTCCAATGCCTTCTTCAAGGTACTTTGCGGACAGGCAATATTCACCCGTTCAAACCCTTTTCCTTCTCTTCCGAAAAGGCTCCCTCTGTCTAACCATAGCCCGGCCTTATTTACCATCCGTTCTTCCAGTTCCTTTTCCGAATAACCGAGCCTTCGGAAATCCAGCCAGCAGAGATAGGTTCCTTCCGGTTTGGTAAATCCGATCTCAGGAAAATCTTTTTCAAGTGTATTCTGCAGAAATTCAAGATTCCCTTCCAGGTATTTCATCAGTTCCCTGTACCAGGATCTTCCGTAACGATATGCCGCTTCACAGGCAACGAGGCCCAGGGTATTTGTTTCATCATAGCCCGTTTCATGAATGGCCTCCGAAAATTTCTTCCTCAGCCCCGGATCCGGTATGATGATGTTGGACACCTGAAGACCCGCCAGGTTGAATGTCTTGCTCGGTGCCGTACAGATCACGGTACATTGTTCGAGTGCCTTATCTGTTTTTACAAATACCGTGTGTTGATGTCCCGTATAGACAAAATCAAAATGGATCTCATCGCTGACCACCGTGACATGATTCTTCAGACAGATCTCTCCGACTTTTTTCAGTTCACTTTCTGTCCATACACGGCCGACCGGATTATGCGGACTGCAGAGTATGAACAACCGGATCTTATTCTTTTTAATTTTATATTCAAAGTCTTCAAAATCCATTCCATATCTGCCGTTTTGATCCTGAACCAGCGGATTTCCGATCACTTTTCTCCGGCTGCTCCGGATCATATCCGCAAACGGGTAGTACACGGGCGGCTGGATCAGAACCGGATCTCCCGGCTTTGTAAAGGCGCGGACCGCGGCAGCGATTGCGAACACGACCCCGGGTGTCCTTACGATCCAGTCTTTTTTGATTTCCCAGCTGTGTTCCTTTTTCATCCATGAGATCACGGCATCATGGTAGCCGACATCGGGAATGCTGTACCCGTAAATCCCGTGTGCTGTCCGGCTTTTCAGTGCCTCCGTTATTTCGGGTGCCGTTTCAAAATCCATATCGGCTACCCACAGGGGCAGAATGTTTTTCGGCATTCCAAAAAGAGAAGCCGCATCGTATTTCAGGCTTCCCGTTCCCTGCCTTTTGATTACCGCATCAAAGTCATAATACATTTCCGTATCTCCCGAGAAAACTTTTTGTTCTTTCATTTCCGGATTCAAATATTTCCTTCGGCGTCCCTTCTTCCACAATACCGCCATCTGCCATAAAAATAACCCGGTCACTGATATCTTTTGCAAATGCCATTTCATGGGTAACGATCACCATGGCAATATGCAGATCTGCCAGAGACTTGATAACTTTCAGAACTTCTCCCGTAAGTTCGGGATCCAGTGCCGATGTCGGCTCATCGAAAAAAAGGATTTTCGGATTTAAGGCAAGGGCCCTTGCGATTGCGACTCTCTGACACTGCCCGCCGGAAAGCTGATACGGGTAAGCATCCGCTTTATCGGAAAGTCCCATTTTATCCAGCAGTTCTCCGGCTTCTTTTTTTATCTCTTCCCTGTTTCTTTTCTGGATCCGTACAGGGGCATCGGAAATATTCTGCAGCACCGTCATATGCGGAAACAGGTTGAAATTCTGAAATACAAGGCCGTAATAAGAAGCGATCTTTTTCAGTTCTGCCTGGGATGCATAAACGGCTTTCCCGTTTTCTGTCCATGCCGCTTTCTCCCCGTTGTAGAAAATTTCTCCGGAGTCTATATCCTCCAGCATGGTCGCACAGCGAAGCAGGGTAGATTTCCCCGAACCGGACGGGCCGATGATGGAAAGGATCTCTCCCTGTTCTGCAGACACGGAAATATCCTCCAATACGCCGAGGCTTCCGAATGCTTTTCTGATATGTTTCATCTCAAGAAGTGCCATTTTTTATCCTTTATAATAGCTTAATTTCTTTTCTGCAAAATCCATTCCGCAGGCAACGACAAAGTTAAAGATATAATAAAACAAAGCCGCCGCAACAAACGGCATCATGCTTGTCTGCGCACTTGCCAGTGCCTTGGCCGTGGAGAACATTTCCGCCACGCTGATGGTAAATGCCAGCGAAGTATCCTTTACCAGCGTGATCACCTCATTCGTAACGGAAGGGAGTATCCTTTTGATCACCTGCGGCAGGACAATGACTGTAAATGTCTGTTTTCTGTTATACCCCAGAAGTTTCGCCGCCTCATACTGTCCCGCGGGCATGGACTGGATCCCGCTGCGGTAAATTTCCGCGAAATACGCTGCGTAATTGATCACAAATCCGATAAACGCCGCCCACATCCGATACCCGGCGGAAATCTGCAGGCCGAAAAAATAATAGGGTCCGAAATAAACCACCATAAGCTGCAGCATCAGCGGTGTTCCCCGCATAATGGAAATGTAGCCCTTGATGATGCCGGACAGCACTTTATTTTTACTCATTCTGCCAAAAGCCACCAGAAGTCCCAACGGCAGCGAAAAGATGAGCGTGACCATAAAAATTTCTATGCTCACGCCCATTCCGCTTACCAGTTGTAAAAGTATTCTGCCGAAAGACATTCCAATCTCACTTTCCGATCGTCGTGATATCCTTGCCAAACCATTTTGTGGAAATGCTTGCCATGGTTCCGTCTTTTGCCATGTCTTCAAGTGCCGCTTCCACCTTGTCGCGGAGTTCCGTATTGCCCTTCTTAAATCCGATGCCGTACTGTTCGCTTGCAAAGGAATCATTCAGCGTACGCAGATTCATTTTTCCCGCGGCAATCTTGTAATCCGCTACCGTGGAATCCATTGCGACTGCATCAACCGCGCCGCTGTCTAATTCCATCAGTGCCGTATTGTATTCGCCTGTTGTCTGAAGTTTTCCGAATGTGGCTGCCAGATCCGCTTTATCCTTCAATGCCGCCTCCGCGGAGGAATCCGTCTGGACCTCTACGGTTTTTCCCTTCAGATCCGCTTCCGACTGAATGGCAGAGTCTTTCTTTACCACAAATACCTGCGCATTGTTCATATAAGGCTTTGACCACAGATAATCGTTTTCCCGTCCCTGCATGGTAAAGCCGTTCCAGATACAGTCGATCACACCGGCATTCAGCTGTGCATCTTTCTGATCCCACTGAATGGGCTGGTATTTGATTTCCATTCCCATCCGCTTTGCCGCTTCCGCTGCCAGCTCCAGGTCAAAACCGGTGAACTGCCCGTCATTTCCCACAAATCCCATGGGTGGAAAATCCTGATCAAATCCTACTGTAAATGTTTTCCCTTTTCCGGCTGCCGCCGCTGTTGCCGCTGCGGTCGATGCTGCCGCTGCGGTCGATGCCGCTTCCGCCTTGGCTGCTGCCGTTGTGCCGGATGCCGCCGTCCCCTGTGCGGAAGAACCGCAGGCACTGAGACATACTGTCATAACCGCTGCCAGAAATAAACTGACCGTTCTCTTTTTCATAACTGCTCTCCTCTTTTCCTAAAATAACAACGCTTTACTATGCTACCATAGTAAAGCGTTGTTGTAAACCCCTAATTATCGAAAGAATCCTCTTCTCTTTTATTCCGCTTTCCCTTTTTCTCCTTCACCGGACGCATCAATCGTAATATCTTTTCGCGGAACGGAATAATCCCATGTCGAATTTTCCCGGAACATTCTGATACAGGTCTTTTCCTATCCGTTCGCTGTGTCCCATTTTTCCGAGGACCCTTCCGTCCGGAGAGGTGATTCCTTCCACCGCCATTGCAGATCCGTTCGGATTCCAGAACGGGTCCATGGTCGGATTGCCTGCATCATCCGCGTACTGGGAAAGGATCTGTCCCTTTTCGGCAAGGTCGGAAAGCAGTTCATCGGAACAGACAAACCTTCCTTCCCCGTGTGAGATCGGAACGGTAAAGACATCTCCCGTTTTCACTTCTGTCATCCAGGGCGACAGGTCGGAGGCGATGCGGGTATGCACCAGTCTCGACTGATGCCGTCCGATCGTGTTATAGGTAAGGGTCGGTGCATCCGGAGAAGGTTCGGTGATCTTTCCGAAGGGAACCAGCCCCAGTTTGATCAGCGCCTGGAAGCCGTTGCAGATCCCGAGGATCAGGCCGTCTCTTTCGTTCAACAGTTTCATGATCTGTTCCGCAATGTTCTCATTTCTTAAAAACGAAGTGATAAATCTGCCGGAGCCGTCCGGCTCGTCTCCGCCCGAAAAACCGCCCGGGATGAAGAGGATCTGCGACCCGGAAAGCGCCCCGGCAAACCGGTCGGAACTTTCCTGCACATCGGAAGCACTCATTGTATTCAGTACCATGACTTCCGCCTCACACCCCGCTTCCCGCACCGCACGGGCGGACTCATATTCGCAGTTTGTTCCCGGGAATACCGGGATCAGAACTTTCGGCACCGCAGGATGAACGGATGCATGTGCATGTGTCTCTGTATGATACTCATACACCTTACTGTTTTCCGCCGGAACTTTTTTCGGCCGTACCGGGTAAACGGAGGAAAGGGTATTTTCCATGCTGCCTGCCATATCCGCCGTTCTGTATTTTTTTCCTTTCCGGGTTATCATTCCGGATCCCTCTGTTGTGCCGATCAGGATACCCGCATCATCCCCCGGCAATGCCTCACCCGGATCTTCTGCGAATTCGATTAAAAATGATCCGTAACGGCATGCGAAAATATCTTCGTCGGTATCAAACGTAAATCCCATCCCGTTTCCAAAACACATTTTCAGGATCCCTTCCGCAATGCCGCCCTTTGTCAGCGTCCATGCGGAAAGCACTTTCCCCTCCTGTTCCATTTTATGGATCCGGTCATAAAGACCCATGAGCGATGCCGCATCCGGCAGACCGTTTTCTTTGTATACCGGTTTTAATAATCCGACTCTCGATCCCGCTTTCTTAAATTCGGGAGAGATCACATCTTTTGTTTTTGCCGCTGCAACCGCAAAGGAGACCAGTGTCGGCGGAACATCCATATCTTCAAAAGAACCGCTCATCGAATCCTTCCCGCCGATCGCGGCGATCCCGAAATCCGTCTGTGCTTTCAATGCGCCGAGAAGAGCCGCAAGCGGCTGCCCCCATCGGGAGGGATCCGTGCCGGGTTTTTCAAAATATTCCTGAAATGTCAAATAGGAATTCCTAAAAGCCGCTCCCTCTGCGACCAGTTTGGAAAGGCTTTCCACCACGGCAAGGTAGGCGCCGTGATAGGGAGACGCGCTTGTAAGCTCCGGATCATACCCGTATGACATCAGCGAACAGGTATCCGTATGTCCTTCCGGAAGCGGGATTTTTGCCGCCATTGCCTGTATGGGTGTCAGCTGGTACTTCCCGCCGAAAGGCATGAGAACGGTGCCGGCTCCGACCGTGGAATCAAAGCGCTCCGAAAGCCCCCTCTTTAAACAGATATTGATATCTCCGGCAAGATCTTCAAAATCTCCGCAGCGTTCCGGGATTTTTCCGGGCGGTGTTACTTTTACATCTGTCCGTTTCGGTGCCCCGTTGCTGTCAATAAATTCCCGTGACAGATTCACAATGGTTCTTCCGCGCCAGCTCATAACCAGATTCGGTTCTTCGGTAATGACCGCAGCGGGAACTGCAAGAATATTTTCCTTCTTCGCGTATGCGATCATTTTTTCCGCATCGGCCGGCGCCACCACAACAGCCATTCTTTCCTGCGATTCACTGATCGCAATTTCCGTACCGTCCAGCCCGAGATATTTTTTCGGTACCTTATCGAGATCGATTTTCAGGCCGTCGGAAAGTTCACCGATCGCAACGCATACACCGCCTGCCCCGAAATCATTGCAGCGTTTGATCAGAAGAGAAACTTCCGGATCCCGAAAGAGTCTCTGCAGTTTTCTTTCTTCGGGTGCATTCCCCTTCTGCACTTCGGAACCGCAGAGACGGAGAGAAGATTCCCGGTGTGCTTTGGAAGATCCCGTTGCCCCGCCTATGCCGTCTCTCCCTGTTTTCCCGCCGATCAGAAGGACAATATCTCCGGGCAGCGGCTCCTCGCGTCTTACATTTTTCTGCGGCACCGCTCCTGCCAGCGCACCGATCTCCATATGCTTTGCCTGATAACCGGGATGATAGATCTCATCCACCATGCCGGTTGCAAGGCCGATCTGATTGCCGTAGGAACTGTATCCCGCGGCAGCTTTCAGGGCTATCCTTCTCTGCGGAAGTTTCCCCGGGAGGACCGGGGATTTACCCGGCCGCGGATCCGCGGATCCCGTGATCCGCATGGCCTGATATACAAACGCCCGCCCGGACAGCGGATCCCGTATGGCGCCGCCGAGACACGTGGCAGCTCCTCCGAACGGTTCAATTTCAGTCGGATGGTTATGCGTTTCATTTTTGAAAAGAAGAAGCCACGGTTCCTGTTTCCCGTCTATATCCACGCCGATCTTTACCGTACAGGCATTGATCTCTTTCGAATCATCCAGGTTCGGAAGCTTTCCCTGTTTTTTCAGATATTTTGCGCCGATGGTGGCAAGGTCCATGAGCGTCACCGGTTTTTGATCCCCTGTTTCTTTCCGGATGTCCAGATATTCCTCATATGTTTTCTGCGCATCCGCATTCTCAAATTCGACATTCGAAAGATGCGTCAGGAAAGTAGTATGCCGGCAGTGATCCGACCAGTAGGTATCCAGAACCCTTAATTCCGTAACGGACGGGTCCCGGTTTTCCTTTCGGAAATAATCCTGTGTAAAGGCAACGTCCGCATCATCCATCGCAAGATTGAATTTTTCCCGGAGGGCTTCCGGATTTTCTCCGTTAAAGCCGGACAGGATCTTTACCTCTTCCGGTTCCGGATAATCCGAGCACAGTGTTTCATACGGTTCCATCTGCGCCCTGCGGCTTTCCACGGGGTTGATGAGGCAGCGTTCTATTTCTTCCCTGTCACTGCCGGTCAGATTCCCGTACAGGTAATAGATGCGGGCGGTACGCACCGTCGGCCTTTCTTTTTTGGAGATGAGCTGAATGCACTGTTCGGCTGCATCGGCCCTCTGATCATATTGTCCCGGCAAATATTCGACTGCCAGAACAAAGCAGTCCTCTTCCGGCAGTTCGGAAAAACAGACATCCGTACCGGGTTCCGAGAAAACGGTATTCTTTGCCGCAGTAAAAAGTTCCCTGTCTATTTTTTCAACATCGTAGCGGTTGAATATCCGTGCCCGGGTCACGGAGGGAATTCCCATTTCGGAAGGCAGTGCTTCCGCTTCCGCGGCAAATGCGCTTTTCCGTTCGACATATAATCTGTAGACCATGATCTTATCCTCGCTTCCGATGGTTTTACCGCACTGTTTTTTACTGCATCTTTTTTTCTGCCGGTATTGCCGGTAGTTTTGTTCTTATTCTGTTTTGATGATTCCCGATGATTTTACCGCATTGTTTTTTTGCCTTGTCGGCGCAGTTCCATTTTTATTTTGTTCCGATGTCGTGCCTGTAACAGGCACCTTCAAATGAGATTTCTCCGACTGCATCGTACGACGCTTTCCTCGCTTCTTCCGCGGTATGGCGCACGGCAGTAACTCCCAGCACCCGGCCTCCGGCCGTTACGATCTCTCCGCTTTCCGTTTTCCCTGTCCCCGCGTGATACACGGTTTCCTTTCCGCTTCCGAAGCGGATCACCTTTCCTTTTTCATAATTGCCCGGATATCCGCCGGATGCCATGACCACGCAGCAGGAATGATCTTCGGAAAATTCCACCGGCACCTCAGCCAGGTTCCCGTTTCTTACCGCCTCCATGATGGAAAAGAGGTCGCTTTTCAGAAGCGGCAGTACCGCCTGCGTCTCCGGGTCCCCGAAACGGCAGTTATACTCGATTACCCTGGGGCCATCCTTTGTAAGCATAAGCCCGAAATAAAGGCAGCCGCAAAACGGACATCCTTCTTCTTTCATGGCGCGGATGGTGGGCAGAAATATTTTTTCCATACATTCCTGCGCGATCTCTTTTGTGTAATACGGATTCGGCGCTATTGCTCCCATTCCGCCGGTATTGGGGCCTGTGTCTCCATCCCCTATCCGTTTGTGATCCATGGAGGAAATCATCGGAATAAGTGTACTGCCATCCGTAAAACTGAGGACGGATACCTCCGGTCCCGTAAGATATTCCTCGACCAGAATTTTCATTCCGCTGTTTCCGAACTTTTTTTCTTCCATCAGTTCTCGCACTGCCCGGCATGCTTCCTCCCGGTTCTGCGCAATATACACGCCCTTGCCAAGCGCGAGACCATCCGCTTTAATGACTGTGGGGCAGCTTATGTTCTGAACATACGTCATTGCCTCGGACTCATTTTCGAATTTCCGGAACGATGCGGTCGGTATGCCGTATTTGACCATGAGTGTTTTGGAAAAAATCTTGCTGCTTTCTATTCTCGCCGCCTTCTGATCCGGTCCAAAGCAGGGAACACCGATCGCTTCCAGTCTGTCCACCATACCTATGGCAAGAGGATCATCGGGCGTTACAACTGCAAAATCAATTTTTTTCTCCTTTGCAAAACTACAGACCCCTTCCAGATCTGTTGCCCTGATATCCACGCATTCCGCAAGATCCTGCATTCCCGCGTTTCCGGGAAGTACATAGAATTTTTTAATATTTTTATTTTCACTGAGTTTTTTCAGGATGGCATGTTCACGGCCGCCGGATCCCAGTATCATGATTTTCATTTCTGTTCCCTCGTATTTTTCTGTTCCCTCGTATTTTTCCGTTCCCCTTTTATTCTTTTCGGCCGGCATTTTCCTCTGCTCTTTTTTCCGCTATTTCCCTACTCAGCATTTCCGCGGCCGCCGGAAGGATTTTCCATTCCGCTTCCTCCATGACACGTCTCTGCAAAATTTCCGGCGTATCATTTTCATGAACCTCTACAGCTTTCTGAAGGAGGATTTTTCCGCCGTCCGGAATTTCATTCACCAGATGCACGGTTGCCCCCGTCACCCTGACACCGCGTTTCAGCACCGCCTCATGTACTTTCAGCCCGTAATACCCTTTCCCGCAGAAAGAGGGGATCAAAGCAGGATGCACGTTGATGATCCTTCCGGCATAGGAAGCTATCACCGTCTGGCTTAAGATTTTTAAGTACCCCGCCAGGATGATCATTTCCGCGCCGCTTTCTTTGAGCAGACTTAACAGGATTTCTTCATTGCCGCCTTCTGCAGTCACAGCGGGTATTCCTGCATCGGCAGCACGTTTCAGGGCATATGCTTTTGCGGAACTGGCGATCACAATTACAATTTCACCTGAGACAAGGATTCCTTTTTTTTGAGCATCCATCAGGGCCTGCAGGTTTGTTCCGTTTCCCGATACCAGCACCGCGATTTTTGTTTTCATCCGTTCCTCTCTGATTTTGTCCTGTTTCTGATTTTATCTTTCAGGTTTTATTCTTCCGGATTCACCTTTCAAGTTCTTCCTTCCGGGATTCTGTCCTTTCATGCTCACTCTTTAAGTTTATCCTTCCGGGTTTTCCTTCCGGTTTATTCTTCCGGAGTTTTGTCCTTCCAGAATTTTTCTTTCCCGATTCTGTCTCAGGCATTCCCGTCTTTTGCTATTCCAGGATCACGCCTTCCGTTCCTTCCGTGATTTCTCCCAGCACATAGGCCTCCGGGATGCGGAATAATACTTCATCCGCCTCTTCTTTTGCCACCGTGACTGTCATCCCCACACCCATATTAAAAGTATTGAACATATCTCTCTCCGAAATATTCCCTTCTTCTGCGATCATCCGGAAGATCTCGGGGGTTCTCACCTCTTTCTTCTTAATCCTGACTGTCCTGTTTTCCGGAAGGCTTCTGGGAATATTTTCATAAAATCCACCCCCTGTAATATGCGCCAGCGAGCGCACCTTCAGACCCGACAGTTTCTGAATATCCTTCACGTAAATCTTTGTCGGCGTAAGAAGACACTCTCCTATTGTCATGCCGAGAACTTCCGAATAATGATCAAACGTATGCTCCACATCCAGCACCTTCCTCACCAGCGAAAACCCGTTGGAATGCACCCCGGAAGACGGAAGCGCGATCATGATATCTCCGGCCTGAACCGATTTTTTATCAAGCAGTTCCGCCTTTTCCGCCACCCCTACCGCAAAGCCGGCAAGATCATATTCATTTTCCGGATAAAAGCCCGGCATCTCTGCTGTTTCTCCGCCGATCAGGGCGGCTCCTGCCTGAACGCATCCTTCCGCAACTCCCTTTACGATCTGCGCTGTTTTTTCCGGAACATTTTTTCCGCAGGCGATGTAGTCCAGAAAGAACAGGGGTCTTGCCCCCGAGCAGATCACATCGTTTACGCACATTGCCACGCAGTCTATGCCGACCGTATCATGCCTGTCCGTTAAAAATGCGATCTTCAGTTTTGTACCCACTCCGTCGGTCCCGCTGATCAGGACCGGTTCCTTTATGGACGGATCCATCATAAAAGCACCGCCGAAATCTCCGATATCCGAGGAGACCCCTGCGGTCCTTGTACGGTCAACAAACTGCTTCATCAACCGGACAGACTCATACCCGGCCGTGATATCAACACCCGCATTTCTGTAGCTCTCGCTCTCACTTTTCATCCGCTTCCTCCGACTTTTCCGATAATTTCCGGGAATATTTGTCTTTTCCGCATTTTATGGGCGGCTTACAGGGGTATTTTCCCGTAAAGCAGGCTGCGCAGAAACCGGTCACATTCGGATTATCAGAAAGTTTCATGACGTTCTCCGCACTCAGAAAACCAATGGAATCCACGCCGAGTTTCCGAATCATTTCTTCATCCGTATTATTCCAGGCAAATAGTTTTTCCTGCGAATCGATATCCGTCCCAAAATAACACGGATAGAGAAATTTGGGAGCCGAAGAAAGAAAATGCACTTCCGCTGCCCCTGCTGCCCGCAGGATTTTTACGATGGCGGCGGAAGTTGTACCGCGCACAATGGAGTCATCCACCAAAATCACTCTTTTCCCTCTGACGACCGATGCAACCGGAGAAAGCTTCATCTTGACCAGATTTTCTCTTTCGCTCTGCATCGGCTCAATGAAGGTCCGTCCGATATAACGGTTTTTGATAAGCCCGGCTCCGTACGGAATGCCGGACTGTTTTGCATATCCCATGGCTGCATCAAGTCCGGAATCCGGAACACCGATTACGACATCTGCCTGAATGGGATGTTCCAATGCCAGAAAAGAACCCGCTCTCATCCGCGCGCTATGGACACCCACCCCATCCAGCACGCTGTCCTGCCTTGCAAAATAGATCAGTTCAAAAACACACAGTGACGGATTCTCCTTTTTGCAATGGGTCCTGTCCGACCGCAGGCCTCCGTCATCGATCGTAAGCACTTCTCCCGGTTCGATATCCCGGATGAATTCCGCACCGAGTGCCGTAAGCGCGCACGTTTCGGAAGCGACAATATATCTGTTTTCAAGTTTTCCAAGACACAGCGGCCGGAAACCGCGGGGATCTCTTGCGGCAATAAGTTTGGAAGGCGACATCAGGATAAGGGAATAGGCGCCGGTGATCGTATCCATGGCACGGCATACAGCCTCTTCCACAGAAGAGCTTTTCAGTCTCTCTCTTGTCACGATATAGGCGATCACTTCGGAATCGCTTGTCGTATGGAAAATGGAGCCGTTCATTTCCAGTTCTTCACGCAGCTCGGCATCATTCGTCAGATTTCCGTTATGGGCAAGCGCCATGCGGCCTTTCCGGTGATTCACAACGATCGGCTGCGCATTCAGCCGCCTGTCATTTCCTGTTGTGCCGTAACGCACATGTCCGATCGCAATTTTACCGGGGCGCAGCTTTGCAAGGGACTCCGAATCAAAGACATCATTTACAAGTCCCGCATCTTTGTAGGAAGTGATCACGCCGTCATTGTTGACGGCAATGCCGCAGCTTTCCTGCCCCCTGTGCTGAAGCGAAAAAAGTCCGTAATATACTTTTGTGGCCACATCTTCCGTGTGATCGCTGAAAATGCCGAACACACCGCATTCTTCGTGAAGATCTCCGGTCATGTTCATCCTTACTCGCCCATAAGGCGCTTCATGATTTCCTGATAGGCTTCCTCCACATTTCCGAGGTCTCTGCGGAAACGGTCCTTGTCCAGCTTCTCATGTGTTACAGAATCCCAGAAGCGGCAGGTATCCGGGGATATCTCATCCGCCAGAATGATGGTGCCGTCGGAGGTCCTTCCGAATTCCAGCTTGAAATCTATCAGTTCGATGTTGTCTTCCTTCAGATAATCCGTCAGGATCCGGTTGATCTGAAACGAATAATCCGCTATCGTTTTCATTTCATCCTTCGTTGCCCACTGCATGGCTGCAATATGATATTCATTTACCATGGGGTCCCCGAGCTCATCGCTTTTATAACAGTATTCCAGAACCGTGGAGGAAAGTTTGGTTCCCTCCGGAAGGCCAAGTCTTTTTGCAAGGGATCCTGCCGCAACATTCCTTACGATCACTTCCAGCGGAACGATCTGAACCTTTTTCACGATTGTGTCCGTATCGCTTATCTGTTCCACAAAATGAGTCGGAATCCCGTTCTTCTCCAGCATTTTCATCAAATGGTTCGTCACCTTGTTGTTGATCACGCCTTTTCCCTTTATGGTGCCTTTTTTTTCACCGTTGAATGCGGTCGCGTCATCCTTATAGGAAACAAGGTATAACTCCGGATCATCCGTTGCAAAAACTTTTTTCGCTTTTCCCTCGTATAACTGTTCTTTTTTCTCCATGTCCGTATCTCCTCTTTTTGGTTTATGGTTTGCAGGAATGTGAATGGTCTCCCCCTGTAGGATCAGAATCAGGATTTGAACTGGCTGCTTATCCTTATGTCTTTTTCCCTGCCTGCATTTTCCATTTCTTCCCTTGCCGAACGCAGTCTGTCAGAAAGCATTTCATCCGAAAGTGCAAGGATCTCCGCCGCCAGAATGGCAGCATTAACGGTTCCGTTGATCGCGACAGTCGCCACCGGAATGCCCGACGGCATCTGCACGGTGGATAAAAGTGCATCCATACCGCCCAGATCTTTTCCCATCATCGGAATGCCGATCACAGGCAGTGTAGTATTGGCTGCAATGGCTCCGGCAAGGTGCGCAGCTTTCCCCGCTGCGGCAATCATGACGCCGAATCCGTTTGCTTTTGCTTCGGCTGAAAATGCCATTGCCTCTTTCGGGGTCCTGTGTGCCGATATCACATGCACCTCAAACGGAATCCCGAATTCCTCCAGTTTTGAAATACAATCCCTCATGGCTTCCAGATCACTGTCGCTCCCCATGATCACCGCAGCTTTTTTCATGCTTTTTCCTCCCGGTTCCTTCTTCGGTTCCTTCTTCGGTTCCTTCTTCGATTTCTTCTTTTATTTCCTGTGTTTGATTCCTTCTTCGGATTCTTTTTTTTGTTTCCGGTTTCCTCTGTTTTTCCGCTTCTTCTGCCTTCTGCTGCTATCTTTCCGGTTTTCTGTTTCTTATTATTATTTATTCCGGTTTTTTATTTTCGCTTTCCTGTTCTTCACTCCCCTGCTTTTCTGTTCTGCCGCTTTTCTGTTTCTCCGCATCTTCTGCTTTCAAAGTTTTTCCCTCTGCTTTTCAGAATTTTCTTCTGAGCAGGGTATGCGTTATGATCCCGTCTATGTAATACTGCCGCGAATACAGAATGGTCACGCCGTCCTTATCAAAATCCCTCTCGTCCATAAATAAAAGAGGCGTACCTTTCGGTACGTCAAGAAGACCCGACAGCTTTCTGTCTGCCAGAACAGGATGGATATCTGTCAGATCCATGTACGGTTCCAGTCCGCAGTGTTTTTTCAGGAATGTAAAAATAGGCTGATTCAGCTCGGAACGAGAATAGGAATTATCTGTTACAAGAGATACCGGAAAATAATCCTCACAGTAAATGGTCGGTTTTCCTCCGGCAAGTACGGTACGGGTCACCATGAAGACCGGATCCCCGGGCCGGATATTAAGTCTGTCCGCTGTTACACTGTCTGCCGGGACTCTCTCCGCTCTGACAGCCTTCACCTTTGCTCCATAACCGCTCTTTTCGATCATGTCGCAAAACTCGACTTCCATATCTGCTCTGACTTTTACGGAAAGAACGTGACGATTGATGATGGTGCCTATCCCATGGCGCCTTGTAATAAAACCTTCCCGCTCCAGCTGCGCCAGAGAATCCCGAAGCTGCGTCCGGCTGATGGAAAGCCGCTCCGCCAGAATATTCTCCGGGGGCAGCATATCCGCGTTCCGGTAAATTCCCGAACGCATTTCGTCCAGCAGCATGTGATGCACGGATTTTTCCGGTTTCCCGACTGTTGTTTCCATAGCGCCTCCGCAAAGATAATACTTAAAGGTATTACCTATGCATCATACCTCAGAGGTTGGGCGTTGTAAAGAAAAAGGACGGTATAAATTCGACGGTTCGTATCGGGGATCTGTCTCTTCTTTTGTTCCTTTTTGCCAAAACAGGCGTTCCGCCGGGTTTTTGGAAAAGTTGAGGTGTTTATAAACGGCAGAACAAATCTTCAGATTACCAACGCACCCACAATGACCACAGCTATAGATTGCGATAATAAGAATAACAAGGGATTCAGTTTTATTTAAGTTTGCAATTTTGAATTTCTGTTAACTTCCAGTCTTTTTGCGACTAAATGACCTGTCGCTTTCCAAAGAGGTAAGACCGGATACTGTTGCAACATTAACCACTCCGTCGCCTTCTACAAAACGAAAGCATCCTTTCATTTACGCGTATTCATCCAGTGCCTGTGCGATTTTCTCGATTTCTCCACTGCCATTGGTAGGAAAACGGAGCAGTCGTATATTATAGAGTTTAAGAATATGATCCTTCATGCGGTCACGCTCATACTGTTTCGTCCCTTGTTTGTGGAAATGAAATCCGTCCACTTCGATGGCCAGCACCGTTTTTTTGCTGATGCGATGATAAATCAGAAAATGTCTATATTGAATTACGCATATTTGCTATTGCCTGCCGCTTATCACCTCACTTTTCAATCACTTCTTTCAGCAGGATCCTTTTTGTAAAACCGCCGCGCTCCTGCAGTTTCTCGTTGCGGACACGCTGGAACTCCGTCAGCGGAATACCCTTATAAGCCAGAATCGCATGCATGACCTCGCCGATGTCGGCAAGCTCCTCCACGGTACCGCTTTCAAGGTATTCTCTGACTTCCTCCAGAAGCTTCTTGTTTAGATGCTCGATGTACTGCTCGTCCGGCAAAGTCTCGCAGATGCAAGACTTTCCACCGGCCTCGATCATTTCAGGGATGCGATCACGGACAAGTTTGTTATAGACTTTTGTACTCATTTTTAAGCCTCCTCAAAATCATAGTGTCCGCCGGGCAGAACTTGTATTGCGGAATTTCGTCTGTGGTGATCCAGCGGATGTCGTTGTGCTCCAGCTTTTGCGGAATGCCTTTTGCGATGGCGGCGTTGAACAGCGTCAGGTGTACGGTGATGTCCGGGTATTCATGCGTTACATCCATGAATATATCGCCAACGGAAAGCGTGATCGCCAGTTCCTCCTGACATTCCCGGATGAGCGCCTGCTCTTTTGTTTCACCGGGCTCCACCTTGCCGCCGACAAATTCCCACAACATCCCGCGAGCCTTATTTGCCGGCCGCTGGCAGATCATAAATTTATTTTTATTCCATATTAGAGCGGCAACTACCTCAGTCATTGTTTTTCTCCTTTTGCATTATAGAGCCAACTCCCACATTTTCAGGCATCTCTAATTTCATCTCACCCCACCGCCAGTTTATTTGTTTTCTTGAGGAACTTCGCCGGGATCGGCCGGTCCAGCCTCCATGTGATATTCATAGGCCGGCTGCCCTCGTGCTTCATGTAGCTTGCCGTACCGAGATAGGTGTAGGCCTCGGCCCCGTTTGTGACACGGTCGTTCTTGAACTCCCGCACGAACAGCAAAACGTGGGAGCCGCGCTCCCGGTGATGGATGTACCGCTGGCCGGTGGGAGAATCCTCCGCCGTGGTGCTCTGGCTTTGCCAGTGGAACAGGCTCTCACTGACCGAATAATCGTTGTACATGGTGCTGGGAGAGTAGTCCTTGTCCGCCTTGTTCAGCGTCACAAAGAACACGTCGAGACCCTTCTCCGGCAGCCACTTTACGCCCTCGCGCACGGTGGCGGGCTTCAAAAAGTCCATAGCCACCAGCAGCTGGTCGCGGGTATAGGTGCAGTGCAGATCCAGCGGACAGTCAAAGCCAAGATTCACCGGCTCGTCGATAAAGTCGATGCGGTCATACTGGTAGCGCAGCAGCTCCACAAGCTCCGCGCGCATCACCGGGCTGTCCGCCAGACCGTACAGGTTGTCCAGCACCTCATCGGTGCTCCAATCTTCAACGGCCTTGCCCCAGACGGTGACATAGAACATTTGCAGCATCCGCTTTTCCAGCTCCGGCAGCGCGGCAAAATCCACATCGTCCAACCGGGAGAGTATATCCAGCAGAAAGGCAATCAGCCGCCGGGAATCCAGCACGGAAAACCTTGCCAGCGCCTTGGTCATTGTCTCCTCCAGCGGCTCCGCAAAGTCCTCCCCCACGTCTGCGCGGGCACAGAGCCGGGAGAAAGAGGAAAACTTATAAATGGCGCGAGGATCGAGATGATAGTAGTCGAGGAAGTTACCCAGCGTCAGGGCGAGGCCGCTGTCCTCCGCAAAGCCGGCGATCCGCGACACCAGCCCGGCACTGTTGCCATAGGAGGCACGAATATTGTCCAGGATATACCTGGCAGCCTTTTTCTCCAGTTGAATGTAGCAGCCCTTGGGAACAGATATGAAGCCATCCTTCAGCTCGCGCGTCACGCTGCGGGCGGTGTTGGAAAGCAGCGCCGCAAATTTGTCCTCAAAGTTATATTTTCTGTTTGCCTGACCGATATAATCCAGTACGGTCAGGCACTCTTTATCCTCGGCGAGACGCAGGCCGCGCCCCAGCTGCTGCAGGAAAATCGTCAGGGATTCCGTGGGGCGGAGGAACAACACCGTGTTGACTTCCGGAATATCCACGCCCTCGTTGTAGATGTCCACCACAAAGATAAAACACACGTTCCCGGTCACCAGCTGCCGTTTGGCGGTATTGCGTTCCTCATCCGGCGAAGCGCCGATCAGGTACATGGACGGGATGCCGTGATCATTAAAGTAGCGGCACATGAACTGCGCATGTTCAATGGACACGCAGAAACCCAGACCTTTTACATCGTTAATGTCTGTGACATATTTGAGCAGGGAAGAAACCACCAGATCTGCGCGGCGGCTGGCCGCGGCTCCGCTGAGGGTATAGAGGTTGGACAGCTCCGTCTTATCGTAGCCGCCGGCGCTCCAGCGCAGGGTATCCAGATCGATATTGTCCGTGACGCCAAAATACTGGAACGGGCACAGGATCTTCCGGTCGATGGCCTCAGGCAGGCGGATTTCCGCCGTGATGCGGTTGTTGAAGTACGGCAGGATGCTCTTGCCGTCCATGCGTTCCGGCGTGGCAGTGAGCCCCAGCAGGATTTTCGGCTGATAGTAGCAAAGCAGCTTTTTGTAGCTGGGTGCGGCGGCGTGGTGAAACTCATCCACCACGATGTAGTCATAAAAGTCCGGGGCGGTCTTGCCGGTGAAGTCCTGGGAGTTGAAGGTTTGGATGGATAAAAACAGATTTTCCACGCTCTCCGGCTTGTAGCTGCCCACAAACAGCTCGCCGAAGTTGGCGTCCCTGAGCACGGCGCGGAAGGTGTACAGGCTCTGCTTGAGAATTTCCTCCCGATGCGCCACAAACAGCAGGCGGCAGGGCCTGCCTGAATTTTGCCTGCGAAAGCGCTTGTAGTCCAATGCGGAAATCACCGTCTTGCCGGTGCCGGTGGCGGCAACCACCAGATTGCGGGTGTAGCCGCGGACGGTGCGCTCAGCCTCCAGCTTGTCCAGAATTTCCTGCTGATAGGAATAGGGCGCGATGTCCATGGTGTACTGCTCAGAATTGTTGGAATCGTAATATTTCTCCGCCTTCAGCGCGCGGGCAAGTCGCTCCTTCTGATCCTCGGTGTAATACTCAAACTCGCGGTCATTCCAGTAATATTCAAAGGTAGCGGCAATCTTGTCGATGGTCTCGGGCAAATCCCGTTTGGTAACCTTTGTATTCCACTCCAATCCGCTGGTCAGTGCCGCGTTGGAGAGGTTGGACGAGCCCACATAGGCAGTAGTGAAGCCGGTGTCCCGGAAGAACACATATGCCTTTGCATGGAGCCGGGTTTGTTTGGTGTTGTAGCTGACCTTAATTTGTGTATTGGGCAGCCGGCGCAGTTCCTCAATGGCCTTTACGTCTGTAGCACCCATGTAGGAGGTAGTGATGACGCGCAGTTCGCCGCCGTTTTGGGCAAACTCCCGCAGCTCATCCATAATGAGACGCAGGCCACTCCACTTGATAAAGCTCACGAGCATGTCGATGCGGTCGGCAGAGGCAATTTCCTTTTTCAGCTCCGTGTACATCTGCGGCTCATGGACAGCGCCGGTGAACAGGCTGCTCCGGGCCACGGAGGTCTCCGGGCGGATGATGTCGCCGGCGGTTTTTCCGGCGGCCAGGCAAGGGGCCTCCTCCTTCAAAAGCGCAAGAAGCTGCTCTGCCTGCTCTGTAACGGACATCGAGGAAAAATCAGCTTCCTGCGTAGAGGTCTGTATGAGAGCGACGATCTGATTGGTCAGCGCCACCTGCGCGGCGACATCGCCACCGTTATCCAGCACGTTGTCCAGGCCCTTTTGAACGATGTCCGAAAGATACTGCGAGAGCACATGCGAGGCCTCCGCCCTGTCGATAGGCGCAACATCCTTGCGGGCCTGCGGGATCTCCGCCAGCTCGCTTTGCAGCTTTGTATTGATGACCTGTTCATACAGACCGGGATGTAACATGGACGGCACCTCTTCATCAACTGCGTTTGCAGCAATATTTCACAACAGCTGTCCTGTTCAACGCACTTCCTTTTCCTCTCATTCGCCGGCTTCTCTCCATCCTCCGGAATGGCCCAGGCCTTCCCGAATTTGGTCCGGCCGGAGATACGATCCTCGGTTGCAGAGTACCTGCATGCGGCAGCGGATGCCCGATTTTCCGGCGGCTTCGGCGATTGAAATGTAATCCATAATCCGCCTCTCAAACACGGATATAAAAAGAGCCCTGTCATGCGCAGGGCTTTGCCGTCTCGTGCAGCTGGCTGCCACCCAGAACGGTACAGGCCCGCGAGCATGTCGTCGCCGCCTTTCGACGGGTTCGCCAATATTCTTACAATAAATTTTATTGTATGCTTTTTGACAAATGATTACAATACAGGAAGCGGAAAATTGTGTTATTTGAAAAATGTAAAATGTACGATTGCCGGGGACTGTATGAATGGAAGTCTGAACCGGGATTTCTGCGCGACACTTGCCTTGCGCCGCTGGAAGAAAGTGAACTTTCGAAAAAGGTTCGCGGCCGCTTCCTGAAAAACCGGCTTGAGGAGCACACCGGAAATCCCACCACGTCCGATGCTCAGGAGAAGAAGATCCTGTATTGATTTTTGCCCGTTTCCTTTGCTTGGTACATCGCCTGATCCGCCTGCCAATACAATTCATCGTAGGAAGCTGCAGCGCCTGCCGCCTTGATGGCAATGCCGATACTGCAGGAGATCGGGCACTGCCTGCCGTCCTGCTCCACGCTTCTTTGCAGCTGCTTCAGCAGGCTCTCCGCCAGCCGGACGATCTCCGTCCGCTCCGCCCGGGGAAAGAATACCATAAACTCATCTCCGCCCAGCCGCGAGCAATTGACCTCCTCCGCAAAGGAGGCGCTCAGGATGCCTGCCGTCTCTGCCAGTACCTCATCCCCCTTTTTATGCCCAAAGGTATCATTGATCTTTTTAAAACCGTCAATATCCAGCAGCATGGCCGCCTGGCAAACGTCCTCACGCAGACATTCTGAGATGACCTGCTCTGCGGCGCGGCGGTTGTACAGACCCGTCAGGCTGTCCGTATCCCGCTGCTGCTGCACCTCACTGTGCTCCATCAGTTCTCTCATCTTTGTGCGGATGATGTAGTTGCTCACCAGAGCGGAGGCAAAACCGCAGCCAATGGCGTTGATCGCATCGATAATGGCGACCTCCACGGGCTTGATGCAAAAGCAGATGATTACAAACGCTGCCACCGCCGCTGATACGATGAGCGCGTGCTTGTAGGGCTTATCCAGAAAAAGTATAGGCATCAGGACGATGACAATATTTACCGCACTGGCCGTCAGCTCCCGATTTTCAAAGGTGCCCATCCGAATGGTCAGCGCAAAAACCAGCACCATCGCCAGAGGGTACAGCAGGTTGATCCTCTTTTCTACAAACTGCGGCATGTACAGACACAGCAGCAGCATCACAAGGGAGATCAGCAAAATTCCGCCGTAGGTGTAGGATGAGCTTCCGATTTCCTTCGAAAATAAGGATGCCGCCAGTATCACCGAATAAATCACCGCGCCCAAAATGCAAAGATTCCGCAGGGAATGAACGTTGCTGACACGGATCTCTTTTTCGTATTTTTGGTATTGCTCTGCCGGAATACCGGCAAAGAGAAGGTTCTCCTTGAAGCGATATTGTTTCATTGTATCGGCACCTTTGGCAAGATTTATTTTGTTGCTCTGTCCCCTATTGATCTATTCCTCTCACACCGGGAAAACTATTTTAGAGACATGAATTTTGCTGGAATTGAAGCATGCCGCGGAGAATTTCTTACCGGCTTGCATGCAGAATCGGAAGATGCCGGCAAAACACCCGAAAGCGGGAAAATTCCCAGTGTTTTTTTACTCTCCTGTCAGGCGGACAAAAACCGGTTCGTGGTGTACCGCCTTAATAAACGGCCCGAATACATCCCCGGTCCTGATCTTTAAACTGGACGTGTTGATGCAGGGATGGCATCCTAAATATTCGCTTTTCCGAAGGTCTTCGTCGATCAGGAGCTGTACTTTGTTTTCACGGTCATTCATCAGCCCCATAATGCTTACGGAGCCGGGCGTAATATCCAGATACTCCTCCATTTTTTCGGCCGACCCGAAGGAAAGCCTTGCGGAATTGATCTGAGCCGAAAGTTCTTTTGTCTTGAAGGGCTTATCTCCCGGCATCATCAGCAGATAATAGTTTGTCTGCTGCCGGTTGCAGAGAAACAGGTTTTTGCAGATCGTTGTTTCAAGGACCGCATCGATCTCATTGCAGGCTTCCATGGTATCTGCGTGCTCATGATCGGTCCGGTAATACAGAATGCCGAGAGAGTCCAAAAGATCATAGACCCTGATTTCCTTTTCCGTTCTTCCGGCTGTGTTCTCCGGTCTTCCTTTAAATAATGTCAATGCCATTTTTTATTTCTACGCTCCATTTCTCTGTCAGTTTATCCAGTGTCCATGCCGCATTGGCAGGACTTGTGGACGGAAGGCATACCGCTTCCATTCCGGTGTCCGGAAAAAGGAACCGGTCATAATTCTTTTTTGCGGTGTTCCCGTTCGTGATGATCCGTTTGATCGGACATGCCGTCAATATCTTCCGGATATCCGTCGGGATTTCTTTCCGGATGCTTGCGTCACTGGAGCCCTCAATCTCGCAGCTTTCCAGAACATCCCACAGGGCAATATGATGCTGCAGGACCATTTTTTTCTTTTCAGGAATTGTTTCGGGAACCGGTTCCTTTAAGATTGCCGCAAGAACCTTCCAGAACCGGTTCTGCGGATGACCGTAGTAAAATTTCTGTTCACGGGACTTTACGGAAGGAAAACTTCCAAGGATCAGAATTGTGGATGCCGCATCATACACCGGCCCGAAACCATGGTCCTGTTTTTCAGCTTTCTTTTGCATTCTTCTGCTTTTCATTTTCCAGATACCGGATAATACGATATTGATTTTTATACAGGGCAACCACCAGTACTATGGGACAGGCCAGCATGATCCCGCTGACAAGATAATCCCCGGTAATGATGGAATGTCCGGCAAGACAGGTCATAAGAATAGGGAAAAAACCGCCGCCGGCAACAGCAGCTCCGAACTGTTTTACTTCAAGAGATGTCCCGGCTGCAATATAGGGAATAAATCCGTTCGGTATGCCGGGCATGAGGACACCCATGGCAACGGCCACGCCGGGATGTGTCTGTTTTACGCGGGTGATGAAGGAATTTTCTTTTATTTTTTTCGGGACCCGGAATTTCCTGCTTATTTTCCGTATTCCCTTTTCCGGTATTTCCTGCCCTTCCCCGTCCCGTTTGTCAGAATCCGCAGGATTTTTCATCTGCCGTACCAGAATGAACACCGTCATATTGGCAGTCCAATAGGAAAGAAAGGTGATCAGAAAAGCCCTGAACCCGCCGTAAATGATGCCGGATGCCACCTGAATGGGCCATCCCGGAAAAAAGATGGAAACCACCTGCAGAAACTGAAGCAGAAAAACGCACACAATCCCGTCCCAGCGCCCCGATTGCGCCAGATAATTTTCTATTTGCTTTTCATTTCCGCTTTTTAAAACCGTGATCAATCCCGGGATCAGTCTGCCGAAGGCAAGATAGACCAGAAGGACTACAAAAAATACGCCGAGAAAAATCAGGGCTCCCTTTTTCTTTTTACTCATGAGAGTATTTTACCATAAAAAACGCTTTTCTCTTCCAGAAAAATTCCCGGATCGCTCCGGGAATTTTTGATGAATGTTATTTTCACAACCCTTGCATTTGTTTTGAACTATTAAAATGAGCATCTGTTTTTCAGCAGATCTTCCTGATCCAGCCTTCCGGTGCTTCCACAGATCCCATCTGTATCCCGGTAAGCGTATCATAGAGCTTCTTCGTAACCGGACCCATGGCATCCATGCCGCTCGGGAAAAGGATTGTTTCCCCGCCGCGTACCACTTTTCCGACCGGGCAGATCACTGCTGCCGTTCCGCAGACACCGCATTCCGTAAAGTCTTTCAGCTCCGAAAATTTTACCGGACGTTCTTCTGTCTTCATCCCGAGGATATGCTCTGCCACATAGACCAGAGATCTTCTCGTAATGGAAGGAAGGATGGAATCCGACTTCGGGGTGACTATGCTTCCTTCTTTCGTAACAAACAGGAAGTTTGCACCGCCTGTTTCTTCCACGTAGGTTCTGGTTCCCGGATCCAGGAACATATTCTCATCAAACCCGTTTGCATGTGCAGTCATACTGGCATGAAGACTCATGGCATAATTCAATCCGGCCTTGATGTGTCCTGTTCCTCTGGGTGCCGCGCGGTCAAAGTCACTGACACAGATCGAGATCGGTTTTGCGCCGCCTTTGAAGTACGGTCCCACCGGCATACAGATCATCCGGAACTGATATTCATCCGAAGGCTTTACGCCGATCACCGGACCGCTTGCAAACAGATACGGGCGGACATAAAGCGTTGCACCGCTGCCGTACGGCGGAACCCATGCCGCATTCGAGGAAACGACCTGATCCACTGCCTCCAGAAAACGCTCTGCCGGAAAAACAGGCATTTCCATTCTGCGTGCGGAATTCGTCATCCGTTCCGCATTCAGATCCGGACGAAATGTGACAATGCTTCCGTCCTTTGTCGTATATGCCTTCAATCCTTCGAAGCATTCCTGGCAGTACTGCAGGATACCCGCACATTCGTTGATCACAACGTCCGGATCCGCTGTCAGCTTTCCCTCATCCCACCTGCCGTCTTTCCAATTTGATACATACCTTTTATCCGTTGCCGTATAAACAAATCCCAGATTAGCCCAATCAAGACTTTTCTTTTCCATTCCCTGCATCTCCGTTCCCTGGTATCAATATCGTTTTTATGCCTGTCCGTCCGAACCCAGAACATCTTTGATCTTGTGTGCAACCATATCCTTGACCGCCTGACGTGCCGGAGACAGGTACTGACGCGGATCAAAATCCGCCGGATGCTCGGCAAAATATTTGCGGATGGTCGCCGTCATGGCAAGACGGATATCAGAATCGATGTTGATCTTGCAGACTGCGGACCTTGCCGCTTCTCTCAGCTGATCTTCCGGAACACCGATAGCGCCCGGCATCTTGCCCCCGTACTGATTGATGATGTCTACGAACTCCTGCGGTACGGAAGAGCTTCCGTGCAGAACGATCGGGAAACCGGGAAGAAGCTTCTCCACCTCTTTCAGAATATCAAAACGAAGCTGCGGCTTGGAGCCGGGTTTAAATTTATAAGCACCGTGACTGGTTCCGATTGCGATCGCAAGAGAATCACATCCGGTCTTCTCCACAAATTCCTGTACTTCTTCCGGACGGGTATAAGAAGATTCCCCTTCCTTTACTTTTACATCGTCCTCGATCCCGGAAAGTGTCCCGAGTTCCGCTTCCACGACCACGTTATGGGCATGTGCGTATTCAACGACCTTTTTTGTCTGTTCAATGTTTTTTTCAAACGGCAGGGAGGACCCGTCGATCATAACGGAAGTAAAACCGCCGTCGATGCAGGACTTGCAGGTATCAAAATCCGGGCCGTGATCCAGATGCAGTGCGATCGGAATATCCGTCTCATGCACGGCAGCCTCTACCAGCTTTACCAGATATACATGGTTGGCATATTTTCTTGCGCCCTTACTGACCTGAAGGATAACGGGACTTTTTAATTCATTTGCCGCTTCTGTAATACCCTGAACAATTTCCATGTTGTTCACATTGAAAGCACCTATTGCATATCCGCCACTATATGCCTTTGCAAACATTTCCTTTGTTCCGACCAATGCCATAAGTAACACCTCCGTTTTTGAGATTAAAAAATCCGTATTGTCAAATGGAAAGACATGGCTCCATTCTAATGCAATACGGATTTTTATGCAACTGCATACATACTTTATGTAACCTGAATGTCACTTTTTATTTCGGGCTGCCGCATCATTCTCCGGCAGAATGAATTTCTGCTTTCTCCCGGATCACGGCCAGATACCCCTGATCTTCTTTGCTTCCACAACACGTTTTACCGCAACAAGATAGGCCCCGGTTCTCAGAGAAACTTTCTTTTCCTTCGTAATATCCCAGACCGTTTCAAAAGCAGCGTCAAGGATCTTCTTCAGTTCTTCATTGACGTGTTCCTTTGTCCAGGAAAGCGACTGGATATTCTGTACCCATTCAAAATAGGATACTACCACGCCTCCCGCATTTGTCAGGATATCCGGAAGTACCGGGATTTTTTTTCTGGCAAGAATTTCATCTGCCTCCAGGGTGGTAGGTCCGTTTGCCGCTTCAATAATGATCTTTGCCTTGATCTTCTCCGCATTGGTTTCATTGATCTGATTTTCCATGGCTGCGGGGATCAGGATATCCGTCGGAAGCTCCAAAAGCTGCTCGTTCGTAATCCGCTTTACCCCTTCTTTTTTTACATTGTATCCGCTCAGAAGATTGCCGGATTTTTCTCCCAGATATTTTAGGATATCGGGAATGTTCAGGCCCTGCGGATTGTAAATGCCGCCGGACACATCACTGACCGCAATGATCTTAAGCCCCTGTTCGTACAGACACTGTGCGGAGATGCTGCCCACATTTCCCATTCCCTGTATGGCGACCCTGGTCCCCTTGACCGGATGCTTCATCGCCTTTAACAGATTCAGCGTATTGATCATGACACCGCGGCCTGTTGCTTCATGGCGGCCAAGTGCCCCGCCGATGGAGATCGGTTTTCCGGTAACCACGCCCGGCACGCAGTGCCCCTTCAGCATGCTGTAGGTATCCATCATCCATCCCATGATCTTTTCATTCGTACCCACATCCGGTGCGGGGATATCCGCATCCGGCCCTATGATCGGCGCGATCATGGCCGTGTATCTTCTGGTCAGGGAATCCAGTTCATGTTCCGATAATTTGGACGGATCAACAACCACACCGCCTTTTCCGCCGCCGTACGGGATGCCGACACAGGCGCATTTGAATGTCATCCATGCAGCAAGAGCCTTCACTTCGTTGATGTTCACATCCGGATGAAAGCGGACACCGCCTTTCGCCGGTCCTCTTACCGTGGAGTGCTGGACGCGGAATCCTTCGAACACCTTTACATCTCCATTGTCCATGACGACAGGCACCGAGACCTTAAGTTCCCGTTCCGGATACACCATTGCGATGTAATCCTTTTTCTGATAGCCCAGGATAGCCGCTGCATTATCCACGGTTGCCACTACATTGTCGAACGGATTATACTTCTTTGCCATAACATGCTCCCCCTTCATTTTCTGTATTGTTGTTTTTCCGTTGTCCCCTCTGCTGTGTTCTCCGCTGCATTTCTCTGCTGTATTTTCTTACTGTATTTTTCCGTTGTGCCCCCTGCATTTCCCTGTTACATTCCCTGTTCCTTTTTCTGTTGCATTCCCTGTTCCTTTTTCTGTTGCATTTCCTGTTCCTTTTTCTGTTGTATTTCCTGTTGTATTTCCTGTTTCATTTTCTGTTGCATTCCCCGTTTCATTTCCCGTTTCATTTCCCGTTTCATTTCCCGTTTCATTTCCCGTTTCATTTCCCGTTTCATTTCCCGTTTCATTTCCCGTTTCATTTCCCGTTTCATTTCCCGTTGTATTCGTTATGATTATCATAACATAAAAAAACAGATTCTGACAATTTTTTTTAGTAATAATAAAAATTATTTTATGTGTCCCCTTTCGGGAGATATTTAAGGCTTATGCTATAATGAAATCATCGAAAAGAAAGGCCTCCGAAAAAAGAAAAACATGAACGGAAAAGAAGCGGAAAAGCTCATCCTCTGGTACCGGAAAAGCAAAAGAACATTCGCCTGGCGGGACACGGGAAACCCTTATGATGTATGGATCTCCGAGATCATGCTGCAGCAGACCCGTATGGGTGCAGCCCAAAAATATTTTACCCGTTTTCAAAAAGAACTCCCCTCGGTAAAGGCTCTTGCCGCCTGTCCGGACGACAGGCTGATGAAACTCTGGGAAGGCCTCGGCTATTACAGCCGTGCCCGGAATCTGAAAAAAAGCGCCGAAATCTGCATGGAAAAATACGGAGGAACTCTTCCCGGAGATTACCGCTCTCTTCTTTCCCTGCCGGGGATAGGCCCCTACACGGCGGGTGCCGTTGCATCGATTGCCTTCGGGATACCGGTCCCTGCTGTTGACGGAAATGTACTCCGCGTACTTTCAAGACTTTCCGGTTCCCGGAAGGATATCACGGATCCGAAAACAAAAAAAGATTACACAAATGATCTGCAGATCTTTCTGAACGATGCAGCCGGAAAATCCGGATCTCATCCGGAAGAATTTCCCGCAGCTGATTTTAATCAGGCCCTTATGGAACTCGGAGAAGTTATATGCCTCCCGAACGGAACCCCGCTCTGCGAAAAATGTCCGCTTCAAAAAAACTGTCGTGCTTTTCTTGACCACGCTGCCGATCAGATCCCGGTACGCTCCCCCGGCAGAAAAAGACGGATACAGGAAAGAACTCTTCTCATTTTGAAAGACGGTGAAAAATTTCTGTTTCAAAAAAGGCCGGAAAAAGGACTGCTGGCGGGACTCTACGAATTCCCCGGAGAGGAAGGTTTCCTTACCAAAGAAGAAGCTGTTTCGGCCGCGGAAAAGTTCGGTACCGAACCGCTTCAAGTCCTCGCGCTTCCGGATGCAAAGCATATTTTCACCCATATCGAATGGCACATGAAGGCATGGGAGATCCGCGTTTCTTCTTTTTCAAAGCTGCCGGATACCATGAAAGCAGACTGCCGTTTCGTAACACGGGAAGAACTGCAGGCATTTGCTGTTCCGTCAGCATTTCGGGCCTACACCGACTACTATTCCCTGAAGAAAAAATAAAAATAACCTTCCATCCGGAAATTACTCTTGCCATTTTCTGTTTTCTCGATTAAAATACTTTTTGTCGGAGACGTAGCTCAACTGGGAGAGCATCCGCTTGACGTGCGGAAGGTCACAGGTTCGAACCCTGCCGTCTCCATCATATAAGAACGCTGATTTTGATACCGTGAGTATCGAGGTTAACGTTCTTAATTTTATGCTGAAAATGCCGGTAAACAGGGAGTTTTCGGCACTTCTATGTGATTTTGACTGTGCAGCATCGACGCCATATATCGCTGATCCTTTCCGAAACTGCGCTGCCCTTTATACCTGTGCTTTCGATTACTCGAAATAGTTTCACTTTTGGGGAGGGTTTCATTTTTCCTCATAAATAGTTTCATATCACATGACTATTTTGAACATCGTCTGCATTTGAAGATAACACAAAGAAAGCTGCTGAGTTCAAAGACGCCTTTATTCTGTGCCCGTACTTGTATCTTTCGAGTTATCGAAGTATGATAAAGGTATGATATGGCAGACTGGAGGCATAAACATGGATTACCTCACGGTAAAAGAGGCGGGAGAAAAGTGGTCGATTTCCAGCCGCATGGTGAACTATTACTGCTCGCAAGACCGAATTATCGGCGCAGTTAAAAAAGGAAACCTGTGGCTCGTACCGGCGGATGCGCAAAAGCCGGAGGATCGGCGCGTTAACACGTTTCCCATGCAGCAGCAATAGTCGCTCTGCACACGAGGAAAGAGGGAACGATGTGGAACAGTCAACTTCTATCTTAAAACGATGGACACAGCTTGCGCTAAAACCGGGCGCGGCACTGAGTCCGCGCTCTATCCGGCGCGAGGCTCTGCCATACTTCGCCGGCTGGATCATCATCTTCACATGGCTCTACTGCTATTTTCTGCCCAGCGGAAATCAGTTGTTTTTAGACGAAACCTCCCTGACCGGCTTTGAGCGCACCGCCACCTATATCTGGCTGATCGTCTGTCCGCTGATTACGACCTTTACAAAGGGCGTGAGCTATGTTTCAAAGACAATTTACAGCGTGCTGGCTGCGCTGGTCAGCTTTATCTGCCTGACCTTCTTTACGTTTGGAGCCGGAGCAACGCTGGCCTTCCAGATTGTCATTGCGATGGCGGTGGGACATATCTTCGCCTCCTGCAGTTACGCTTTTTTTATGATTCTCAACAATGCGGAAAAGTTCTACTCCATGATTGTCGGCATCTTCCTTCCAAAGCTCGTCATGCTGGTGTCGCCCAACCTGACGCGGAGCCTGAAAGGGCTGTCCTTTCCCAATTTGGTGCTTCTGTGCTGCCTGCTGGGAATGCTGATTTGTGCCGTGTCGTTTTCCAAGGAGCGCACCTTGATTCCAAACGTGGAAAAGAAGCCGTTTCCAAAACAGGCGTGGTCGCTGATGGCGATGGTTTTTGTGATTTTGGCGTTCAGTGATGTGGTTGCCCCGCTGCTGCTGTTTCAGATCAAGATGGCCCGGCATCAGCCCTTGGAATACTGGTATTTCGGAGGCATTGTCCTGGGACTTCTTCTCGTCTTGCTTTTGCAAAAGCACTTTAAGCAGAACCTCTGCCTAATGCTTAACCTGTCACTGGCGCTTTTGGCCGCGGGCTTTGTCTTGGGGCTTGTGGCGGAAACCTATCCGGCGGCTGGGCGGATCTGCGCCGTCTGCTTTGGAACCTCCTATGGAATCGGGCTGGTCAACATCTACTATTTGGCCGGTTTCATGGCAAAGAAGTTCCAGAACATCACGTTTTACCGGGTGGGCATTATCCTCTCGGCGGTCTATTATTTCTATGGCTTCGGAACGGTCCACCTATTTGAAAACGCGTTGCCCGTCATTAGCATTGTATCGGTGTGTATCCTCATTGTGTTCTTCATGCTCTCGCCGCTATTTGTAAAGCTGCTCTACACCGGTGAATGGATTGATGACAGCTACCGGCAGGATGTAACCTTTGAAAGCAGGCTGCGGGCAAAGCTCAAGGAAAAGAATTTGACACCCAAAGAAACCGAGGTGTGCGAGCTGCTTTTGCGGGGCTACACCCTGCGGCAGACCGCCGCCATGCTGGGGATTGCCTACCCCACCGTCAACACCTACTGCACGGCGCTCTACCGCAAGCTCGACATCAACAGTAGGACAGAATTAACGCTTTTATTCAAGAAATACATCGAAAACTAACCAAATATCGCCTGATTTCAGCCTCCTCATTAGAACTAATGAGGAGGCTTTTTCCGTTTTAGATGAACTAATGAATTGCCGGGACAGCCCATCCTGTTGCAAAATGAGGCTGCAAGGCAGCCAGGGATCAGGAGGTGGACAAATGACATGTCTTTTCTAAAAAACCTAAAAAGCAGATTTGCGGGCAGGCAGGAACACAAATCGCCATCGGACGGCGATAGCGCACAGCAGGTCAAAGGCCCTCTGGATGTGCTGACGCAGAGGGAGCGAGAAGTATTCCGTTTGTTGGTGGAGGGCTACACCATCAAAGAAACGGCGCAGTCCCTGGGCATCAAGTATTCCACCGCCAACACGCACATGACCGGCATTTACAAAAAACTGGGCGTTAACTCCCGTGCGGAGCTGATTATCCGCTATCGTGATTTTGAAAAGGAGAATGAGCTATGAGGACAAGGACAGAAACAAAATAGAAATCGGTGGTACCCAGTGGCCAACCGGGGAAGCAGCAAAATCACCCCCCCAGGCTTGATAAGGGTGCCATTGAATCCGTCATGGAAATGGAGGAAACTTGTATCATCGACGTTGCCGAAGTGAAAAAAACGATTATGAAGCTTATCTTCAAAAACTGCAGGATGCGGGCTTCACAGCAGACCCTTATGAGGTGACGGAGGAAAATGGCGGGATTGTATACGGCAGGCAACGAAAATGGAGACTCCCTTGTTTTGGGGGATAGCGACGAACATCTGCAAATTTCCATTTCGGCTGTACAGTAACTGACAGGAGGAGATTGGAAATGAAAAAAATTGTTCTGATTGTTTTGAGTTTGGTGCTTATGGCTGCACTTTCTGCTTGCGGGGAAAAACCAAATAATACGCCACCGGCATCTGCCACTCCCGATGTTACAGCACCATCATCACAGGAGCAAACAAATGCACCTGAAAACAGCGGTCAAACTGTGATAGTAAAAATGGCTGACGGCTCTGAAAAAGCAGCTATGCTGGTAAACGGATTTTATCAGTTTGAAACGAATAGTGCGGTCAAGGTGTTGGAGCTTGCCTATTTCCACGACAAGCCAGGCATTGGCTCTGCGGAGCTAAAGCTGGTTTACCAGAGCGATGCTGAAAATGCGGTCGCCTGTCTTATCCCCAGTCACATTGTCCATGGGGATTATCAAATAGCTGAGGAACATCAAGAAGATACGATCGGCACTGAAAAATTAAGCAGGGATGGGCGATACGGTACAGACGGAAGCTGGCAAATGCCCTCCGCCTTTTGGAACTATGAAATTCGCATATTTGATGCATGGAATGGTAACCCGCCTACGGAAATCGCATTTATACCGCTGGCACTGCAATCAGAGGTCAAAATCGGTGAGTTAATTCAGCTCAAAACCACAAGCGCCCTCAAGGTGAATGGGCTGACGCTGGATAAAACAGAATACGAGATGGGCGGCAACGAGGAAATCACCGGTCAGCTCGATGCAGAAGGCTTTGGTGACGAGGCGTGGATCTGCGTGATTCCCTCCGGTGTTCCCCACGGTGATGACGAGCGCAGCAACTCCTATAACGAAGATTATAAATATCTCTATGAACTGGAAAACGGAAGCTTTACCCTTGCGCTTCCGCAAACAGCAGGTAATTATGATTTGCGTATCTGCGACGGTACAGTGGAAATTGCCTACATGAGCATCGTTGTAAAATAGGAGGTCAAAATGAAAAAACGACTTGCAATATTGCTTGCGGCAATGCTTATATTGCTGTCCGGCTGCGGGGCGGGCACGCCGGCACAGCAAGGGGCAGGCACGCCGGCACAGCAAGGGGCGGGCACGCCGGCACAGCAAGGGGAAAATGAAAACAGTATACCGCAAAACAGCCAAGAAGCACTTGCCGGAACAGAAACTCTCACTCTCTACCCGGCAGCAGCCAATCTGCCCGTAGGTCGGGAGCTAAAGCTGAAAGCCACCCTGTCCCCGGCAGGGGCGGGTGCAGCGTGGACTTCCAGCGATGAAGCGGTTGCCACGGTGGACGATGGCGGCAAGGTCATTGCAAAATCCCCGGGTGAATGTACCATTACGGCTGCATCGGGCGATAAAAGCGCCGAATGTGCCGTACAGGTGGAGGAAGATTGCCGCACGGTGATTTTTGCCGCCAAGCCCCTCAAGGGCGACGGTGAAAATCCGCCTCAGCCGCCGGAGGGCAGCGATGGAGAAACCCCCATTGAATTGCCCCCGGAAGTAACGGATGTTGACCAAATGCCCCAAACAGATGAATTTATTTGGACGCTTGAGTTTGACGACAGTTTTTCCACCCTCCTCATCAACGATGACATTCCGCTGATTGTGGATGTGACAATGGTTTTTAAGGCAGAGAAGCAGGGCGGCAAAACAGGCATCGGCAGCTACACCGGCACCTTCAGCGGTGATGCGGACTTGGATAAAGAGCATTTTATCAAGACCATGAACGAAAACCCGGAAATCAAAGCCTCCGGCGGAAAGCTCACCGATTACACCGAAAACGACGAGGGCTTGCAGGATGCACCCATTACGTTAGAAGTGACAATGCTGGACGATGCCGCCTATCACGAGGTGAATGTGGGATATATTCCCGAGGCAGAGCGAACTGTAACACAACAGCTCCCCATTCCCATTTCAGACTTGTTTCCCGGCAGCATGATGGCGCTAGGGGACATGAGCGGCACAATCACCATCAGCGGAACCATGACAATGGAGGCAATGGGGCGCTCGATGACCGCGCCCTTTGGCACAACAGAAACCAGCGCCCAGCCATACACCATCTGCATTTATCCCTCCGGGGATGCGGTTCTCACCTTCCCGCTGATGGAAAGGGATGGCTTTGACCGAAATTGGGTGAAGGGGATGCTCACAAAGCGTCCGCTGATGTAGGGACGGTGGCGTATGATGAAAAAAAACTACGCAGCAGCGCTGTGCTTGTGCTTACTTCTCTCTGCCTGCGCTCCATCGGGTGGACAGCCGCCCGAGCAAGCAGCAGCCGCAGCGCAAAGCAGCGAAACGAAGCCGGTCGCTTCTGAAGCGGCAGCCTCACAGGAGGCACAAAAATCCAATACACCCGTCCTATATTTTAGTGGCGAGCTGCCCGATCCGCAGAGCATGGTTCCAACCTACGAGCCGGGGACGCTGACCTTTGAAGGGACGTTTACACCCCTTGCAAAAGACAGTTATGAAGCCGCCCTCCACCTAACCCGGTATTTCCCGCAGGGCATCAATTTCGTCACAGGAGAGCCACAGCCGGAGGGCTATATGAATCTCTGTATCGGGAGCTGCTGGCTGGAATGCGCGGCTTGCAGATTGATGAGGGTGAAACCAGCGAGGGAACCGGCTATGAGATGGAGATTACCTTCCGATATGGCGAGCGCACTGTGGGCTACACGCTGGCAGATACGGCGATAGGAACATGGGTTCAGATTGCAATTTATTGAGAAAAAGGAGAATAGTCGAATGAAAAACGAAATATACAGTCCGCACAAATCCTCAATCGGAGGTCTGAACGCCAATGTGATGGCGCTGATTTGCTACCTCGCCTCCATTCCGCTGGGTTGGATACCCCTTGTGCGTTATGTGGCATGGCTGGCTCCCTTGGCGCTGTTCCTGCTGGAAAAGCAGAGCAAGTTTGTGAAATTCCATGCCATGCAATCCTTCCTCTTGCACATGGTCAGCGCCGTACTCAGCTTTTTGGTGTCGGTGGTGCTGAGCGGTATCCTCGGCGTCGGCTCTCTGAGCGCCGCCGCCTACTACGCCGCCGCAGGGCTGGCCGGAATCATCGGTCTGCTCACCACGGTTATTTCACTGGTCATTTTGGTATGCGCCATCATTTCCATGGTGGGCGCTTACAAATACAAAGAAACCCATATCCCCATCATCGGCGATATCGCCCAGCGCATCGCGCTGAAATAGGAGGTGCATCATGGCAGTTTACAAAGAACCCTGTCGGCATTGCGGTACCTTCATCGGACGGGACAGCCGCTTTTGCCCCAAATGCGGGAGTCGCGCCCCCTTTGTCGATCTCTGCCCCGCCTGTCTGCGGGAGATCAGCCGGGAGGATGTCATCTGCTCAAGTTGCGGCAGGGCGCTCCAAATCGTCTGTCCCCACTGTGGCAAGCAGACCTTTGTGGGTGACAAGTGCGACACCTGCGGCGGCAGTCTGATGAAAAAGTGTCAGAACCCCCGCTGCGGTGAGATGCAGTTTTTCGAGAACACCAAATGCACCGCTTGCGGTCATAAAATGATTTAGCCTCCGGTGGAGGCTAAAAGGCAGCCAGGCGGTTTTGCAAAGCAAAATAGTGCCGGCAGGCATTAAGCCTGCGGCAAAAAACGATAGAAACGGAGGAATTTCATATGATGACAGCATTTACACGAAACTACGAGGACAACAGCACCGAGGCCGGTTTTCAGTTCACCTTTTACTGCGATGTCTGCAACGACGGCTACAAAACCAGCTTTGTGGAATCGGAAACCTCAAAAAAGAATAAAGGCCTGCGCGGGCTGGCGAGAGGGGCTGGCGCTTTAGGCGGTCTCTTCGGTGGAGCGCTGGGCAATCTCGGCTACTCGTTGGAGCGTGGCGGCGACATCCTCTCCGAGCGCTTTGACGGCATGAGCGCCGAGTGGCAAAAAGAGCATGAGCAGGCATTTGTCCGTGCGCAAAACGAGGCAAAGCAGCATTTTACCCGCTGCCACGGCTGCAATCGCTGGGTTTGCTCCTCCTGCTTTAATGAGGATGAGGGGCTGTGTACGGACTGTGCGCCTCGCCAGAAAACCTCTGTCGCCAAGGCAAAGGCGCAGGCCATGCAGCGTAATTTAGACGAGGCCGCCCAGACACAAACCGTGTGGAATGGCAAGCTCCAGAGCCAGACCATCATCTGCCCCACCTGTGGCAAGCCAAGCAGCTCCGGCAAATTTTGCAACAACTGCGGTACAAGTTTGGAAGTGAAAAAATGTCCTCAATGCGGAGCTGCAATCGCCGGTGGAGTTCGCTTCTGCGGCGAATGCGGTACAAAAGTGTAACGTGGATGATGAAAAAAATCCTGCGTATCTTGCCGGCGGCGGTCTTGTCCGTCACCCTGACCATATCCGTCTTCGCCGAGGCCAAGGCGGTGAACGATCAGAATTACAGCGCTTGGGCCTACCCGGAGCTGGAAAAGGCGGAGCCCTGCAGATTTATCACCGACCGCATCCGGGGTGACATGAGAACAAACGCCACACGGGAGAAATTTGCGGAGCTGATGGCTTTCTTGGGCAGCAGCTTTTATGACCTTACTGGAAACAAAATGGGTTGTTGACCATATTTGTTCCCGATAATTTTTTCGGAAGCGGTCCTGACAAGGGGACCATTATATTTCTTCAATGGCCTCTGCGGGGCAGCTTTCCTTCGCTTCCCCGGCAGAAGCAGCTAATTCCGATGGGACATTCTCTTTGATTGCTTCCGACACCCCGGCGTCTGTCATTTTGAACACCTCCGGGCACATGGATGCGCAAATCCCGCAGCCGATACAGTTCTCATTCACCTTGTACTTCATTGCAAAACCTCCTTTATAAGATTTGACGTATCATTCCAATATCCTTCCATCTGCTGAGATCGTCACGACCTGCCACGGGATAAATTTTCCGCTGTCCTGTAAAGCAGTCTTTGCAGCATTCTCCAGTCCGCCGCAGCACGGGACCTCCATACGGACGACCGTCACGCTTTTGATCTCATTGCCTTTGATGATCGCAGTCAGTTTCTCTGCGTAATCAACATTGTCCAGCTTGGGGCAGCCTACCAGAGTGATATGTCCTTTGATGAACCGCTCGTGGAAAGCTGCATAGGCATACGCCGTACAATCCGCGGCAATGAGTAATTTCGCGTCATTCAAATACGGTGCGTTTACAGGCACCAGCCTGATCTGCACCGGCCACTGGGAGAGACAGCTCGGCCGCTCGGCCTGCAATGTATCTTCACAGTTACAGGCCGCATGTTCGATGCTCCTTGACTGAGTTCCGGGACAGCCACAGCGCAATGTGCCGGGAGCTTCTTTAGCTTCTTTGACTTCTTTGACTTCTTTGACTTCTTTTACTTCTTTGGCTTTTTCAGCTTTCGCTGCTTTAACCGCTGCCTCGTTGTAGGAAGCCGCCTCGCGCTCCGTAAAAGTGATGGCATTTGCGGGACAGGCGGGCAGGCAGTTGCCCAGACCGTCGCAATAATCGTCGCGCAGCAGTCTGGCCTTGCCGTTTATCATGCCGATCGCACCTTCCTGACAGGCAGCAGCACAGGCCCCGCAGCCGTTACATTTCTCTTCATCAATATGAATAATTTTTCTGATCATCGTTTTATTCCTTTCTTCCTTCCCTGCTGATTGACCTTACGGGCTCAGTATACTAAAATAATTGCAACAAGTCTGTTGGAAATCCAACAAAAGGGGAAATGATGAAAGATTATTCGAACTTCTTAAAAAGAACTGTCCTTTTCAGCGGAATTAACGAAGAGGAAACAAAATCGATGCTTAAATGTCTCGGAGCAAAATCAGAGAACTACGGCAAGGGCGAATATATCCTGCGGGTCGGGGACTCCCCCGAATCGGTAGGGCTTCTTTTGTCGGGGAGCATTCTTGTTGTTCAGGAAGATTATTGGGGCAATCGGAATATCCGTGCCCGCATCATGCCGGGAGAGGTATTTGCAGAAGCCTTTGCCTGCGTACCCGGAGCGATTATGGATGTGAGCATTCTGACGGATGAACCCAGCGAAATACTGTGGCTGAATGTGCAGCGCGTTCTGCATACCTGCCCGTCTGCCTGTTCCCACCACAGCCGCATGATACGAAACCTTCTGTCCGATCTGGCGGAAAATAATCTGCGGACAAATGAAAAACTGACTCATATCAGCCGCCGTTCCACAAGAGAAAAGCTGCTCTCCTACCTTTCGGCAGAAGCGCAGCGTCAGGGAAAATCCGAATTTTCCATCCCGTTTAACCGTCAGCAGCTTGCAGATTACCTCTCCGTAGAACGCAGCGCGATGTCGGCGGAACTTTCCAGGATGCAGAAGGAAGGATTACTGTCCGCTGATAAAAATTCCTTCTCATTGAAATAATGATGTGGCCGCCAAAAGTAATATCACGGATTGCTCCCGCAATCCTGCCAACCATTCGGAATTCATGGGGCCCCTGCCCCACTTCTGTCTGCGCTTCGCTGCGGTCGCTGCAGAGCAGACATCCACTGGATGTCCTGCAACTCATGTTTGGGCATGTCCCAAGTCCTTTTTCCAACCTGCAGGCAAGCCTGCGTAGGAAACGGACTTTTTACACTGATATCATGTTATAATGACTCCGATGCTTTCAGCGTTTGTTAAACGAAGGAGCCTTCCATTCTCTGCTGCAAAGGCGGAAGACCTTTCTAATCAATCATAAAACGGAGGTGCCTGTTATGGCATGTACAACTATTCTTGCAGGAAAAAAAGCAACTTACGACGGATCCACCATGATCGCCCGGAATGATGACTCGGGCGGCGGACATTTTACGGCAAAAAAATTTGTCGTGGTCCGTCCGGAAGATCAGCCCCGGAATTACCGGTCTGTCCTTTCCCATGCAGAAATCGAACTGCCGGAAAATCCCATGCGTTATACCGCAGTGCCGAATGCACTGGAGGGAGAAGGCATCTGGGCCGCCGGCGGCATCAACGAAGAAAATATTGCCATGACGGCAACGGAAACCATAACCAGCAATGCCCGGGTCCTGGGTGCGGATCCGCTCATTAAATATATTCCTGCCGAAAAAGGCCTCTCCGAAACAAAGGGCGGAATAGGGGAAGAGGATCTTGTGGTCCTCGTTCTGCCGTATATTCACAGTGCACGGGAAGGTGTCACAAGGCTGGGCGGACTCCTTCAAAAATACGGCACCTGGGAAATGAACGGAATTGCCTTTCAGGATGTAAATGAAATCTGGTGGCTGGAAACAATAGGCGGTCACCACTGGATTGCCAGAAAAGTTCCCGATGATTCCTATGTCGTGATGCCGAATCAGTTCGGGATGGATGCTTTTGACTTAGATGATGCTTTCGGCAGCCGAAAAAATACGATGTGTTCCGAAGACCTCCGGGAATTCATTCAGGAAAATCATCTGGATCTTTCCCTGAACGGGATTTTCAATGCACGGACGGCATTCGGAAGCTGTGACGATGCGGATCACGTTTACAATACGCCGCGGGCCTGGTACACAGAGCGCTTTCTGAATCCGCATTCCAATACCTGGGACGGACCGGATGCCGATTTCAGACCGGACTCCGATGATATCCCCTGGTGCCGGGTTCCGGAGAAAAAGATAACTCCCGAAGATATAAAGTATATCCTGTCTTCCCATTTTCAGAGAACCCCGTATGATCCGTATAGTTCCTGCGGAGACTCATCCAGGAAAGGCGCCTACCGGTCCATCGGGGTGAACAGGACAAGTTTTATGGCTTTGTTTCAGATAAGACCCGATCTCCCGGATAGCTTCCGCAGCGTTGAATGGCTCTCTTTCGGTTCCAATGTATTCAATGCATCGGTTCCGCTCTATGTCAACATCAATACGGTGCCGGAATATCTTTCCAATACGGGGAAAGAAGTTTCAACCGATAATTTTTACTGGTCAAACCGCCTGATCGGCGCGCTTGCGGATTCCCGTTATGCAGCCTGTCTTGCCCACATTGAAAGGTATCAGTATGCTGTCGCAATAAAAGGACATGAACTGATCGGGAAATATGATAAAGAGCTTGCCGCTGCCGCGGAGGGTGAGGACAGCACAAGGCTCTGCGAAAGGGCAAATCAGGAAATTACGGATATGCTGAAGGCACAGACGCAGAGTGTTTTGGATCAGGTTCTTTTTGAAGCAAGTTCCGGAATGAAGAACGCCTACGCACGGTCGGATGCGTGATTTCGGGACAGCAGTCTTTCCGTCAGCGCTGTAATTGCAGCAAAAGCAAAAACGATGGAAAAGAACTGCACCAGGACCAAAAGCAGTCCGGCAAGGCTGAAACTCTGTGCAGCCCCATGGGGCATCATGCCTGCCGCCTGTCCCGCTTTCTGCATCATCTGACCCGCATCCTGCATGCCTGCTCCCGCGGAAGCCATGGATGGAAAGGGCATGGAAAGCCAGCGTAAGAAATCCGTTGTACAGATTGCGTATGCACCGAATGCGGTGATCGCAGTCCAGACTGCCGTTTTTATGACACCGGCTGTTTTGCTTTGAAATACGGGTTTATGAAAGAACAGGTTCGCAAACATCTTCTGATGCAGGCCCAGGTGTATCCCGATCAGGATCAGTGCAAGGGCTGCGCAGAAGTAATGCATGGTCTTGAAAATCATTCCCTGCATATTGATGTGAAATACAATGCGGGAAATCATAACGGAGCTGATCCCCATCAGAATGAAATCGACGAGCAGCAGCAAATCCGTCAGTGCCATGATACGTGCTTTTACAGGAGTCTTTTTTGCAAAAGACTTTCCGATGACCCCCATCACCCACTTTCGGTTCAGGATTATGTGGATCAGGACCAGGCCCAGAAAAGTGAGCCCGCCTATCTCATGGAATGTCATGCTGATAACCTGCTTTTTATAGAGAATGACCATCAGGATGACCATGCAGATATCAAAAATCAGTTTTATGGTATTTTTTCTTGTTTTCATTGTTTCCTCTCCTGTTTTTCTCCCCGTTCAAAAGGGGAGAATTCAGCCGGACTTACGTGGTCTGCCACCGCTCACTGTAAATTTCATTATAAGATTCAAGCTTAAATTCTTCTGAATTTTCCCGCATCGCGGGATCTCAAAAGGGCCTTTCCCTGTCCACTAATCTTCTGTTTTGTTGTATACTGAAAGAAGCCTATCGTCAGAACTTGTTCCGGGAGGTGGATATGTCCTTCAAGCATGATAAAATACCGTTTGTGAAACCTCCGGAATACGGAGCTTCCGTTTTCTCCTATATCTGGTATGTCATCAAGCTGATCTTTGCAACTCTCGGCACTATTTTCGGTATTCCCTTTGCCTGGTTCGGGTTCCTGACCGGGATCCTGTGCTGGCTTCTGATCTTCGGCATCACCGCGGCAGGGATCCTGTATGTCAAAGTATATCCCGACCTGAAGCACTGCCGGGAAGTTGCCTATGATACAGTCGCAAAAATGAAAGACACGGATTTTCATAAACTCTCGGATACGGAAATCTACGATAAAGACGGAATCCTGACCGGTACGATCAACGCCGGTCATTATGAGTACGCTGCCATTTCCGATATCAGCATGAATATCCAGAACGCCTACATCGACCAGGAAGACCGCCGCTTCAAAACGCATCCCGGTTTTGACTGGATGGCGATCATGCGCGCAGGTATTTCTTATTTAAAGAACGGCAAGGTCACGCAGGGCGGATCTACCATTACCCAGCAAGTCATCAAGAACACCTATCTTACACAGGAAAAAACGCTTACCCGAAAAATCACGGAAATTCTTCTGGCTCCGCAGCTTGAAAAAAAATACGGCAAGGATAAGATCATGGAATTCTACTGCAACGGGAATTTCTACGGTCATCACTGCTACGGTGTGCAGGCCGCCTGCCGCTATTACTTCGGCAAAGATGCAAAAGATGCGGAACCGTGGGAGGCAGCGCTTCTGGTCGGCATCAGCAACTCTCCTGCCGCCTATGATCCCGTCAAATACCCGAAAGCAGCAAAGGAAAAACGAAATGAAGTATTAAAGAGTATGGCAGAATGCGGCACCATCACCGAAAAAGAAAAAACGGAATACCAGGCAAAAGATCTGGATATCGTTCAGGAATATGCAGAAGGCGGTTCTGAAAATTACAACACCAGCTATGCCATTCACTGCGCCGCCCAGGAACTGATGAAAAATGACGGGTTCAAATTCCAGTATACCTTTTCTTCGGAAGCAGAATATGAGACCTATGCCGCCGCTTATTCCACCGCATATTCCGCAAAGAGCGAGGAAATCCGAAACGGCGGGTACCGGATTTACACCACATTGGATCCTGCGGTCGAAGAAACGGTTCAGAAATATCTGGATGAGGATCTGTCGGAGTTTACGGAAAAACAGGAAGACAACGGGAAATATGCCCTGCAGGGAGCCGCCGTCGTTGTAAATAATAAAGACGGAAGCGTGGTCGCCGTTGTGGGCGGAAGAGGAACCGACGATGAATTCAACCGTGCCTATCTGGCCGTCCGTCAGCCGGGTTCCACGATCAAACCCCTGCTGGACTATGCCCCTGCCTTTGAAACAGGAGAATATTATCCTTCCAAAATCATTGATGATCATCAGTGGGAAAACGGTCCGGAAAATTCCGGCGGCAGTTACCTTGGTCCCGTCACCATCCGGGAAGGCTTAAACCGGTCCCTGAATACCGTGGCCTGGCAGGTCCTGCAGGGCATAGGGCGTGAAGCCGGCCTTTCCTATCTTGGAAAACTTCATTTTCAGACACTGACCTTTACCGACGGCGAAGCGGATGCCATTGCCATCGGCGGATTTACGAACGGTACCCGCGTGGTGGATATGGCAAAAGGATATGAAACGCTGGCCAACGGCGGCATGCACGATAACCGCACCTGCATCCGCAGCATCCGGACAGATAAATCGGATGACGAACTCTTTGCTGATGATGGAAAAAAAGAGCAGGTCTATTCCGGCGATACTGCCTACATGATCACGGATATCCTGAAAGGTACTCTGGACAAGGAATACGGAACCGGTTACGGACTGGATATCAGCGGACAGCAGGCAGCAGGAAAAACAGGTACCACCAACAGCAGCAAGGACACCTGGTTCTGCGGATACACCCGTTATTACACCATGGCAGTCTGGGTGGGATATGATACACCGAAAGCCATGCCCGGAATTTACGGGGCAACCTATGCGGGAAAAATCTGGCATGATGCCATGACGGATCTGCACCGTTCTCTTCCGGAACTGGACTGGGACAGGCCTTCCACGGTCGTCCTTGCGGATTATGATCCGGAAACGGGTGCCCGCGCAAATGAAGAAGTCAGTACCGATTCAAACGCCCAGCCCGGTGTTACGGATTTTTTCAGCACCAATGCCGATACCGCAAAGGCTGCCGCACAGCATGAAAGGGAACAGCAGTTTCTTATCGAAGGCGTAAAGGAAATTCTGGAAACGTTTGAAGCCTATCAGATCGACAGCGTGGATAAGACCTACACGGTCGACAAACAGTATCAAGATCTGATGCAGCAGATCTCACGGATCGAGGACGATGCCGTCAGAGCGGATTTTTCCAAACGTGCCGCTGCCAAAAACGAAGAACTTCAGACAATCATAGCCGGCATGTCGGAGGCAATCCGGCAGTATGAAAGTACCTACAAATCACAGCAGAGCCGGGCTGCTTCCGAGGCTCAGGTCTCTGCGGAAAGCGCAAGAGAAGCACAGTCCCTTCAGATTAAAATCGATTACTGCCGGGAAAAAATCCGTCTGATCGAGTCCATGAAATACAGGCAGGATGACCGGGCACAGCAGTATTATTCGGATGCCGTTTCGGTCTTAAATGAACTGACCGGCGATGATTCCTATGAAGAGCTCGCATCTTCCCTGAACAGTGCCGTTACCCTTTATAACATGCTTCCCACCAAGGCACAGTATGATGCGGCGCAGGCTTCGAAAAGTGCCGCCGATGCTTCTTCCCGGGAAGCGGCAGAGCCCATTACGCCGAGACCCGGCGGAAGTTCCGTACCGAACACGGCAATCACCCTCGCACCTACCGCGGATATTGGCCCCGGTGCAGGAAGATGATCCGCAGACTTTTCCAAGATGAGGGACAAAATGGAAGAAAATAAAGCCACTGAAACAGTCGAAGAAAGAACTCCGCAATTCCAAACGGCTGAAAATGCCGCTGCAGGATCCGGGGGTGAAAAATCTGTGCCGGAAGGGGAAAGATCCGCTCCGGCAGCCACACCGGAAGGAAAAACGCCGGTTCCGGAAACTGCCTGTCTGCCGGAGGAAGCCCTTTCAGAGCCGGATGAGGAGACCGTCCCTGCCGGGCAGGGCGTCCCTTCCTTTTGGAACTGGTTTCTGACTTTCTTTGTCATGGACATCCCTGTTTTCGGGCTGATCACTCTCATCATCTGGTCCGTCAGCAAAAATACCGATGCCGTGAAAAAGAGTTTTGCACGTGCCAGGATCCTTTACCGGCTGCTCTTTACGGGTCTTTCTCTTCTTGTCCTGTATCTTCTTTACAAGGCCGCGCTGCCGATGCTGGAAAGTATGCTGGACTATCTGCAGAGAGTAAAATAATTCCGATCGGGAAAATTTCCGTATGAAATTCGAACGGCCGTATGAAAATTTTGTTTTCATACGGCCGTTTTTATTTTGGATTTATGTTTTTGTTTTTTACCGGAAGGAAGACAAAATGGAATAGCCTATGGTACCGGCCGGCATGGATACCTTAAAATCATCACAGATACTTGCCCCGATCACCGCAAAGGTTCCGGTTTCCTCCAGCGGACCGTTTCCGGTCAGAGAAGGTGAATATGCAAGGAGCGGCACTTTCTCCCGGGTGTGATCCGTACCGGCATAGGTCGGATCATTCCCGTGGTCTGCCGTCAGCAGGATAAGATCATCCGGTCTTAGTAACGGCATGAGCTCTCCCAGCCTGACATCGAACCTTTCGATCTCCTGTCCGTAGCCTGTCGGATTTCTGCGGTGTCCCCAGAGCGCGTCAAAATCCACCAGATTTACAAAGCACAGGCCGGTAAAATCTGTTTTCGCGATCTCGATCGTCTGCTCCATTCCGTTCACGCTGCTTGTGGAATGCCAGGATTTTGTGATCCCCTCTCCCTGAAAGATATCGTTGATCTTCCCGACAGCCAGTACATCAAAACCGGCATCCTTCATCGCATTCAATGCCGTGGGGCCGGTGGGTTTCAGGGCATAATCATGGCGGTTGCTGGTCCGGACAAACTCCCCCTTCTTTTTCCCTGTATAAGGACGTGCGATCACACGTCCCACTTTCCACTCCGGTTTCATGGTCATTTCCCTTGCGATTTCACAGTAACGGTAAAGAGTATCCAGACCCATGGTTTCTTCATTTCCGCAGATCTGAAGAACAGAGTCAGCCGAAGTATAAACGATCAGCTTTCCGTCATTGATCTCCTGTTCCGCCAGTTCATCCAGAATCTCGGTTCCGCTTGCCGCCTTGTTCCCGATGATTTTTCTTCCGGTCTTTTTTTCCAGTTCATCGATCAGTTCCTTTGGAAAGCCGTGTTCCGTAAAAGTCATGAACGGCTTCCGCGTATCGATCCCCATCATCTCCCAGTGGCCGGTCATGGTATCCTTGCTGCAGCTCTGTTCCCGCATGGCAGCATAATATCCTTCGGGATGTTCGATTGCCGGAACCTGCTTAAGTTCCTTTAAATTGGCCAGACCGAGTTTCTGCAGGTTCGGTATGCAGAAATGCTCTCCCATTTTTTCGGATATATGCCCCAGGGTATCCGCCCCCTCGTCATGGTAGTCCGCCGCATCCGGCATGGCGCCTATTCCGAGTGAATCCAGTACAATCACGAAAATCCGTTTAAAACGATAGTCCATGCTGCACCTTCTTTCCTTTTCCGAAATATCGGTTTTTTTTCCTGTAGGATTTTACTTATGCGTTTTCCTTTTCTTTGATGATCTTTACAATACGGCTGGTCCCCAGGCGCGAAGCTCCGAGTTCCGCAAATTTTTCCGCATCGTCCATGTCCTTTATCCCGCCTGCCGCCTTGATCAGGACATCAGGCCCTACGTGCTTTTTAAACAGGGCGACATCTTCAAAGGTCGCTCCCGCTTTGGAAAAACCGGTAGACGTTTTAATGAAATCCGCACCGGCATCCGTAACGATCCCGCACATTTTAATTTTTTCTTCCTCTGTTAGAAGACAGGTCTCAATGATGACCTTCAGGATCTTCCCGTCGCAGGCTGTCTTAATCTCCCGGACCTCATTCTCAACATACTCATATTTCCTGTCTTTCAGCATGCCGATGTTGATTACCATGTCAATCTCGTCCGCACCGTTTTGGACTGCGTCCCGTGTTTCAAACACCTTAACAGCGGTTGTGTGATTTCCATTCGGAAATCCGATCACCGTGCAGATCTTCATTTTACCCTTTACGTATTCTTTTGCCTGTTTCACATAACAGGGTGGGATGCAGACAGATGCCGTTCCATATTTTACGGCATCGTCACAAAGGCTCTGTATTTCCGGCCATGTAGCTGTCTGAAGCAGAAGCGTATGGTCCACCATTCCCAGAATTTTCTTTTCCTGTGCGGTTATCATTGATTTTCTCCCTTCTTCGTTATCCTGCACTGCGGTGTTTTACCGTTATCTTTTATGCTGTTTTTTTGCTGTTGTGCTGTTCTTTCTGTTGTGCTGTTCTTTCTGTTCTGCTGTTCTTTTTGTTCTGCTGTTCTTTTTGTTCTGCTGTTCTTTTTGTTCTGCTGTTCTTTACAGCCTGTCCGGTCCGAATCCCATGGGAAGAAGTTCCTTCAATCTGAATTTTCTGATCTCTCCGGATGATTTTCCCAGGATGACCGCAAACTGTTCCTCATTGCAGAATTCCTTCATGACCTGGCGGCATACCCCGCACGGCGGACAATAATCCAGTGTTTCGGCCGATTGTGCCCCGCCTGCTATTGCAATGGCCTCGAATTGTCTTTCCCCTTCACTGACCGCTTTAAAAAAAGCAGTACGCTCGGCGCAGACAGTCGGGGTATAGGCCGCATTCTCGATATTGCATCCCAGATACACTTTCCCTGCTGCAGTAAGGAGCGCTGCCCCGACCTGAAAATGCGAATACGGCGAATAGGATTTCTCCCGCGCCTCAACTGCTTTCTCGTATAACTCCCTGTCACTCATCTGCATCCTCCCGGATCAGAATCCTCAGAGCCTCCACTGCCGTTTCAATGGCAAGCTCCGTATTGTGTGCCTGCGGATTCGACAGCCCTCTTTTGGCACGCTCCTGATTTGCCACCACAAGAAAACAGGAACCGACTCTTACTCTCAGAAAACTTCCCGCAATGAAAAGTGCCGCGGATTCCATTTCGGATGCCAGGCATCCCATGCGCAGCCATGCTTCCCATTTGTTCTGCAGTTCATAGCTGACCGGCATGATCTCCGGTTCATGCTGCCCAAAGAAGGAATCCTTACACTGCACCACCCCCGCATGCCAGGACGTTTTCAGGTTCTTCGAGGCCTGAACCAGTGCATTTGTGACCGTAAGATCGGGAACGGCCGGATATTCGATCGGAGCAAATTCGCGGCTGGTTCCCTCCATCCTGACAGCTCCGCTTGCGATGACAATATCGCCGCCCAATACCTCTTCCTGCATGCCTCCGCAGGTTCCGACGCGGATAAAGGTGTCCGCTCCGCATTTGGAAAGTTCATCCAGCGCAATGGAAGCAGACGGTCCGCCTATCCCCGTGGAAGTCACACTGACCTTCACGCCGCTGAGCTTCCCTGTATAGGTGACGAATTCCCGGACATCCGCGATCCGTTCCGCACTCTCGAAATGCGCAGCGATTTTCTCACAGCGTTTCGGGTCGCCCGGCAGGATCACATATTTTCCCACATCCCCCGTGCCGAGTCCTGTATGATACTGTTTTCCGGAACCTTCGGTATAATCGATCATGGTATCACCTGCTTTCATCTGTATTTTTTCATATCGGAAGAAAATAATTATAGAGACCGATCAGAAGAGGCATGGTGACAATGCAGAACAGAACGGATATTACGTTCAGTCCGCTTGCATATTCCCCTTCCTTATGATAGATCTGTGCCATCTGTGAGGTTGTGGCAGCACACGGTGCCATGGCCGCGAGAAATGTGATCATCAGGATTTTATTCATATGTTCCAGAGCCAGTCCGCGTAACATGAAGATAAGGATAGGCAGAAAGCAGAGGGGAAAAACGATCAGCCGGAGAAAAACAACGGCGTATACCCTCGGGGTTGTAAAAAGTTTCCCCAGGTTCACCCCCGCAAGAAGCATTCCGATCACGATCATGCTCAGCGGTGCGATCGCCGCACCGGTAGTGGAAATGACAGACTCCACAAGCGGCGGAAATTTGATCTCTGCCCCGTACATGATAATCCCGATAATAATAACGGCGACATTCGGGTTGATCAGGAATTCTTTCCAATTTATCTTTTTTTCGTTGCAGAACATGCCCTTCATATGGGTCCACATGAATATCGTCTGCACCGTCATATATGCACAGCAGAAAATAACCCACTCTTTTCCGAACATTGCCGTGATGATGGGAATAATCATATTTCCGCAGTTGGAATACATGGCTGAAGCCTGCTCCACTATTGTCAGGTGCAGAATTTTTCTGAAAAGGGCGAGAAGAAAGAGATAGACAATATGCAGGATAAAGATAGCGATAAAGGCTACCACCAGGCCGGTCGTACGTTCCGGTGTCCTTTCGACCTGAAAGGCTTCCAGAATATTACAGGGCATAATCAGGTAAAGCATAACAAGAGATACTGCGGAACTGTCGGCTATTTTCAGAACTTTGGTTCGTACGATCAAATACCCCATGAACATCATAAGAAATAATTCTGCGATCTGTTTCATCAAAATCAAGCTGGTCTGCATAAAGCCGTCCCTTCAAAGCATTCGTCTCCGGTTTTCCTATTCCCTGTCAAAAATGGTTTTTGTTTCAATATGATCCGCATATTTTTCCTTCCATTCTTTATGGGCCTCAGAACCGTCATATACCGGCAAAGCATCCTTCTCCATTTCGATTTCAATCATCAGATCCGCCCGGTTGGGTCTGAAAACGCAGTTTCGGAACAACCAGACATCCTGTATGCCCGGCAGTGCTTTTGTTTTTTCAAAGATATTCCGGATATTTTCTTCTTCCCGATCCAGAAAACCTGCGTCTCTGAATTTCACAATAATATAATGTTTCATCCGCTCACTCCCTGTTTATATGAATGCATAAAAAGCCTGAAAATCATCTTTATAAAGTATAACACAAAACCCACGGCCGGTATCCTTCTCTCAGCACATTTCCACGTCTTCTAATATTTTCTCCGTATCCGCACCTTCCACATCCAGTCCCTGCGCATAAATTAGTCTGCATTCCTTTACTCCCAGCATATGCGCTATCCCTTCCGCATATTCGAATCCGAAATTCTGACCGTCCGCAAATCCTTCGGCGGTCATGATATACACCAGTTTGTCGGCTTTGCACAACCCCGCGGCACCTGTTTCCGTGTACCGGAAGGTAATTCCGCACACCATGATCTGTTCCATATATGCCTTAACGGCAGCCGGCATGCTCAGATCCCAGTAAGGCGCTCCTATCACCACCCTGTCCGCTTTCTGAAACTGCCGGGCAAAAGAAAACATTTCCGCCTCAAGGTTCCCGGCATCCAGAAGAGCCTGCCGCATGGCAAGCCTTTCCCCTGTCATCGGCTGGATATTCAGCTCTTTTAAATCCACCCTTTCCACAATGTCATCTTTCTGCAGGCATTCTGCCAAATATCTTTCACACAGGATTTTTGTGCGGGATGGTTCATGGAGGCTGATACAGCCGTCAATAAAAAGTATGTGCTTCATTTTATGTATTTTCTCCTTACGTATGATAATATCGGTGTCAAAAATCCGTTTCCCGCGCAGGCTTGCCTGCAGGCGGGAATAAGGATTTGGGACACGCCCAAACATGAGTTGCAGGGGATCCGGTGGATACCTGCTTTGCAGCGACCGCAGCGAAGCGCAGACAGAAGCGGGGCAGGTCATGCCCCAGCAGAAACCAATCGGATGCTCTCCCTGTTCAGGCTTTCCCGACGGCAGCATTGTGAATATCCCGTCTCCGGTCTTTCCTGAAAATGATTGTACGCTTTCACGGGACTCAAAGCAACGCCAATATCATGGCCGTCCCATCCCCGAAAAATCGATGCCCTTATCTTTGATTCCATTTACCACCCCTTTCTTCCCGTCTCCCATCCCGCGTCTCTCATCCCGCCGTCTCCCATCCCGCGTCTCTCATCCCGCCGTCTCCCGTCTCCGGTCAGCCGGACCGGTACAGGAGGAAAATCAATACGAAAGCGTTTTTTATGACAGATTATGGTAGAATAACAGGAATAGGAAATGGAGAAGGAACCGTATGGATACAAGAACACAGCGACGCATTTTAATGGAAAATATTATGATCTGTCTGATCGGCCTGCTGGCAGCAGCCATGGTCATCACCAGCTTTTTTTCCAGAGCACGCTTCTCCGGCATGCTGATGCAGCTTCTGGAACTCAAGCGCATATCCGCCCGGCTTTTCGGCGTGGTGCTGCTGATTCTGCTGTACCATCTCTACCGCCGTAAAAAAACCGCCTGGATCTTTACCACCGTGCTTCTGACCCTTAATCTGCTGAGACATCTTATCCCGCCCGTAAACAAAGTCTTTCTCGGCTTTGTGCTTCTGGAAACTCTCTGTCTGCTGATGCTGTTTTATTTCCGTACTGATTTCTGCTGTCCGTCCTCCCCCGTCACACTGCGGCGCAGTCTGCTGATGCTGGCCCTTGCAGCAGTAGGTATTCTCTTAAATGCAGCCATCAGCTATCACCTTACCCTGCTCAGCATGCCGGGGCTCTCCCACAAAACGGCACTGTGGGACAGTCTGCTTTACGTCGGCGGCATTCTGCTTGGCACCAATCCGGGGAACGCACCCGGTACCCGGCTGGGCCATCTTGAAACAGTCCTGTTCTGGTTCAGCTGGGCCTGTATGCTGCTTGCGCTGCTGTATGCGCTTCAGCCATGGATCCAGCGTTTTCTCTGGACGGAAGATAAAATGCAGCGCGCACGGGCGCTGGTGCTTTCCTACGGGCAGAACCCGGCTTCCTATCTGACGCTGGAATCCGACAAGCTGCTGTACTTCGGTAAGACCGTAAACGGCGTTCTGCCCTACGGGATTGTAGGCGATACCGTCATCGTCAATGGAGATCCCGTTTGCCGTCCGGAGGATTTTGCGGCATTTCTGGCTGAATTCTGCGCTTTTTGTGTTAAAAGCGCGCACAAGCTTGTTTTCCTTTCCATCACCGGCTGTTATCTGGAAGAATATAAAAAGCAGGGTTTCGGCACAGCCAAGTGCGGGGAGGAAGCTCGTTTTAATTTGAACAGCTATGAAATCTCGGGAAAAAAAGGCGCCAAAATGCGCATGAACATCAATCATGCGGTGAATGCAGGGGTGAAGGTAACGGAATATTGTCCGCTGAAGCATCGGGAACCGGAGATTGAAACTGCCATGAATCTGATTACCGATGAATGGCTCTCAGACAAAAAAAGCGGTCTGCTGAGTTTTACCATGGGCACGGTAGGTCTGGAAAACCCGATGGACAGACGTTATTTTTATGCAAGGGACGGCGCAGGGAAGATCTGTGCCTTTAATGTTTACTGTCCTTATGACGGAAAGAAAGGCTATATGGCCGATATCACCCGCCGCACGCATGATGCGCCGGGAGGCGTGACTGAAAAGATCATGTACGATGCCTTCGATGTGTTCCGGCGCGAAGGCATTGAAAGCGTAAGCCTGGGTCTTGCCCCGCTGGCAAATCTTGTGGAGCCGGATCAGCGTCCCAACAGCATAGAACGGCTGCTGAACTTTGTCTATGAACACCTGAATGCCTGCTACGGTTTTAAAAGCCTGTATCTTACCAAAAAAAATTACAGTCCCACCGAATGGCTTCCCGGATATTATGCCTGGCTGCCCCGCATTCCCGACCCGTCCATGTTTTATGCCGTAGTGCGGATTCAAAATCAGAAAGGAATCGGGGATTATCTCCGCGCCTTTCTGCCCTCTCACAAAAGCCGTCAGAATAAGAATCCGCAGTCCTCTCCGTCCGAACCAGCAGATCCTTCTTCCGGGAATGCTTCTTCCGGAGGCACGTCTCCCGATGCGGATATTCCTTCTGAAAATCCTTCTTCCGGGAATGCTTCTTCCGAAAACATACCCAAATTTTAAGCGGCCGCCATCCGGCTGCCGCTTACTGCAAATTCCGCCCTTCTCCAAAAATCCGGTCAACCCTTCAGGCGGAATTTATTTTCTTCTCTTTTACTTTTTCCCTATCCCTTTTTCTGTCCTTTTTTCTCTTATTTCTTCCGTTTCGGTCCGGCTGTGAGCGGATCATCATGACCATATGCCTTTTCGGCGGCATTCCCTGCGATAGAAAGTATACAGAATAACGGCAATGCTCACGGTAAGGACAGAGGTCAGAATCCCGCTTTCACTGATGAAATAAAGCTTGGAGTCCCCTACCGTATAGGGGCCGAACATCAGCTGGTCATAGGCGTTGTGCGCCGCATGCAGAACGGCGGCGGGCCATACGCTCCCTGATCGGAGTGTAATAATGCCTATGATGATGCCGACGGATCCTATGTTGATCAAGAACATCACCGCTTTAAACAAAATCGGGAGCCCGGGAAGGTACACATCCGCCAGCAGTATGGGGAGATGCCAGCAGTACCAGATCAGAGAGGAAGCAAACAGAGCCCTGCGTATTCCGTGTATGCTGACCAGTCTGGGAAGCATAAACCCGCGCCAGCCGATTTCTTCCCCCAATGCAGTCAGCATCGAAAGCGGTATCCCGATGGCCAATACTACCAGCAGCCTGCGTGTCGGGGCATATGCCAGTTTAGCCGGAAAAAAGAAACACAGGAGCAGATACGGAATCCCCAGATAAACGAGCGGGATAAAAACACCCTGCAGCAGATAGCGGATCCGGCACTTTTTGAATCCGAATCCGCCCTTTTGTTTTTCATTTGTAAAACGGTTGGAAAGATAGGCAGCCAGTGCCGGCATCCACATCAAAAAACCGGAAAAGATGAAATCTCTTTTTGTTATGATGATAACAGCTTCCACCGCTGCACTGAACACAAATGTAATCAGCAAAAAATACAGGAGCGATTTTTGGGTTTTTGACATTGCAGGAATTCTTTCCCGGCCGGAATTTCGGCACGCCGCAGGATATACATTTTTCAGGATACCGTTCACGGACTCTCTGTCATTTTCAAAACTTTTTCAAGGATCCTTCCGCATGATTCAAAATACATTCCTTCGTCAGAAAATCCCGGAAAGATCAAATGCTCAGCTGCGATATGGTATCTTTCAGCATATTTCCGCTCTCCGTAAATTTTGCCATTTCTTTATCGGACATTGGCGGCGTAATGCTGTTGACAAGACCGCTGCGGCCCAGAATAAATGGTACGCTGAGACATATGTCATTGAAACCGTACTCACCGTGAAGCATGCCGGAAAGCGGCACTATGGCGTTCGAATCGTGCAGGATATGGTGGCAGATCGTTGTTGCGGAAAGGGCAATGGCATAGAAGGTCGCTCCTTTGCGGCGGATAATTTCAGCACCCGCCTTGTGAACCTCATCAATGATCTTTTCTTCATCAATCGGCTGATAATCCACATTCTTATTGTGAAGGTTTTCGATATAGGTTTTCATCTGAACTCCCCCAACGGAAGTGAGCGACCATGGAACCATGGAAGAATCGCCATGCTCCCCCAGAACATAGGAATGGACATTCTTCGGATTAACATGGAGATGGTTACCGATCATTTCACGGATGCGGGTGGTATCCAGCAGCGTTCCCGAACCGAAAACCTGCGTATCCGGCAGCCCGGTCGTTTTCAGGATTGTGTAGGTGATGATATCGACCGGATTGCTGACTACTACATAAATGGAATCCGGCGCATATTTCACGGCCTGCGGCATAACACTCTTGATGATGTTGATATTCCCCTGTGCCAGGTCCAGACGGGTCTGGCCGGGCTTCCGTGCACTTCCGAGTGTCACAATCACAATATCAGAACCCGCAATATCCTCATATCCGCCATCGTAAATATTGACCGACGGACACAGAGACGTACACTGAATAATATCCAGCGCTTCTCCCTCCGCCTTCTCTTTGTTGATATCCACAAGAACGATTTCCGAAGCGATTCCCTGTAGGGTAAGGGTATAGGCAATGGTAGCGCCTACATTTCCCGCCCCGAGAATACTGATCTTTTTTGCATCCTTCATATCAAAAATCCTCCTTAAGATTATTTAAAAGCGCATTCCCGCGCTCTTGTAAAGTTGGTCGGAGAAGAAAAAAAATTCTTTCGGCCGAAATCAAAATGGAAAATTTTGAAAAATTTTTCTCCTGATTATAGCACAATTGTACGAAAAAAAATACATAAAAATAAACGTTTATTACGGCTGTTTTCAGTAAAAAGTAAACGTTTTTTAATAAATAAAACGCCTTCCCGACAGGAAGGCGGATACTCCTGATCGATCTTAAACGATCAGGAAAATCATGGTTGTATGGATTTCATTTCATTTGCAGGTTTCTGTCTGCACAGGAACGTTTATACGCGGTACATTTATATGGAGCTGTTTGTGCAGACACGTTCATATAGCTCCGTTTTTGTACGTGTCTGTTCGTACAAACTCCGCTGCGCCGGGTCTGAATGCAGAAAATCCCGGTCAGACAGAATACAGGGAACAAAGCAGGCGTTTCCCCGTCTCCGTCCTGAAAACCTGTGTCAGCGAAGCCTGAACGGCAGAACGCGGCATGGCGCTCTCATCCGCATTGACCAGAAAATCCGCTTCCAGCAATATCCGGTAATCCATGCCGTCTACATTTGTATAAGTGTGGTGATGGGAAACAAGGTATGCGACCCGGTCAAGAACAGGCTCCGGAATATCCAGTTCCGCAAAAAACTGCCGGACTAACGGCTCGCTCTCCTTTTCCTGATTTTTTCCGTCGGTGTTTCCGTACTTTTCCCGGCAGAGCGGGCAGGCGATGTCATGGACAGCTGCCGCAATCTCCAGGATCTCCTGGGTTGCCTCATCAAGCTCTTCTTTTTTTCCTATGGTCCTCGCAAAAGCATAGACCTTCAGGAAATGACTGATGTCATGAAGATTGCCGTTTGAGGATAAGATCATTTTTTCAAGTACCGCACCCACGTTCATGTATTGACTCCTTCTTCATCCGCAAAACCAAAAATCCAAAAGTCAAACAGAAAAACCGCCGGCCGGATAAAATTAAAATCCTGTTGTATTCCTGCGTTTTCTGCTATTCCCGCGTTTTCTGCTCTTCCTGCGGTTTCTGCTCTTCCTGCGGTTTCATCTCTTTCTGCGGTTTCATCTCTTTCTGCGGTTCCTGCTCTTTGCGCATCTCCGAATTATCATTTCGTGTCACCAGCAGCCCTTTTGCAAATGATTTTTCGGGTTTATTCTTTTCATAGAAATAACCGATAATGCTGAAAATCACGGCCCCGATAAAGTTTACGATCAGATCCTTCATCGTGTCCACGATCCCGATATCCAGATACCCGCCGTTGATCACATAGTTCTTGCCGTTTTCCAGCTGAATGATGGTCTGCGCAATATGATCCACCCGTATCGGGATCTGTGAATGGGTCGGATCCAGCATTACGGATCCGAAATACGTGACGATGGTATCCTTCTGCATGTCCAGGCAGAACAGTGCGTCGCTCGTGAATTCAATGATCTCCCACAGCACGCCTATGGTCATGGAAAAACAGAAAGCGGTAATTGCAAAATAAAGAGGTGAAAGTTTTATCCGTTTGCTGTCACTGTTCAGGATATCCACCAGCGAAAGGCCCACTGCCGCACACAGGAAACCGTTGATCGTATGAAGCATGGTATCCCAGCCGGGAATCCTGGTATAGAACCGGTTGATCTCACCCAGTATCTCAGCGGCAAAAATGAAAAAGTAAATGCATATCTGAAACCCCTGGGGCACTTCTATATTAAGCTTCTGCTCTATAAAAACCGGAAGCAGGAACAAAAGCAGGGAAAGAATACACAGTGCCGCACTTTCATAATTTCCTTCCAGAATAGAGCGTACCAATGTCAGGAGAACCAAAATCCGCAGTATCGAATAGATGATAAATGCCTTCTTGTTTTTCTGGATCCGGGCTCTCAGCGAGCGAAAAATCCTGTTGTCTTTATTTTTCACTGTTTTTCCTTTCCGCACTGTTGAATTTCTCACGGCCTGTTCCCGCAAATAAAACCTGCTGTGTTATGTAAGAAATCTACCTGCTTTATTATACGCCAAAAAAAATGCCTCGCGGAAACAAAATGCAGCCGATTTTTTGTTGTGAAAAAGAACGGTTGTTCTCGATGCGGAAAGGCGGCTCAGGTACCGTGAAGTACTTCGGAAAAGAGGCCGGCAAGCTTTTCGGCAGCAGTGCGTACCTCCGCAGACATTTCCATCCCCTGCTCCGTGCTCCCCGGCTGAATGCCAATGCAGACAATTTCGCAATCCGTATCCATCCTCAGATAGCTGAACATGATCGGCAGAGGAAGCATATGCGTGGAAAAAGAGAGTCCGCCGATATCGGACTCCCCGATCGTACGGATCTCTCCGGTCTTTAATCCCATATGTGCCGCATCCACAACAAATAAAACATCGGGCGCGTAGTTCCTGATCACACCCGTAAAATTTTCCGGAGCAGTGGATCCGCCGATCAGCAGCGCATCTTCCGCATGGATATCCGCTGAAAGCTTTTCGATCAGAAGCATGCCTGCTCCGTCATCACAGCGCAGGACCGAACCTACGCCCATAATGGCGATCTTTTTCCCCGGTTTTATTTTTTCTCTGAGAGTTGTCCTGATCTCTGTCATAGTTCAATGATCAGATCATCTTTTTTTGTCTTGGCAAATTCGATATCCTGTGAAGGCGACAGACACTTTTTCGGGCAGGTGTCAATGCACTGGTAGCAGAAAACACATCTTCCGAGATTTAAGACCGCCTTCATTTTTTTCTCTGTTTTGGTTCCCTCGTTGATGATGGTGATCGCGCCCGTCGGGCAGTCACGCATACAAAGATGACAGTCGATGCAGTCCGTCTTATCATACTGCATAAGCCCCCGGTATTTCGGTTCCACCTGGGGAGCCCCTATTCCCCTGTATGAGGTCGTAGCCGGCCTGCGGAATAAATTCTGCAGCGCCTCCATTGTAATTTTACCGGCCCGTTTTGCGTTCATTGTTTTAACACTCCTCTGATCAAAAGATTGAATACCACCTGCACCAATGCCACGGATGTCAGATATTTCCAGCAGAACGTGACGACATCGACAATTTTAAGTCTTGCCATGGAAACCTTCATCAGCGTAAGAAGCAGCAGCGTAAAGAGCGTTTTTGCCAGATACAGCAGAAAATCAACCCAGACGATCCCCGTTGTAAAAGGAAGAAAGATCGCCGAAAAAAGCGAAATGACAAGAACAAGCTCACAGTCCAGCGACATTCTGAAAAAGGCAAGAAGCCGCCCGCTGTATTCCACAAGCGCTCCGGAGACTACCTCCGTTTCCGCTTCCGGGGAATCAAACGGCGCCCGTTCCAGCTTGCACTGGAACGCGATCAGCGCAGTGATCATCACCGGAATATTGATCAGCGCATAAAGAGGGTGTGCCGAATAATACCTGGTAACATCGCTGATGGACCAGCTTCCGACAAGCAGCGTGGGAGCAAGAAGCGAAATGAACAGCGGCACCTCATAAACAAACATCTGGGTCATAATCCGGGTTGCGCCGATCGTCGCATAAACATCTCTTGAATACCAGCCTGCCAGGAATGAGGCCAGAGGCGGCATCGTCAAAAAATACAGAACGATAATGAGGTCCCCGTCAAAGGAAAAAACCGCCTTGTTTCCAAAAACCGGGACATAAAGAAACGCCGCGGAAACTGCCGCCAGAGAAATAAACGGCATGATCCTGAAAATCCAGGGACTTGCATCTGCCGGGATCAGGGTCCGTTTTCCGATCATCTTAAAGAAATCGGCGATCGGCTGATACCACGGCGGTCCGACACGATTCTGCATGCGTGCATACATTTTCCTGTCCAGGAATTCTGCAATGAATCCGTAAACGGACAAAAATAAGAAGCCGGGGAAAATGAGCACCTTTAAAAGCGAAATAAGAATATCCATTCTTCTCCTACCTGCCGACAGCCAGCGTTGAAAGATCAATGCCTTTCTTTCTGTAAAAATCAATTCCGTACCGGCGCAGCGTGCGCCAGTCCATTACCTCAACATCTCTGCCGGAAGAAACCCTGATCGCACGGTCCGTACAGGAATAGCACGGATCGATCGCGGCAATCGTAATCGGTACATCCGCCAGGTATTCGCCTGTCAGCATATGCGTCATACCGTGCCAGTTGGCTTCCGTTGGCGCACGAACGCGAACCCTGTCCGGAATATCCGTCCCGTTGGAGCGGATATAATGGATGTCCTCGCCGCGCGGCGCTTCCACACGGATAATGACCTCACCCGCCGGGATACGCCGCGGAACTTTTACGGCAATGGGCCCGTCAGGAATGTTCTGAATGCAGAACCGGATGATGTTGATGCTCTCCTGCATCTCTAAAATCCGGACGACCGTCCTGCCGAAAACATCGGCATGGTCATCGGTGATCATATGTACGGGGATTTCCTTATAAGCGCCATAAGGCTCTATCACGCGGATATCGTCCCGGACACCCGAGGCTCTTGCCACCGGTCCCACGGCCCCGTACTTCAGTACATCTTCTTTTGAAAGCTTCCCGACCCCGGCAAGCCTGGAGATCAGCGTTGTTTCCGTTTTTGCCAGATTGGCATAATACTTGATTTCCTTTTCCAGTGTATCCAGTGTCTTCTGCAGCATGTCGATCGATGCAGGATCCAGATCCCGTCTTACGCCGCCTATCGTATTGACCCCGTAATTGACCCGGTTCCCGCCCATGGTGGCCAGAATATCCAGCACCTTTTCCCGGTTCCTCCAGGTGAACATGAACATGGTATCAAATCCCACTTCATGACAGGCAACCCCAAGCCAGAGCAGATGGCTGTGCAGACGTTCCAGTTCCGCGATGATCACGCGGATATATTCCGCGCGGGGCGGTATCTGTACGCCGGAAAGTTCCTCTATGCCCATGCAGAACGCGCTGCTGTGCGCATGGGAACAGATGCCGCAGACACGCTCGATAATATACAGATCCTGAACATAGGTCCTGCTCTCACAGGTCTTTTCAAGTCCTCTGTGGTTGTAGCCGACGCCGACAACCGCATTGACGACCTTTTCCCCCTCCAGCGTAATATCGAAGCAGCCGGGTTCGTCAAGCGAAGGGTGCTGCGGTCCTATCGGAAATTCAATCTGGTTATTATTTATTTCAGCCATTTTCCTTTGCCTCCCCGGACTGCTCATATTTCATGGTCTGCTTATTGAATTTTTTCGGATCCCAGTCTTTCCGCATGGGGTAATTTCCCTCCGGCCAGCCGTCCGGCAGCGGGTAATGCGGACCGTTCGGAAGTCCCTTCACCATAACGCCGAACAGGTCTATGATTTCACGCTCATGCAGGATAATGGAAGGATACAGATTGCAGATACTCTTTGCCTGCGGATCGGATTTCGGAACACTTTCCCTCAGGGCAAGAAGAATACTGTCCTGATCGGAAAAAATATAGAGCAGACCGATCGAATCGCCGTCATCCGTACCGACCACATGACAGGCACGGTAAAATCCGAGTTGATCATGTACAAACGGAATGATCTGTTCAAATTCTTCTCTGGTAATCGGATCCGTAAAAATCCTGTTTTTCTGCCGGACGCATATCCTGTCTGTCAGGAAAGGAAAGGCCCCGCAAAGTCTGCTTACAATTTCTTCTTCCCTGTTCACTCTTTGCTGCCTCCTTTTTTCTTATCTCCCGCTTCCAGCCCTGCGAGCAGTTTTTCCACGGCGTTGAGGATTGCCTCCGGGCGCACTGCACAGCCGGGCAGATATACGTCCACCGGGATCACGCTGTCAATGCCTCCCGTTACGCAATAGCAGTCTTTAAAAATTCCGCCCGTGCAGGCGCAGGTCCCGATCGCTATCACAAATTTCGGTGTGGACATCTGCTCGTATATCTGGATCAGACGGTCTCTTGTCTGTAATGTTACGGCACCCGTACAAACGAGCACGTCCGCATGACGCGGACTTCCCTGTTTCAGGATCCCGACCCTTTCCAGGTCATAACGCGGCGTAAGCGAATCGATCGTCTCGATATCGCAGCCGTTGCACGCACCCGCATTAAAATGAATGATCCACGGGGATTTTTTTGTTCCCCAGTCAATTGCCTTTTTAACGATGTCCAAATCCGTCACCTCTTCAGTGCAATGATCAGTGCCAGCATTCCCGCAACAATGTAGACAACGGGAAGCGAGTTTGTTGTAAGCGGCGCCGTTGCCACAACCAGGATCAGGATATGCGCAACGGTAAAAACAAATGCATAGATAAAGAACTGGCTGTAATCCGGATTCACATAGTTCGGAACATCCCTCTGTCCGCAGGCATACGAATCCAGCCCGTGTTCTCCTATTCTTCCCTTGCTTTCAAATCTGGAAAGATATTTTGAAATCCCGATGAAAATTAAAAACGCGAGGATAAATAAAACCGGCGGTGAGAATAATACTGTTTTCATATGCTGTTTACCCCTTCAGTCTGGTCAGATTGCGGATATCCATATTCCCGTACTTTTTATAAAGTCCTATCGTCACCCCTGCACAGATGACCGCGGCAATGACTTCCAGAACGATCGCCGTGATGACATAGGCCTGTGCAAGACCGATGTGGCCGTTCACATATCCCGCAAGAATAAGGAACAGGGTAACAGCCTTCATTGCTACTTCGATCCCGATAATGATCTTCAGCATATGATACGTCCTGATCAGGCAGTAGCAGCCCGCGAGTATCATCAGAAAACCGATGATCAGCATTACTGTTTCCAAATTGATTGCTGTCATAAAGCGCTTCCTCCTTTTCTTTATCCTTTGTCTCCATTTTCTTTGCTGTCCCGAAACAGGACGGAAACCGCAATCCCGCCGATCAGAATGGTAATGATCTGCCCGAAAATATCCGCCTGTCTTGTGTTCCAGAAAATCTCACGGAAATCCTCAGCAGCAGGTGCAGTGGAATCGGGGACCCGGAACCCTTTGATAAACAAAGCCGCCGCAATCAGAACAATTCCTCCGATGATCAAAAGATGCGGCAGAAATCTCATTCTCTTTTCATCGTCGTATTTTTTATGGATATCATCTTTTCTCTCTTTGGAAAGACTGATCGCGCTGATGAAGATTACCGTCACAAGTCCGGAACACGCGGAAACTTCAACAACTGCTGCCCACCTCGCAGCCATAAGATAAAAAATGACACCGAGCGTGGCGCTTGCCACAGCCAGATAGATGGCTGATTTCAAAATGCTTCTCGACGTAACCGCCATCACGCAGAAAACAAGCAGAAAAGCCAGACAGATATATACTAATGTTTCCATTTCACCCGAACCTCCTTATATCAGTCCGCCGCGTTGTAAAAGCAGCAGGATAAGCGGAAAGAAAACCCCGACAACGCTTGTGATCCCTGTAAGAAGGATTTCAACAAACCTGATGCTGCCGGTAATTTCCTTCACTCCCGAAAGCTGTTCTTTGGCCTTCCCGAAGAATACCTTCTGCTGAAGCCGGAGCAGATATGCGGAAGTCAGAATGCTTGCGCAAAGCGTGACAGCCGCCAGGATATGGTTTCCGGACATCCACAGTGCAAGAATAATGAGGAGCTTACTCCAGAAACCGGAGAAAGGCGGAATTCCCGCAGTGGAAAGAAATGCAATGAGAGAAGACACGGCGGTAACCGGCATCTGCTTCTGAAGTCCGCCCATTTTGTCCATTTCAAGCGTTCCCGTCTGTTCATGAAGCGCCGCGGCATTGGCGAACATGGTGGATTTAAACATGGCATGACTGAATACATGTGCGATCGCGCCGATAAGCCCGAGCATGGTTCCCGTACTGAGCCCCAGCAGGATATATCCGACCTGGCTTACGCTGGAATAGGCTGCGACCCGTTTAAAGTGCCCCTGGCTGAGCGCGAGCAGTGCGCCGACAACAATGGAAAGCAGTCCGATCACCGCAAGCGAAACCCGGATCGCATAAACACCCGGGAACAGCCTTACCAGAACAATGATCCCGTAAACACCGGCAATCTTTATGACGATGCCGCTGAGGAGGATGGAAATGGAAGTATCCGCGCTCTGGTGCGCATCCGGCAGCCAGCTGTGAAACGGCACCGCACCGGCTTTCACGGCAAAGCCCGCCAGCATCAGAATAACGGAAAGATACGTCAATGCCGTCCATGAGCCCTGCTGTGCAAAAGTTTTTGTGACCACGGTATAGTCAAGGCTTCCCGCTTTCATGAAGATAAAGGAAATTCCGGTCATGATGAAAATACCCGCAAGTTCCGATGTGATCAGATATTTAATGGAACCTTCCAGTCCCTCCCTGGAACGGAACATGGCGATCAGCACAAAGCTGGACAGGCCGACAACATCCAGGAACACATACAGGGAAAACAGATCACTGACAAGGACCATGCCGTTCATCCCGATGATCAGCGTCATCAGCAGATTGACATACGATGACTTCCTGGTATTGATCGTCCGCGCGCCGACAAGAACGGACACCCCCGACACCATGCCGATAAAGCAAAGGAACACAAGCGATATCGCATGCAGGGAAAAAAGATCCGCATTAAGCCCGGCTGCCCGCCAGAAAACGCTGAAGTTGTGGCTGGTTATCCGGTTAACGGCCATATAATAAGCTGCGAAGCCCGCATCAAAAATCTGAATGAGGCAGACCAGTCCCGACAACAGGGAAAAATATTTCTCCATGAATTTTTTCGGAAGAACCGTGTTCAGGACAATCGCGATCAACGGCGCCAGGAAAAATGCTTCCGTGACAACATCCAATACTTTCATAATATCCCTTCCTTTTTACAGTAAGATCAGTAAAAAGATGACTGCAATAAGAATTGCTCCTGCTACCGCAAGACTAAGATATTTTGATATCCGGCCATCATCAAACCTGTGCAGAGCAAAACCGGCGCCGGTAACAAGACCCGGAATCCCTTTGTCATAAACCCAGCTGACCCCGTGTTCCACCCAAAAACAAAAATCGGAAACACCGCCGATGACAGCAAGAAACCAGCAGTAGGGATCAAGCCGTCCTTTCTCTGCGGCATTCCCCATTGCCGTCCGGATTTTCCCGATGCGGGAAACAGGCCGCGGCTTTCTCTTTGCCTCCCCGATGCCGGCAAAATGAAGCCACAGGGCAATAAGGAGAGGAATGAGGGAAAGGATCACACAGATCAGTCCGGGCACGGAAAATGCACAGCCGAAGCTGTGCTCCCGGAGCGGAAGTACAAACCAGAAAATGAGACAGAAAAGAACAGGGATCAGAAGCGGCGCCTGCATTCCGAAACCGGCTTCTTCTTTTTTGTTCCGGGTTCCTTTTCCCTTCGGAAAGAGGACCCCATACATTTTCAGCAGCGATGCTGCCGTAAGTCCCGTACTGAGCAGCATAAAGATTATAAAAATCGCACCGGGCACTCCCAATGCGGTGAAAATCATGCCGTTGGAAAAATATCCCCCGAGGAATGGAAAACCGGCTGCTGCAAGACCCAGCACAATAAAACTGCCGACAGTCAGCAGACTCTTTCCCGCGGGTCCGCAAAGCTTCTGATCCCCGGTCGTTCCGGCGTTCTTTTCCAGTATGCCGCAAAGCATGAAAAACCCGACAGAAAGTATGATCTGACTCACCACGGAACAGACTCCTCCGGCAATTCCCTCCGGTGTCCCGCTGCCGAATCCGATCAGGGCATATCCTGCCTGTCCGATTAAAAGATAAGCCGAAAGTCTTTTCAGGTCATGCTGCATCCATGCATCCGCCGAAGCGATCACACAGGTCAGGACACCGAGGATCATCAGTACGATGCTTCCCGTGCCAAAGGACGTGACCGTATACAGATCCAGAAAAATACGGGTCAGTACAGATCCGCCCAGGATCTTCAGAAAAAAGCCCGGAAAAGCCGCCATAAATACAGTCGGCGCATCGTCCGCCGCATCCGGGATCCAGCTGTGGAACGGCATGCAGCCCATCAGTCCGAGCGCACCGGACACCATGCAGACAAAGCCCAAAAGTCCGAGTCCGCTCAGCGGGAGACGGGTAAATTTGCTGATGCTTCCCGTTTGGGCAGCGTATTCCGTCACCATGATCCCCAGCATCAGCAGCAGATTGGCCAGACCGGAGGTGGTAAGCGCCTTTACAAAAGTATTCGGATCCCCCGAATGACGGATCAGCAAAAGGACCGCGAGGGCACAGAAAAGCCCTTCTCCGAAAAACAGCATTCCTCCGAGACTGTCCGACAATACGGCTCCGTTTATCATGGTAAGGCTGATGAACAGAAACAGCAGATATCTCCCCCGGTATTCCTCTTCCTTCAAAGCCGCCACGGAATAGACCGCGATCGGAAAAAATAGAACTGCCGTCAGAAAGAGAAAAAAGGATGCCGGTCCGGCCGCACGCAGCGTGATCTCAAAGCCTTCGGGGAAATACGGAAATTCCATAGATAATCCGCCGTGCACAAAAAGGCTCAGTGCGAACAGCAGATTAAACGCCGAAAAAAGCACAGCCAGTGCCATCCTCACCGCATACTGCTTTCTGAAAAGAAAGAGCAGGATTCCGCCTGCCGCCGGCAGTAAAACAGCAAAGAAAAGAAGGTTCCATCCGATTCCCAGAAAATTACCGATCGCTCCCAGCATTTATATCCCTCCCCATGCAATGAGTGCAAGCTGCGCAGGCAGAAAACTGAAAATGCCCAGCAGAAGCGACAGAATGCCCAGAACCGCCACCGATACGACCATGATCTTTGTCCCTTCCTTTACATCCGGAAAAGTCTGCGGTCCCAAAAACACCTTGACAAACAGGCGTGTGAGATACATGACCGTCATCACCGCACAGAGAATGAACAGCACGCCGATCAGAACATTTCCCGAGGAAATCACGCCGTCGATAACCATGTGCTTTGCAAAGAACCCGAGGAAAGGCGGAATCCCCATAATAGACAGTGCACACAGGCCGAATGCCGCGGCTGTGACCGGCATGGTTTTTGCAAGTCCTCCCATTTTTCCGAGATCCTTCGTATGGATATTGTGCTCCACAATACCGGCACATAGAAAGAGTCCTCCCTTGCCGACGCTGTGTGCCAGAATATACAGCAGGCCTCCGACAAAACCGACCTTTGTCCCGCTGGAAAGTCCGAGCAGGATAAAGGCAAGCTGGCTGATGGTGGAATAGGCCAGGACCCGTTTCATGTCTGTCTCCCGGAATGCCGCTCCCGCACTGTAAAGAGCGCTGACCGCAGCAATGATCGGGACTATGGTCGTAAAGGAATGGCTGATATCAAACGTCAGCGCAAAAAATCTTGCATAGGCATAGACGCCGATCTTGACCAGCACCGCCGCATGTAAAAGGGAAGTGACCGGTGAAGGCGCAACGCCTGCATCCGGCAGCCAGCTGTGAAGCGGGAAGGTCGCGGATTTGGAAAGGATCCCGAAAAGGATGAGGATAACGGTCCACGACGGGATTTTCACGCCCTTCATCGCAGCGAGATCAAAGGTCCCCGTCTGCCCGTAAATGCCGATAAAGCCGACAAGCATCAGCAGGGCACCGAACACCGTAATAAGAAAAGTCTTGTTCGCGCGCCGGATGGTAATGTCTTCCCTGTAGAAGCCGATGAGCCTGTAGCAGCATAAGGAGGAGATTTCCCAGAACGTATAGATAAAAATCAGATTTGTGGAATAGACGATCCCCATCATTGCCCCGATGAACAGGCAGATCATCAGATAGTACTCATTCTGATTTTCATATTCCCGGATATAGCCGTAGGAATAAAGCACAATAAAGCAGCTCACAAAAGAGGCCGTGATCGCCATGAACAGCGCAAGTGCGTCTCCGCAGAAGCCGAAGCTCAGTCCGAGCGGCAGCATAAAATGGATGGAAAGCGGTGTTCCGTTGAATACGGCCGGCAGTCCGCATAAAGCACATACCAGTGCCGTGATCACGAAAAGCAGTGCCGCACCGTTTCTGAGTTTTGTGTTCACCTTCCCCAAAAGGGGCAGCAGCAGTGCCCCCAGAAGAGGCACCAAAATCCCGATAATAAAAATTGATCCGTTCATAAATCACCTTTTATTCTGAAATAAAATGATGTGGTCGCCAAAAGTAATATCACGGATTGCTCCCGCAATCCTGCCAACCATTCGGAATTCATGGGGCCCCTGCCCCACTTCTGTCTGCGCTTCGCTGCGGTCGTTGCAGAACAGACATCCACTGGATGTCTTGCAACTCATGTTTGGGCG
>Ga0163159_1000275_pt1 | contig 77240 bp, 67 predicted proteins | sample BioMet9_FD_108702 | JGI IMG/M metagenome (GOLD analysis project Ga0163159, IMG submission 108702) | Microbial communities from bioreactor (seeded with sewage sludge) at Lawrence Berkeley National Lab, California, USA - Biofuel... | ecosystem: Engineered > Bioreactor > Anaerobic > Unclassified ... | reverse complement strand
TTGGGAGCCAGAGGATAGCCCTCCTCCGCGTATCGCGCGGCCGGTTCCACAAGCTCCGCCAGCGGCAGCCTGCCGAAGCGCGAAGAGAGCTCGGCCCAGGCCGCGGGAGCCCCGGGGACCATGACCGTCTCCCAGCCGCGCAGAGGCATCCTCTCGTAGCCGCGCGATCTCAGCAGCGGCAGTGAAAGCAGCGCCGGAGCGCAGCCGCTGGCGTTGAGGCCGTAAAGCCTGCCCTTTGACCAGACGAGCGCGAAGGCGTCGGAGCCGAGGCCGTTTGAGGTCGGCTCCGTGACGGCCAGCACGGCCACCATCGCCACGGCAGCGTCGGCGGCCGTGCCGCCCTTACGCAGGATGTCTAGTCCCGCCTGAGCCGGCAGCGGTCCCGAAGTAGCGCACATGCCGTTTTTGGCAAAGGCGACCGTGCGCCTGGAAGCGTAACGCTGCTTCTGGAAGTCGAAGGACATCAGCCGCGCTTGGCGATGGAAGCCCCCAGCACGAGCTTGCCTGCGCCGGTATTCTTGAGGCTGTGCGAGTTGCCCTTGCGGCAGAGGAAGATGTCGCCGGCTTTGGCCGGTTCTTCCTTGTTCTCTTCGCAGTAAACGCCCTCGCCGGAGATGATCACGTAGACCTCTTCGTTTTCGGCGTGCTTGTGGTAGCCGATGGAGGCTCCCGGCTCGAGTTCAAGGCGCGCCACCATGGTGAAGGCGCCGTCCATATCCGGGATCGGGGCCGCGAATTTGTACGCTGCACCGAGACCGCTGCCGCCGAGTTTCTCTTTCTTTTCGCCTTTTTCCGCTATTTTAAGGGACATAACTATTCCTCCTCAGGAATTTGATTGCTTCACTGCGTATTTTAGCCCCGAGCGGCCCTTATCGGAAGGGGAACGGCGGCCGAAAACGGCCGGAAATGGCATCGAAAAGAGTAAGTTTAATTAGACTATTACTGACCTATACAAACGGAAATAGCGCCTCCGGACGGCAAGGTTCTCAATTGCAGGAAAAAGCGGTGGGAAAACCGATTTTCGATAATGAGGAGAAAAGCCGCTTAAAACAGACTGAACCTGATTTGATCCGCTGCGGTTGCGTCTGTCATCACGCGGCTGGCAACCGGCCTCTGCCCGCAGACGGCCACCGCGCCGCCGCTCAGGAGCCGTCCGGCCATGTTCACTTCCAACTTGGGTTTCAAGGCAGGTGGCTATTTATTGTCCTCCTTCAGCCTCCGCATGATCGCTCAGCGCCGGTCAGCCGCGTTGGCACAGGCTTGAGTTGCAAAAGAGGAGTTTTTCGATCTCCGCCAGCTGCCGCACAACCGTTCAGCGTCGGCCAACTGCATCCCTGCGGGATAGTTTTACAACAGGCGGCCCTTGTCCTCCTTTAGTCTCCGCACTGCAACTCGAGCAGGCTCTCTGCGTCTGACGCAGATCCGGATTCCCGGGCAGGCCGCCGAGGTTCGCGCCGTACGCGCTATATATAATATGTAGCTGAATTTGTGTGTCCTCTTGTTTAGCGAATTTTCGGAATTATCTTCTATAATTGTGGCCAAGGCTGAGGCAGATGGCAGTGGTTTGCCGCTATAACGCCGGGAAATTTGCAAACGTCTGTGTATATTGATGATAAATATGCATAAAGTTTGCTAAAATTGACAGACAAGAGGAAAAAAAGAGGACGCACATTAAAAAGATTTTATTTAAATAGGTGAAAAGTTGCCAAATAAGCTTAGGGAGTGTATACTTCCTTCAATATTAAGATTTAAATAAAATTGGCCTGAAATGTTGCAGTAAGCCATAAGGGAGGCGTTAGCGCAGGATAGTTGTCATTTTACGTTTTATGTTTCAAACAGGGAAGCAGTGCAGATAATCTTTATCTTACTTTTATTCGCCGCGGCAGGCCCGCGGCAGGCAAGAGAAACGGAGGTCACAAAAAATGTCAGGTTATTCAAGACTCGCTAAAATGAAAGTGCCGCACACGTTTGCGCTTTTGTTTTTCCTTATCGTCATCACGGCCATCGCCACGCATTTCGTGCCGGCCGGCGTCTATGACCGCATCACCGACCCGAACACGGGCCGCACGCTCGTCAACCCCACCACGTTCCACTATGTGGCGGCCTCGCCGGTGGGCGTCTTCCAGACGTTCATCGACGTTTACAAAGGTCTGGTAGACGCGGCCGATATCATCTTCTTCATCATGATATCCTACGCCTGCTTCTTCCTCATCATTCAGGCGGGAGCGCTTAACGCCGCCATCGGCGCGCTGCTGCGCCACACGAAGGGCAAAGAAGTCTTCATCGTGCCGATCTTCATCTATGTGTTCGCCACCTGCTCCGCGTTCTTCGGCATGTTTGAGGAGGCGCTGGGCTTCATACCGATCTTCGTAGGGCTCTGTATCGCAATGGGCTACGACGCGATCGTCGGTATGTCGGTGGTCGGCATGGGCTGCGGACTCGGCTTCGCCTCCGCGTTCATGAACCCGTTCACGATCGGCGTCGCTCAGAAGATCGCCGAACTGCCGCTCTTCTCGGGACTGATGTTCCGCGTCATCACCTGGTTCATCTTCGTCTCCATGGGCGTCTGGTGGACGATGCGCTATGCTCATAAGATCAAGCTCGACCCCAGCAAGTCCATCGTGGCCGACATTGACTTCGGTGCGCTGGCGCTTGACCACAACAAGCTTATTGACACCAAGATGACGAAGCAGAACATCTGGACGCTGATCGCTCTCGCGGTCGGCATGGGCTTCCTGATCTGGGGCGTGCTCGAAAAGGGCTGGTACTTTGACGAACTCTGCGGACTGCTGCTCATCACGGGCATCGTCTGCGGCGTCATTAACGGTTACAGCGCCAGCCGCATCGCCGAGACCTACGTGGACGCCTGGAAGGACATCATCTTCGGCGCCACGATCTGCGGTATGTCGCGCGGCGTGCTGGTTGTCATGAAGCAGGCCAACATCATCGACACCGTCATTCACGCGATGGCCACTCCTCTGCAGGGGCTGCCCAAGACGGTCGGCGCCGAGGGCATGCTCTTCGTGCAGACCCTCTGCAACTTCCTGATCCCGTCCGGCTCCGGCCAGGCGGCCACCACGATGCCGATCATGGCTCCTCTTTCCGACCTGCTTGGCATTCCGCGTCAGGTTGCGGTTCAGTGCTTCCAGTACGGCGACGGCTTCTCCAACCTGCTCTGGCCGACGGCTCTCTGCCCGGTCCTCTGCGGCATGGCCAAGATCCCGCTTGAGCGCTGGTACAAGCACTTTGTGCCGTTCTTCTTCATCCTGCTTGCAGTACAGATGATCTGCGTGGCCGTCGCCATCGCCATCGGCTACAATTAAACCAGGAATGGCAAAATACGATCTCCTGATCCGCGGGGGCCTCGTGCTGCTCCCCGGTCAGGAAAAGGAAACGCAGCTCAGCGTCGCGGTCAGGGGCGGCAAAATCGCCGCCCTCACGACCGAAGAAGCGGACGCGGAGCTTGAGATAGACGCCGGGGGACTGTATGTGTCCCCCGGTTTTATCGACTCTCATATGCACGACGATGACATAACGGACGACGGCAAAACGGTCGAACAGGCGCTGCTGCGCCAGGGCGTTACGACGGCCATCGCCGGCAACTGCGGCACCGGCCCGCTCGCCAGAGACATACGTCCGATCCGCCAGCACCCCTGGCTCAACCTCGGCTACCTCACGGGACACCAGTGTCTGCGCGAAGCGGTCGGCGCCTGCGACATCTACAAACCGGCGACCGAAGCGCAGCTGTCCGAGATGAAGACGCTGCTGCGCGGGGAGCTGGAGAACGGCTCTTTCGGAATCTCGTTCGGCCTTGAATATATCCCCAACACGCCGCTCTCGGAGGTCAAAGCGCTGCTGGACGTGGCGAAGGATTTCAAGAACGTCTGGGCGCCTTTTCACATCCGCCACGACGGACCCGACGCGGTGAAGTCCACGGATGAAGTGCTGGACCTCGCGCGCGAGTACCGGCCGCTGCGCTTTCAGATCTCGCACACGGGCAGCATGTGCGCCTTCGGCCAGCTGGCCGAAGTGCTTGAACATATCGAGGCCGCGCGCGCGGAAGGCGCCGACGTGACCTTCGACTGCTATCCCTACGACGCCTTCTGCACGCACCTTGGCTCAGCGGTCTTCGACCCTGGCTTTGAAGCGCGCTGGGGCAAGGGCCGCGAGTCTCTCGAGGTCGGCAGCGGAGCGTATCAGGGCCGCTGGCTCGACGAGCCGGGCCTCTTCGAAAAACTGCGCCGTGAGGACCCCGACGCGCTCGTGATCGCCCACGTGATGAGGCGGGACGAGGTCGAGCTCTGCCTTAAGCACAGGGACTGCATCGTGGCCTCTGACTCCATCCTCGTCAAGGGCGCCGGCCATCCGCGGGCCGCGGGGACCTTCCCGCGCGCCTTGCGCTTCCTTAAGGATCATGGCTTCAGCTGGCCTCAGGCGGTTCGCAAATGCACGTCTCTGCCAGCCGCGGCCAACTGGCTAGCCGGCAAGGGCGTGATCGCCGAAGGCGCCGACGCGGACCTGGTGATCTTCGACGGAGCAAGGCTCCGCGACAGAGCCACGTTCAAAGATCAGCTGCTGCCGCCCGAAGGCATCAAATGGGTGATAGTTGGCGGCAAACCGGCCGTCAGGGACCAGGAGGTCCTCGGCGAAGCCAAGGGCAGGCTGCTGACGAGATAGACAGAAACAGGCGGCGAGGCGGCTCTGTGATTCTGCAAATAAGCCGACTGGCCGTCTGCGCTGCCGGAGCAAGACAGAAATTGTATAAGCAGGACCCTGTAAATAACGGCGCCAGCGCACGGGACGACGATGGAGATTGCCGCTTATGACCGTCTCCAGCTTTTATGGAGACAAAAACCTTTGCTGAACGCCGCTTGGCTGTTCTGCCCGGCGCTAGGACAGGACTGATTTTTACGACGTGCCGATTCGTCGCGATGAACAAGAAGCCGCTCCTGCATACGCACGCGAAAAATCAGTCCTGTCTACGCTTCAACCCGATGAGAGCAGCGCGCGTGCAAGCTCCTGTGCGGAACGCAAATCAGCTCGGTTATTTTGTCTTTTTGCTATTGTATTAAGGCGACGACGCCGTGCATTGCTGCGATAACGGATAAACTAGCTCAATGCACGGCCTCCAACAGAAGTTCGGCCCGCGCACCGCTCTTTCAGGCTTGAAGCGTAGCACGGAGGTGTTTTTTTCGCAGGCCGGGTCATTTAACGGATGCGTAAAAAAACGCCTCCGTGCCTAGCGCACCAAGGCTTCACAAACGGTGTCTCCCAAGATTTTGACCTGGTTTTTGAAGAGGAAATGTCAAAACATGGCTTATGCACCAGGAACCAGGACAAGAATGTCCCGACAGATGAATCAAAAGGCACTCTCTGGTTCAAGCTTTGCCGCGCTCTGGATTTATGACTGCAAAGGGTTCCGCACGGTCCTCTGAGTCTTTTTTTTCTGTGCTATACTAGCCTCAAATCATACCCACACAATATTTGCCAAATTAAACGGGAGGAATCGCTCACAATATTATGGACACTAACAGTTTCATCAAACGCATCGACGAGACGATCGACGAAAAATGGCCCGAGATGGTCGCTATGAGCGACGCTTTCGCGGCGGCGCCGGAAATTTCCGGACGCGAGTTCAAGACGAGCCGCAAACTCGTGGATGTGCTCGAGGAAGCGGGTTTTGACGTAGAGTACCCCTATATGGGGCTGCCCACCGCCTTCAAGGCCAAAGCAGGCCGCAAGGGCAACGGCGGCCGCGCGGCCATCCTGGTCGAATACGACGCGCTGCCCGACGTGGGACACGCCTGCGGCCACAACCTGCACGGCTCCATGTCCATTCTGGCGGCCCTTTCGCTGCTGCCGCTCATGAAGGAGATCGAGGGCGAGCTGCTGGTGATCGGCACGCCGGCCGAGGAATCAGACGGAGCCAAGGTCAAAATGGCGGCCGAAGGCGCCTTCGACGGCTGCGATTTTGCGATGATGATCCACAGCAACTGCGGTTTTTCCGCGATCCACTGCAACGCGCTGGCTATGGACGCGCTGGAGTTCACCTTCATCGGCACGCCGGCCCACGCAGCGGCTGCGCCCTGGGAGGGCCGCAACGCGCTCAACGGGCTGCAGCTCTTCTTCCACGCCATCGATATGCTGCGCCAGCACGTGAAGCCGGAAGCCAGAATGCACGGCGTCGTCGTCAACGGCGGTTCGGTGCCGAACGTGGTGCCCGACAAGGCGGTGGGACATTTCTACTTCCGCGCCGCCACGCGCGGCTATCTCGACAAGATGCTGGAACTCATTTACAACTGCGCGCGCGGCGCGGCTCTGGCCACCAACACAGACGTCGAGTGGCGCAACTTCGAAGCCAGCTTCAAGGATATGCTGCACAACAAGCCGGCGGAGCAGATGATCACGGATATTTTTGAGGAAGTCGGCGTGTCCTGCAAGGAGAATACCGACTTCGGCTCCTCCGACGTCGGCGACGTCACCTATCACTGTCCGGCGCTGCAGCCGCTCATCGACATCTCCGGCGGCGTCGTCTATCCGGGCCACACGCCGGAATTCGCGAAGGCTGCCGTCTCCGAAGAGGGGCATGAGGCCATGAAAAAAGGCGCCAGGATCATCGCGCGCGCGATCCTGCGCGCGCTCACTGAGCCGGAACTCCGCGCTCAGATGTGGGACGATTTTAAAAAAGAACTTGAAGCAGGGAAAGAATAGATGACGGCAAAGAAGTCCCTGGTCTTTTTCACCGACATGCGCACCACGCCCGACCTTTCGCTGCCGGCCAAGCTGCGCCTGCTTATGAAAAAGGCCGGCTTTGAGCGCCTTGAACTCGACAAACAGTTCACGGCCGTCAAGATGCACCTGGGCGAACCGGGCAATCTCGCCTATCTGCGGCCCAACTATGCGAAGGTCGTGGCCGACTACGTAAAAGAACAGGGCGGCCTGCCGTTCCTCACGGACTGCAACACGCTTTACGCGGGGCGCCGCAAGAACGCGCTCGAACACCTGGACGCCGCCTACGAGAACGGCTTCAACCCGTTCTGCACAGACTGCCAGGTCATCATCGCGGACGGCCTCAAGGGCACCGACGAGGCGCTGGTGCCGGTCCCGGGCGGCGAATACGTGAAGGAGGCCAAAGTCGGCCGCGCGCTGATGGACGCGGACGTGATCATCTCCCTCTCGCACTTCAAGGGCCACATCGAGACCGGCTTCGGCGGCGCGCTCAAGAACGTCGGCATGGGAGGCGGGTCCCACGCCGGCAAGATGGAGATGCACAACAGCGGCACGCCGGCCGTCAACAAAGACAACTGCGTCGGCTGCGGCCGCTGCGAAAGGCACTGCGTGCACGGGGCCATCAGGGTCCTGCGCAGAAAGGCCCATATCGACGAAGCCAAATGCGTGGGCTGCGCGCGCTGCATCGCCATGTGCCCCTACAACGCGGTCCACTCCAAGTGGGACGAGGCCTCCGAGAACCTCTGCCGTAAAATGGCGGAATATGCTGCTGCCATCCTCTGGCAGCGTCCGCAGTTCCACATCAGCCTGGCGGTGGACGTCTCGCCGAACTGCGACTGCGAGCCCAACAACGACGCCCACATCGTGCCGGATATAGGCATGTTCGCCTCCTTTGACCCGGTGGCCATCGATCAGGCCTGCGCTGACGCGGTCATCAAGGCGCCGGTCCTGGCGGACACCTATCTCACGGAGAACATGAAAAAGCATCCGCGCGAGGGCGACCCCTTCGGCACCATGCACCCGGACACGCACTGGCAGATCGCGCTCGACCACGCGGAGAAGCTGGGCCTCGGCACCAGAAAGTACGAACTCGTCAAAATATAACGATCTGCATATGGAAAGAGGCCGGCGGAGCGCAGATGTCCGCCGGCCTCTCTGTCTGTGTTGGCGGAGGGCGGCGCCCGCGGCCTTTTTGCCGGCAGAAGAGACGATTTGCGCGGCGATTTCTCATCCCATAAGCAATATTACTGATTTATTACCCGCGCGGCTGTCATATAAGGGAAGAGCGGACAGCGGCCTGCCTTTTCGGGGGCGTATTTTGTGATGGAAATGGTGCTGTACGTTTGCATAACAAATATGCTGAGGCTCTGTGCGCAGTGGGCGTTTTGTCCCTTGCGGCCGTGACGCCGGCTGAAGCCGCGTCTGGTTCCGGCTTTTCCTCCGCCAGCGTGGCGGGGCTTCTCGTCGGAGCGGTAGTTTTAACTTTTGTACTGAAAAAACTGATGCACTGATATCTTCAGACCGGGGAGGGCTTGGAATGCGCAGACAGGGATATGTGAAAGTGCCGGCCGCAGCGGCCTTTGCTGCGATCCTGCTGATGATCTTCTGCAGCATCTGCGCTTCCGCCCCCCAGGCTTCGCTGGCCGGCCGTCTGGTTTCGTCCCAGACTGTTTTCGGCGCCGAGTCCGGTTCCGTTTCACTGCCTTCTTCCAAGATTCCCCACGCCTCTGACGAGAACGTCCCTTCGGGGCTGACAGTTCCGTCGTCCGGCGCCAACTTTGCCAAAATTCCGGCGCGTACGAGCTATTGCAAGACCGCGTCGACCGTTATGTTCCGCATGGACTGGTATGCGGCGCAGTGGGCGGGGCTTTTGCAGGCCAGCCCAGCGGCGGCGGCAGTTCGTTTCGGCGCGCCCGAGTTCACGCTTTTTTCATATATTAAGACGACTCACAAAAGAGAGTAGTCCCGGCGGCGCAAATTGCGCGCTATCCCCTGAAATTTTCTGTGTTTTTCAGCCTCTGCAAAGGAGGCCGCATATCGCTGTCCGCGATATTTTCAAGTTTTATGCATTAACAGTCAGTCCAGCCGGACCTTGATCCGGTTCAGAACAGGAGGGCTTATGCCCGTGAAGATACACGCGAGTGGCCCGAAAAACGCGGCTGGAGTCACAGGCACGGCTGTCGAAGCCGCAGCCATGACCGCGCCGCTGGCGGAATAGGAAGCGCATGAACGCCGCGCGCTTCGTCGAGATAGTTATCACAGCCTGCGTAGTCTGCCTCATGACCTACGCCGCTGTCTGGTCTGCGCGGAGACCGCTGAAGGTCCGCCGGACCGGGAAAAGAAAAAAGATGCAGATCTGCTGACGGTTTTAACGCAGCTGACAATAAAAGAGAGGGCGCCCTGCCAGGCGCCCTCTCTTTATGTTGTACGGCTTGTCACCGGATGAAATTTACGCGCCGGCGGGTTACTTCTTTTTGTCAGAAATAACCACCGGAAGCTCGCAAATTGCGAAAATCGTGCTGATGACCGCGGTGACGATCATCAGGCCGATGAAAAACATTCTGCCGACATCCATGAGGAACCCCTCCAATCACGGTAAGCAAGAGTTGCTGCCAAATTGCTTCCATCTATACCGTTTTGGAAAGAAAGACGGGCGCCGCTGACGACTCTCCCTCAAATTTGCGGTGAGCGCCGATCCTCTGTTAGCGACAGTATAGCACAAAAAAAGAGAGCGCCCGCGGGGACGCTCTCTTTCTGCATCTGTGGTCTGACGCCGGGCCTGCGGCCCGAGGCGGTTATCTCTTTTTATCGCTGATAACCACGGGAAGTTCAGCAAACGCGAAAAGCGTGCTGATTATTGCGGTTGCTATCATCAATCCAAGAAAGAAAACTCTGCCTGTTTCCATAGAGAACCCCTCCGATCACAATGTTGGCTGTTCATTTCGTCTCGCCGGCTCCGTCCGTATGGCTTTTGCGTCAGTAGGGGCGCCGTTTGACTACATGAAATAAGTATAGCACATAAATGAAATGTCAGAAAAAATTCTTTCGCGGCGGCTGAATTTTACTTTCCGGCCGCAAGGCTATATAGTATATGTCGAAAACAACGAAAAGGACTGAGCTGATTGGAGCACTGCAATGTCAGAAAACTTGTCACCGCTGCGCTTTTTGCGGCCCTTGTCTGCGTCGCCACCATTATTATGGTCATCCCGCTGCCGGGCAGCGGTTTCGTGAATCTCGGCGATTGTCTGGTGATCGCGACCGGCTGTCTGCTGGGACCGCTCTGGGGCGCGGCTGCGTCCGCCATCGGCGCGGCTTTGGCGGATATCTTCCTCGGCTACGCCATTTACTTTCCCGGCACGTTTGTGATCAAGGGGCTCATGGCCGCTGTCGCCTTTGCCGTGCTGCGCATGGCCAACGGCGGAAAAGACCGGCCGTCTGCCTACGCCGTCGTGACAGCCTCGCTGACGGCGGAGCTGGTGATGGTCGGCGGCTACTTTGTCTACGAAATATTCCTGCTGGGTCTCGGCGCGGCGGCCGCGGACCTGCTTGGCAACGCCCTGCAGGCCTCCGTGGGGATGATGTCCGGAGCCGTGCTGCTCAGCGTGCTGCTGCGCAGCGAAAGGCTGAGGGGACTATTGAAATAGCGGCTCAGGGCCGGAGATCGTCATACGGTTTGATTCAGACCGCAATCAGGGCATGCAGTAAAGTGAGAATCAGCTGAGGGGCAGAGCCAGGGTCAAAGCCCTGGTCCGTTCGCCGCAGAATCGGCGGCCGACGCCTTTCCCGACTGACAAGGCTTTAGAAACTGTGACGCTGCGCAGTTTTAAGCCTTGCTCTCCGGCAAGCGGCGAACTGCAATCACCGGCGATAATGACAGCGGGAGTTTGGGCAAAGGCGTTTTCCCGCCGGCGGACGGGGGCTTGTTTTTTCGCCTCTCCTTTAAATCCCGATTATTTATATAACACCAGACACAGAACCGGAATTATACCCTATAATTTCTGCGAAGATGTAAAATCTTTCTGCCCGTTGTATTAACAACAGACGCGGGACCCGGATCCGCTTATGATACGCGCAGAAACGGGAAATAATAACGGTCGGAAGTAACGTTCTCAACATTGGAAGAGGTGCGCTTATGCTGGAATTAAAGAACATTTCGTTTTCTGTCGATTCGGAAGACGGCAGCAAGGAGATCCTGAGCGATATCAATCTCAGGATAGAGGAGAAAAAGTTCGTCGTCATCACCGGTCCGAACGGCGTCGGCAAGTCCACGCTGGCAAGGCTGATCGCCGGCATCGAAAAACCGACGGCGGGCAGGATCTGTCTGGACGGCGAGGACATCACCGATCTCGGCATCACCGAACGGGCCAAAAGGGGCGTCGCCTATGCCTTTCAGCAGCCGGTCCGCTTCAAGGGCCTGCAGGTCATGGACCTGCTGCGGATCGCCTCGGGCAAGCAGCTGACCCCTCTGGAAGGCTGCGAGTACCTGTCCGAGGTGGGGCTCTGCGCGAGGGAATACATCAACCGCGAAGTCAATGCGTCGCTCTCCGGCGGCGAGTTGAAGCGCATCGAGATCGCCACGGTGCTGGCCAGAAAATCCAGGCTCTCCGTCTTCGACGAGCCGGAGGCTGGCATCGACCTCTGGAGCTTCCAGAACCTGATCCGCATCTTCGAAAAGATGAGAAAAGAGATCAAAGACAGCACGATCCTCATCATCTCCCACCAGGAGCGGATCCTCAAGATCGCCGACGAGATCATCGTGCTCAAGGACGGCAGAATTTTCCAGCACGGAGACGCCAAGGACATCCTGCCCGGCATCATCGGCACGGAGTCCGCAATCGACGCCTGCGAAAAGCTGAGGACGAAAGAGGCGGCTGCCAATGCTTAAGATGGACGAAATTCAGAAAAGACTGCTTGAGGAGATTGCGGACCTGCACGATATCCCGGCCGGCGCCTACAACCTGCGCGCCAACGGAGAATCGGCCGGCCGCAGAAGCACAGCGAATATAGAGATTCTCTCCAAGAAGGACGTCAGTGGTCTCGATATCAACATCAAGGACGGCACGGTGAACCAGAGCGTCCACATCCCCGTGGTGCTGAGCGCCAGCGGCCTTACGGAAACGGTCTACAACGATTTCCACGTGGGCACCGGCTGCGACGTTCTCATCGTGGCCGGCTGCGGCATCGACAACTGCGGCAGCCAGGATTCCGAGCACGACGGCGTTCACCGCTTCTACGTGGGCAAAAATTCAAAGGTGAAGTACGTGGAAAAGCACTACGGCTCCGGAGACGGGACTGGCAAACGCATCCTCAACCCGCAGACGGAGGTCTACATGGAAGAAGGCAGCTCCATGGAGATGGAAATGGTCCAGATCAAAGGCGTGGACTCCACGGAACGCACGACTCTTGCGGAACTCAAAAAGGGCGCGCACCTGGTCGTGCGCGAGCGCCTGATGACTCACGGCGTGCAGCACGCTGACAGCATCTACAAAGTCACGCTCAACGGAGACGGCTCCGGCGCCGACATTGTCTCCAGAGGCGTGGCCAGAGACCATTCCTTCCAGAAGCTGGAGCTCAAAATAACGGGCAACGCGGCCTGCAGCGGCCACACGGAGTGCGACTCCATCATTATGGACGAGGGCAAGATCCTGGCTGTGCCGTCGCTGGAAGCGAACTGCGTGGACGCCATGCTCGTGCACGAAGCCGCCATCGGCAAGATCGCCGGCGACCAGCTGACAAAGCTGATGACGCTGGGCCTCACGGAGCAGGAAGCGGAAGAGCAGATCATCAACGGCTTCCTGAAATAGAAGCCGCGCCGGCGGCAGGTCAAACTTTGATTGTATAAACAGGAATTTGCAAAAAACAAAGCCCTCATCCGCGCGGATGGGGGCTTTGCCGTTCTGCGGGCAACTGGATCAGCGGCCTTGCGCCGCTGCGTAGTCGCACTTTTGGCACTGAGACATCACATATTCCGAATTTTCCCGGTGATAGGCGCCAGACCAGCGGCAGATGCTCTGCAGTATCGGCACCACGGACAGCCCCTTCTCCGTCAGCGAATATTCAACGCGCGGCGGGATCTCGTCGTAGGAGCGGCGCTGCACCACCTGGTCGGCGATCAGCTCCCTGAGGGCGGCGGCCAGCACCGCGTCGGTGACGTTCATCATCTCTTTGCGCAAGGCGCTGTAGCGCAATACCTGTTTTTCGGCCAGCACGCAGATGATGCGCGACTTCCACTTGCCTCCGAAAACCCCCAGCCCGTATTCGAGCGGACAGCGAATATCCTTCTCCAGCTTTGGCTTGTACATGGCGGCACCCCCATGACTTCATTCTAGTCCAATACTTTTCTTCTACAAGTCGCTATGAAAATTAATAGCGGCTCATAAATTTGTTTATATCTTTAATTTCAGCAGCGAAAGAACTATATTCGCGCTGGTTGAAACAAATCGCCCAATACGGAGGTATTTACGATGAACGAAAAAGTTGTCAAACTGCTCAAGGAACAGCTGTGGTATCTGGGGACCTGCGCAAACGACGAGCCCAACGCAGTGCCGGTGGCATTCAAGGACGTGACGCCTGAAGGCGGGCTCGTGGTCGGCGACGTCTTCCTCGATACAACGCTGAAGAATGTCGCGGCCAACGGCCGCATTGCTGTCTCGGCCTGTGATCCGGCCACGATGGAGGGCTATCAGATCAAGGGCAGGGCCGTCTACGTCACGGAGGGACCGGTCGTGGAGATGTTCAAAAAAATAGTCTCAGACATGTTCAAAGGCGCGGCCACGGCCAAAGGCGCCCTTGTCATCACGCCGGAAAAAGTCATAGTAACGACGCCTGGCCCGGACAACAAAAAGGAGCTGTAACTGCACACCGACAATACGGGAACCGGGACGTACCTGATGGCCCCGGAGCGGTATAATTCTGCGAGACGGACTGTTTGGGCAGACTTTGGAGATGAAACACAATGGAACTGAAGGAAGAGATATATGAGAAGGCGCGTGGTTACGGCGCCAGACTGGTGCGCACGGCGGCGGCCGACAGCTGGGAGCATGAGCCCATCCAGGCGCCGGAATTCTGGCCGCGCAGCTTCTGGTCCTGGTGTACGCGCGTGATCGTGCTCGGCATCCCGCTCTTTCCGCCCATGATCCGCTCGACGCCCTCGGAGGTCTACAAGGAGCTTTACGACACCAGCAACAGGCTCATGGACGAGATGGCCTACCTGCTGGCCGCGGAACTGACCGACAGGGGCTTCCGCGCCTCGTTCTTCCCGCGCGACTGCTACGACGGCATTCCCGTGCTGCTAGACAACCCGTCGGCCGCCTTCTCGCACGTCATGGCCGGCTATTACGCCGGAGTCGGGACCTTCGGCGACAGCCACAATCTGCTCACAAAGGAGTATGGCCCGCGCGTGAGGCTTGTCTCTGTGCTGACCGACGCGCCGATAGAACCGGATCCCAAACTGGAACAGGGCCTCTGCCTCCACTGCAAAAAGTGTCTGCGCGCCTGTCCCTCGGGCTGTTTTGAGGAAAGCGGCCGCGGTCTTTACAAGATGGACAAACGCGCCTGTACCGAACATCACCTGCAGCTGATCAGGGAGCACCGCTTTCCCTGCGGCGTCTGCGCTTCCGTCTGCCCCGTCGGCGAAGATCTGAAGCTCTACCGCGGCGTTGAGCCGGTCACCAAAGACGGCGCGAAACACCTGCAGTCGTTCGGTTCATAAGCCGGCCGACAGATAAAAACAAACGCGCCGGGACGGTTCCCGGCGCGTTTGCTGATTCAAACCGCGGTTTCGGCCGTGTCTAATCCATTCTCTCGATCCTGAAGATGACGGGCCGCGTGCCGTCATTGCAGCAGGCGATCATCGTCCTCTCGTCGTTTGTCCAGCCCTTCATAATGGCGCCGCCGTTCATGGCCGTGTAGACATAGCGGCTCACGCAGTCCCAGGCCTCGGAGCAGAACTTCCCGCGCATCAGGTGGATGTAATCGTCCGGAGTCACAATAAACTCGTCGCCCTCATGGAACATCGGACAGGGGCCGGACTTTGGGTCTGCCAGATACTTTTCCTGCAAATCAGCGAAACATTCGCACTTAACAACGGTGATCTTCACATTCGCAAAGGCCATCTTATTCGTCCTCCGCGTCGAGGCGCTCGAGCTTGAAGATGACGGGCCGCGTGCCGTCGTTGCAGCAGGCGATCATCATTCTCTCGTCGTTGGTCCAGCCCTTCATGATGGAACCGCCCTGCAAGGCCGCGTAAACATAGCGGCTGATGCAGTCCCAGGCCTCTGCGCAGGGAAACGTCCCGTCCAGCATGTGCCAGAAATCGTCGCGTTTGGAATTGCGCTCCAGCAAAAACTCCTGCCCTACCTCAAACACCGGACAGGGTCCTGACTTGGGGTCCGCCAGATATTTCTCCTGAAGGCCGTCGAAACACTCCTTCCTGATGACCGTGATCCTGCATTTATGCTGCATGAGAGAGGCTCCCTTCTGTGACGCAGTATTTTGAAAACCGAACTTGCCGGCTAAATTATATATGATTTTACGCCGCCGCCGGCCCGATCCAAGTAAAGGGCTTCAGTTCGATAAACGGGAAGTTGGAGAGGAGTAACGCCGTTACTGTCGTTCCCCAACGCCTATATCGGGGATCCGGCAGCGCTGCAGTGCGAATAAAAAGCCCCCCGGTTTCCGGCAGAAACGTTCGGAAGCGACAAAAGAACAAACCTTGCCAAATACCGGTTTGGCGCACCTTCGACACAGGAGCGGAATCGGTCCGGACAGACCTGATGCGGACATAAACGGAAGCGATTTGCAGCCGGTTTAAAAGATAAACTCAGAGTTTGAGCAGCGTTTTGGCCGCCGGCCAGATTATTTTGGCGGCTATGAGCAGCAGTACGGCGCCGCCCAGGTATTCGGCCCTCTGGCCCACCTTGCTGCCGATGGCTTTGCCGCCCAGCGCTCCGGCTATTGGCAGCACAAAGGTAACGACGCCGGCCGCGATGGCCAGAAACCAGGCGGAGCCGCCGGTGCTTTGAATGGAGAAGCCGACGGCCAGCGCGTCGAGCGAGGTGGCGAAGGCCAGCACGATGACGTTCCTGAAAGTGACGGACATGGTCGATTCTTTGGCGCAGCCGTTTTGTCCGGCTTCCCTTATCATATTGACCGCGACCCAGACGATGAGAGCGGCGGCGATCCATGGTGTCCAGACGTTGAGGAAGCCTTTGAGGTGTTCCGCTCCCTCCGCTCCAATCAGCGGCATCAGGAACTGAAAGATCCCGAACGCGGTTCCGAGCGAGAGTGCGTCGCGAAAGCGCAGATTTTCCTGGCAGAGTCCGATGCAGATGGAGACGGAGAAAGCGTCCATGGCTAAGGAAACGGCTGTGGCAAGCACCGGGATGTATTCTGCGTTCAATTTCTGCGCCCCCAAAAGAATTTTGCCGCCAGCGGCGGCGGAGACATCATTTTATCACAGAAATTTCCAATGGGTGAGATTCCGGATATAAAGGTTGTGCAAAACCGACTTCTGTGCTAAAATTACAACTTAAGTTAGATAAAATAGAAAAATGAAATTTTTTGGCAACAAGGTTCACGGGAGGGATAACAGTGTTTAGAAAATCGGTAATGTTAAACGCTAGGGACTCGGTGGCGATGCTGCTCGAGGACGGCAAAAAGGGCGACTGGATCAGCACCATCAACGGCCCGGTCAAACTGCTCGAAGACATGGAGTGTTCGCACAAGGTGCTGTTGATGGGGCTTCACAAAAATGAACCCGTCATCAAGTACGGCGAAGAGATCGGCAGAATGAAATGCGACGCCTGCATAGGCGCCAGACTTGACAACGGCTGCGTCTGCACCCCCTCCCGATGAAGACGCTCCGCAAAACTGATCGTTAAGGAAACCTGCGCCCCGCAGCCGTTCAGGCCGCGGGGTTGTTTTTATTCTGGAACCGCTGCTTGCGCGCGCGGTAGATGTCAAGCACGGCTGTGAAGAGCACCAGCACCAGGGGGCCGAGGAAGATGCCGATGAAGCCCCAGGCGACCACGCCGCCGAAGAGGCCGATGACGATCGTAAGTGTCGGTATCTCGCGGCCGGGTTTGCCGCCGCTGATGAGGAATGGCTTGAGGATGTTGTCTATCACGCTGACCACGCCGGCGCCCCAGAGGAAGAGGATGATCGCGTTTTTGGCGTCGCCGGTGCAGAGCAGATAGAGGCTGCCGGGACCCCACACCAGGATGGTGCCGGCCGGAAAGAGCCCCGCGAAGAACATCAGCATGCCGAAGAAGGCAGGGCTGTCGAGGCCCACGAACCACCAGCCGATGCCGCCCAGCAGCGCCTGGCAGGCCACCGTGAGCAGCGAGCCCAGGATGACGGAGTTCAGCACCTCGCCGGTGCGCGTGAAGAAGGCGTCCGTTTCGTCCTCGCTGAGCGGCGTGATGCTTTTGACGTAGTCCACGATCGCTCTGCCGTCACGGATGAAGAAGAAGGACACCATCAGCGTCACTACCATGTTGAATAGCAGCGAAGAAGCTCCGTGCAGAAGGCTGCCCGATATGTTGGTGAGGAAGGTGCCTATCCACTGGGCCGCCTTTTGAACGACCGAGTTGACTGCGGAGGAGTCGTGCAGGAAGTTGAGCACGCGGTGTTCGATCCAGAGCGGCGTCCAGGTGGGGATCAGCTGTTTGGCGTCCCCGGCCTGGTTGAGCTCCAGCCTTTCGACAAAGAAGTAAATTTGCCTTACGATGCCGACCAGTTCGCTGCCCAGCGTGGTGAAGATGATCGCCAGCGGCAGCAGGAATACGAAGCCGAGCAGCACGAGCGTGAGACCGGAGGCGAGGCTGGGAAATCTGCCTCCGAAAGCGGCGTGGATCTTGTCATAGGTTGGAGTTACTACGAAGGAGAGCATCGCGGCCCAGAGCAGCGCTGTCATCAGCGGACGCGCGACCTCCCAGGCGAGTACCGCGAATACGGCCATAAATAACAGAAAAGCGCCGCTGAACCGCTGCCCGCCGGAATTCCCGGTTCCAACGCATCCGTTAAAATCCATAGTCCAAAAATCTCCTCACGATGCTATAATCATACAAAAGCATTATACATCTTCCAGGGAGAGGTGGACATTTTGGGTGTTGAAGCAGCCAATCTTTATTATCCCGAATCCAATAATGATAAGATAAACGTCTCATTCGAAAATAAATCCGTATTTGAACAGACTAAAGCAGAGACAGTGCACAGAGAAGTCATCAAGGTCATCGCGGTCGGCGGCGGCGGCGGCAACGCTCTCAACCACATTATCACCAAGGGCATCGAAGGTGTTCAGCTGATAGCGGCCAACACCGATGTGCGCGACCTCGAGAAATCCAAAGCCGACAACAAGATCGTGCTCGGCGAACACACCACCAAGGGACTGGGCGCGGGTGCCAGACCGGAGATCGGCGAACTGGCCGCGCGCGAGTCCATCAGCGAGATCAGAGAGTATATGAAGGACTCCGACATGGTCTATCTGGCCGCAGGCATGGGCGGCGGCACCGGCACGGGCGCGATTCCGATCATCGCCCAGGCCGCGCGCGAGATGGGCATCCTAACAGTGGCGGTGGTAACCAAGCCGTTCAGCTTCGAAGGCGGCCGCCGCGCGCGTTTTGCCGAGGCCGGCATCGCCAAGCTGCGCCAGTGCGTGGACGCGCTCATTATAGTTCCCAATGACAGACTGCTGGACGTGGCCCACAGCGACACAACGCTCGGCGAATCATTTGCCATGGCCGACGAGATCCTGCGTCAGGCCGTGCAGGGCGTCACGGACCTCGTGACGAGGCCCGGCCTTGTCAACGTTGACTTCGCCGACCTGCGCACCGTCATGAAGGAAGCCGGCGTCGCGGTCATGGGCATCGGCTGCGCGAGCGGCGACAACAGAATTGAAAAAGCGCTCAAGGAAGCGGTCGAAAGCCCGCTGATGGAAAGCTCCATGAGCGGCGCCAAGGGCGTGCTCATGAACATCACCTACGGCAGCGACCTGGGCATCGGCGAGATCCAGGAAGCAGCAGAATACATCGAAAGCATCAAGGACGAGGACGCGACCTTTATCTGGGGCTGCGCCGAAAACAGCGAGTACGAAGGAAGAGTCGAAGTGGTCATCGTGGCCACCGGCTTTGACGATTTGCCCGCCGCAGACGCGCATACGCGCCAGAATGCAAGACGCGAAGCGGCCCAGCAGGCGAAACAGCAGCCCAGCGACAATGCCGTGGCGGTCGAAACCGTGCCTACGGTGACGATTGGCGAACTGAGACCGACTCCGATGATCCCGGCCACACCGCAGCCCGCCCAGCCGCAGCCCGCGGCAGCGGCAAGCCGTGTGCCGGACTGGTTGCGCTCAGCCTCTGCGTCCGCCGCCAAAGAAGAACCGGCGGAAAAGGTCTGCCTCTTCGAACAGAAACAGATGACCTCCGTCTACGATTCGCCCAGCTTCACAAGAGCGGGCAGAACATTGAAAAAGCCGCAGCTTTAAGCGGCGGTCAGAAACAGAACATTCCCCGGCGCGCTGATTTCAGCGCGCCGTTTTTCTTGCCTGGGCTCAGGTTCTAATTTCTCAGCCACGCTGATACTCAGGCTCATACCCGTTGCGGCGTTCACGGAGCCGGCTGTTCTTTTCCGTCATCTGCACCGGTTCCGGCTGTATCTTGAAGAACCAACAGCGCCGCGGTCCGATTTTCCCAACCCTGAGTCTGATCAAAGGGACCTCAGATTCGCGCCCGATGAGACCGCCGCCAACAAGAACGAGCTTATTAATTGTGTTTCCGGCATCAGCCGCCGCCGTTTTCCGACAGGAGCGCAGGTCCGAAACAGAGTCCTCTGGTTGTACTGTTAACATCAATTAAAGTCAAACGCTTTAAACGCAATTACGCCTTATATTTTCCTGCTCAGCGGCAGTTTTCGCCGCGAACGGACGTTCTGCTGATGGTATAATCTGAATCGCACACGCACTTAACGGGAGGAATTTATAAATGCAGCAGGAAAACAGCGGCGCGGAATTTGAGTATGAGATCTGCAACAGCAAGATACGCCCCATCGCTGAGGCGCTTGTAAAGAAGTACAGCGAACTTCACCACATCGACGTGGACAAGATACTCTTCGTCGTCAACCACAAGAGCGCTGGCAGCAAAAAACAGCTGACTCTGGCCAAGACGGGCAAGATTCCGCCCAAGTGGACCGAGCTGCTCTATCAGCTGGGAGCCTGCTCCTATTTCTATATAATCGAATTCTACGCGAAGACGACCGCGGCCATGGACGAAAGCCAGATGGTGGCGCTGGTCTACCGCGAGCTGCGCCGTATCGGACCCGAAGGCCAGATCCTGACGCCGGACATCCACGACTGGTGGCAGATCCTCATGGGCCTCGGCCGCAACTGGTTCTACCCGGACAACACCTGTCCCAACCTGCTCGACGAGGGCGTGGACTGGAAGAAGCTCATGGGGCAGTACTATGAGGAGGCCAAAGTGCCCGAATAAGGCGCGTTTGAACACGGCATTGACTCAGCAACCGGGCGGGGCCCAATCCCCGACGTACCAAAAGTACGCCTGCGGTTGGGCCCTTCCCGGTTGCGTCGTCACTGCCATGTCTAAACGCGGCGCCTTTTTTATTGATAGCAGCCAGTATAAACCTTAAGGTCAAAATCTTTTAAACCCTGTTCCTGTCCGCTCTTTTATCTTGACCGCCCGCTGTGTTCACCAAGGGCCCCTCCACAAAATTTTCCCGCATCTTTCACAAAAGCATCACAAAACTATCACGGCATCAACATTTTTGGCCTCTATACTGCAATCATCGACGGAAGGAAATCAGCCGATGAAGAAAATAGCTGGGAGGCAATCGAAATGACTAATGTGATGAAGACAGTCGGCAGGTATCTGGCAGCTGCGATGATTTTTGTAATGCTGGCGGCAAGCTGTGTTCTCGCCGCTCCACAGGGCATGAATATGGAACAGCCCGGCCCGGGCGGGCAGAGAATGGAGCAGCCGGCCGGCGGTCAGCCGGGCGGAGCGCGTCAGATCAGAAACGGTCAGCCTGGCCGCGACCAGGCAGGAATGCAGCCGGGACGCGACATGCGTCAGGCGGCCCCGGCTCCAGAGCGCGACAGCAGGCCCCAGCCAGAACCCCGCGGCGGACGCGGCGGCGACAACGACACGCTGAAGTCGGCCGGTCTGGTGGCGATCGGAGCGATCATCGGCAGCGTCCTGGCGAACTCAGCGGCCGGCAGATAAGCTGATCGCAATATAAAAGACAGAGGGCGCGGAAGCGCCCTCTTTGCCTCTGTCAAGTCCACACATAATTCACACACACTTTTCATAAAACGCACATATGGGTGCAGTAGAGTTATACGTACCGGCAGGAATGTTAAAGGCCGAGTTTTCGCGGAGGTGGTGGAATATGAGGTTCGGAAAGTGCGGTAAGTTCGTGGCTGCGCCGCTGATTCTGCTTTTCCTGGCAGGCAGTGCTTTTGCCGGACCGGGAGAGGGAGCAGGCGGCCCCGGCGGCCCCGGCGGCCCCGGCGGCCCCGGTGGCGCTGGTGGTCCCGTCCAGATGCGGCCGAACGGTCCCGGCGGATCGGGCGGCCCAGGCGGACCTTTCGGACCGCGGCGTCCTGACGATCGCCGTGGTCCCGGCGGACCCATGCGCGGTGGACCCGGAAATCAGTTCGGCCCCGGCGGCATGTCGCCGAACGGCGGTCCCGGGGGTCCCGGCGGACTTGGCATGATGAGGCCGCAGCCAAACATTGGTCCTGGCGGCCCCGGCGGTCCCGGTATGAGAGACAGGCGTCCCGAGATGGGACCCGGCGAGCGCCCCGGCCCTTACAGGGACGGAGGATACGGAAGACCGCCGCGCCGTGACGATCACGACGACAGCGGTGCAGCTGCAGCGGTGATCGGAGTGCTGCTGCTTGGCGCGATCATCAGCGGCGCGTCGGCAAACGCGGGCTATTAGCTATTAGAGACACAAAAAGAGGGCGCGGAAGCGCCCTCTTTTTTTACTCTTTCTGAAATCCTCCCGACGGGAGGAAGCCATCAGCCTCAGGAACCAAGCGCGACCACGTCGTAGCGCGGTTCGCCTCTTTCGTCGTTGGTAATGTCGAAGATGCCGCGCATGGGCAGGCGCTGCCAGATAGCCTCGCTGCCGTCCTCATAGACTATCTTTACGTCGTTGGCGCCAGGCAGATAGCCGTGGTCGAGCTTGAGCAGTCTGCTTTCGCCGGAGCCGAGCGGCGTCCCCGTCACCAGGTTCTCCGACCAGCCGCCCGGGGAGCTCAGATACAAGCCTTTGACAGCCTTGGCCGCCTTGTTCGTAAAGTTCAGCGTTGACATCGACGGCGAGCTGCCGCAGCCGGATACGGCGTTGGCCGCCTTGATCTTGATCGCCATCACCACTGCTGCCGCGCAGACGACGATCAACAGTACGACGATGGTTATCTCTTTTGAACTCAAAGCGATTCCTCCTCGAATAGTAGTTTGAAATCGTTACAGGTTGATTATGCCAGATTGAACTCTTTTATGGAATATATAGAAATACCTATTTGTTTGCTGGGAAAATGTTGCGGGTCTCAAATGTCCCCGCTCTCCCGCCGGGAGGCTCTGGCGCTGCGTCAGGAGCAAACCGTGCGGTCTTCGAACCGCGGCTCTCCGCGGCTGTCGGCTTCAAGAGAGAAGACGCCCCTCATGGGCAGTCCGGTCCACAATTTTTCACCGCCGTCAGCGAAGACGATCTTCATATCAGACGCGTTCGGCAGTGGCCAGCGGTTGATCCTGAGCACTGCCTTCTCGCCGGGCGCCAGACTGGAGCCGCGCAGAAGCTCCTGTTCCTGCGCGCCGCCCGCGTCCGCGAAGAGTTGGCTCACGGTTCTACCGGTGCCGTTGGTGAAAACCAGTTCGTCCATTTTTGGCTGACCACGCCCGATCACGTTCATCCTGAGCCCTGCGTACAGTGCGCAGAGGCAGACGAACAGAGTTGCTGCCACGACTAACAGATCTTTGAGGCTCATAGCGGACTCCTTTTGATTAAAATAATTTCAGACAACATTATGCCAGAGGATTTTTTACGCAGTATGTGCGGAAATACTTATTTGTGAGCGGCAAAGCCGCGCCGGTGATAAAATCATGAGGTTGACAGCAGCGAGGATCGGAGCGGACAAAATGGCGGAGAATGTAAAAGACAGGAATACGGACAGGGAGCAGCCGACGCTGTACATCGCGGTGCCCTGCTATAACGAGGAAGAGGCGCTGCCTCAGTCGGCGCAGCGGCTGGCCGCGAAACTGCGGTCGCTGATCGATTCCGGGACCATCGGCGGCAACAGCCGCGTGCTCTTTATAAACGACGGTTCGCGCGACGGCACCTGGCCGCTGATTTGCAAACTGCATGCGCAGGACCCTCTTTTCTGCGGCATTTCCCTCTCCCGCAACCGCGGACATCAGAACGCGCTGCTGGCCGGGCTGATGACGGCCAAAGAGCTGGCCGACGCCGTCATTTCCATCGACGCGGATCTGCAGGACGACATAGACGCGATCGACAAGATGACCGCCGAGTATAAAAACGGTGCGGAGATAGTCTATGGCGTACGCAGCAAGCGCGCGACGGACACCTTTTTCAAACGCATTTCGGCCGAGGGTTTTTACAGGCTGCTGCAGGCCATGGGTGTGGAGATCGTCTTCAACCACGCGGATTATCGGCTCATGAGCTCCACGGCGCTCGACTGCTTTGCCGAATACCGAGAGGTAAACCTTTTTCTGCGCGGCATCGTGCCGCTGATCGGCTTCAAAACGGCGGTAGTGACCTACGAACGCAGCGAGAGGCTGGCCGGAGAGAGCAAATATCCGCTCAAAAAAATGCTGGCGCTCGCGATGGACGGCATCACCTCCTTCAGCCTCAAGCCGCTGCGCATGATCGCCTTTCTGGGCGGCGTTGTCTTTGCGGCGAGCCTGATCGCGCTCATCTGTTTATTTGCCGCAAAACTTGCGGGGCGCTGCGTTTCCGGCCTTTCTCTGTTGGCTGCATCGCTCTGGGCGCTGGGAGGCGTGCAGCTGCTGTCGCTTGGCCTCGTTGGTGAGTACGTGGGCAAGATATACCTTGAAACCAAGGCCAGGCCCCGCTATTTCATCTCCGAAAGGCTGCTTTAGCGCGTGAAGCCTTCCCTACTTCAGCGTCTGGCGCAGGCTGGCCGCGCTATCGGCGGCGGCTTTGGCCAATGGCAGATAGCGATCATCTTCGCACTCTTCTGGGGCGCCTATCTCTGGTTCAGCCCTGCGGTCGTGCCCGACGTCTGGGCTGGTCTGCTGCAAAACGGTGCTGACGACCCGCTTTTTCCGTACCTCGCAGGTTTTTCCGTGCTGGCGGCCTCCTACTTCGCGGCCTGGCTGGCGCTTGGCAGGGCGGAAAACAAATATCTTGTCCTCACCGTAATATTCTGTCTGGCTCTGGCTCCGCGGCTCTGGGTGATAACTCTGGGCTGGTATCAGCCCTGCTACGACTTTCTGCGCTATTTTCAGTTCGGACAGCACTTTGCGTCAGGCGACTTTAAGTGGATCGCTGACCAGGTGGAGCAATATGTCCTTTCGATGCCTACTATGGGCGGCGTGGCTGTCTTCTTCGGCGTCCTCTGCAAGCTCTTCGGAACGTCTCTGTTCGGCGTGCAGCTGGCCGGGGCGCTGCTTTCAAGCGGGATCTGCGTGCTGATCGCCGTGCTGATCTGGAATTACGGCCAGAAGACCGCGACTCTGGCGGCGCTGCTCTACGCCGTCTATCCGGGCAGCATTATCTCGACCGCCATCGTCACCAACCACCACGGCGCCGTCTTCCTCTTCATGCTGGCGCTCTGGTGCTGCCGGAAATACATGTCCGCGGGGCCATTCAAAAAACGCGCGGCCTGTGCTTTTTTCTGCGGGGCGCTGCTTTGCGCGAGCAACCTCGTCCACCCGTCCGTGGTCGTCGTGCTGGCCGCCATCTACCTTTTCACTGTCATTGTGGTCTGTGAAAACGGCTGGCGCGAAAGAAAGCTCTTCAGCCGCGCCAACGGCGCCATCGCGTCCTGTTTCCTGATCGCCGTGCTGACTTACGCGGTCCTGATGCCGACCGGCGTCTCGGCGCTTAAAAAATTCGGCCTTATCAACACGGAACGCGGCACCACGCTGCTTTTCAAGTTTGTCTTCGGCCTCAATCAATATTCCAAAGGCCGCTACTTCGGCCCCGACGTAAAATACCTGCGCAGCTTCTCCTACGACGAACAGCCGAAAATAGCGCTGGACATGATCAAAGAGCGGCTGGAGGATCCGGAAGAGGTGCGCGATCTGCTGCTCTACAAGGACTGGCATGCATTCTTCTCGCCTGACGAATATTTCGTCTGGTTCTACGCCTGGCAGGAGGAAAAGTGCATAGACGACGCCAAGCAGGGGCTTGACGACACGAAGGACCGCGCCGAATACTCGTATCTGGAGGATCTGATGACGAAAGCCGGCCTGCTGGACCAGCTCTGGCTGAGGATCATCTACCTGCTCGCGGTGCTGGGCGCGCTGCTGAAGCCCAAACTGCATAAAGCTGACCTGCTGGTCGCCCTCATGTACATCTCAATGGGCTGGGCCCTGGTCATCATGCTCACGGAGGAACAGAGCCGCTACCGTTATCCCGCCATGCCGACGTTCTTCATGCTGGCGGCCATGGGACTTGCGGGGTGCTGGAAAATCGCGAGTGCGGCGGTTGGCAGGAAAGTTAAATAGGAGCTTTGCTGCGGATCGGCGCCACATATTGCCGTATTCCTGTACTTGTGGAGACAAAAGGCTTTGCTGAACGCCGCTTGCCTGATCCGCAAGACGCCGAGACAGGACTGATTTTTACGACTTGCTGATTCGCTGCGGTAAACCAGGAGCCGCGCGTGCGCCCTTTTGCGTCGAGCGTAAATCAGAACGTCTGTTTTGATCTTGTGCCGCCGCCCCAAGGGGACGTCCTGTATGTCCGTAATATAGGAAAAGATAAGCCGGCGGGCTGGCCTCAAACAGAAGAACGACCTACACACCGCGCTGCGCGCGCACATGCTTCACAGGCGGCAATTCCCAAGCTTTTGACCTGTTTTTTACCGGCTAAATGTTCAAACGGAACTCGCTCTGCTGCGGCCGGAACAAAAAATATTAGCAAAACCGAATCGAAATACATCTGCTAAATCCCGATTTACAGTTTAAGCATGGCGGCGCTGAGCGGCCAGAACTGTTTTTTAGCAGACGATCAAGGGAAAAAACAGAGGAACGGAACGACAGACGGACTCAAATTATCCGCCAGATCCCAATTTCCCGACCAACGCTTTTTACTTCTTTCTGAACCGTTCAAAAACCTCGTTTTCCTCGCGCCACGCAAGTTTTGTGAGGAATCCTCTGGCTTTCATCTCTGCAAGCTCAGGCGTGAGCTCCTGCCTCATGGAGCAGGGCACTTCGAGGGTAAGGGCGACATCGGCGCCGTAGACGGCGTTCTGACGGTCCTCGCCAAAACCCCACTTGCGCAGCGTGCTGGACAATGTTTTCGAATAATCGTAGCCGCAGACCAGCTCCAGCCTGTTGTAGTACTCCATCTCCGCGGCTCCGGCCTCTTCCGCAGCCGCTTCCGCCGCCGCGCCGAATGCGTCGATCAGGCCGCGCACCCCCAGTTTGACGCCGCCGAAATACCTTGTAACGGCTATAAAGGTGTTGTCGAATCCGTGACGCTTAATGACGCCCAAAATCGGGCGCCCCGCAGTGCCGGAAGGCTCTCCTCCGTCCGTGCAGTGCTCGTCCTGACCGATCTTGTACGCCCAGCAGTAGCTGCTCGCCTTGGGAAAAAGCGCCGGCAATACGCGGATCAGCCCGTTCGCGGCCTCGACCGTCAGGGCCGTTCGCACCGAGCCGATAAAGCGCGAGCGCCGCACCGTCTGTTCAACGTCGCAATCCCTGCGGGGCGCTGTAAAAATGGTGTTCTCCGCTATTGCGGCCACGCTTCCTTAACACGCTTCCAGGTGTTGTTCAAAGCCTCGGACACCACGCGCACGCCGCCCAGCACCGGCATAAAGTTTGTGTCGCCGTTCCAGCGCGGCACGATGTGGATGTGCAGATGCTGATCGATGCCGGCGCCAGCCACCTTGCCAAGGTTCATGCCGATATTGAAGCCCTGCGGATCCATGACCTTCTTAAGCACCGTCACGGCGGTCTGGACCGTGGCCATCATCTCGCCCAGCTCTTCCGGCGCCAGGCCGGGCAGGTCGTTCGTGTGGCGATAGGGCACCACCATCAAATGGCCGGGATTGTAGGGGAAAGCGTTGAGGATCACGAAGCAGTACTTGCCGCGGTGCAGTATCAGCCGCTTTTCGTCCTCGTTTTCGCCGGGAAAGTCGCAGAAGATGCAGCCGGTGCCTTTCTTTTCGTTGTTGTCCGAGTTGCTGAGGATGTATTCCATGCGCCAGGGCGCGAAGACTCTGTCCATTTTATCCATATCCACCGCTCCATTCCTTGGTCTTGTCCGCTAAATTATAGCGCCGCGCCGTCCGCTCGGACGACGCCCTGTGCTGGCAATTATAGTTCTTTTTCCGATGCCGCATCGCAGATTCTGGTATAAAATCATTATATTAAATCTTTTAAAGGAGCGATACCGATATGAAGAAAATTACCCGGATTCTCGCACTCGCAATGATCTCCGCTCTCGTGCTCTTCTCCGCTGGAGCGGCGTTCGCAGAAACGGCTCACATGCGCCGCATCCGCCTCGCCACCGACCTGATCAATAAAATGGCTATCGAACAGGACGCCAGCAGCCTGGCAGACGTGATCGCCTCCGGCAAGGGCGTCGCCATCTTCCCGCGCGTCACCAAGGCGGCTCTCGGCATCGGCGCCCAGACCGGCGAAGGCGTGGTCTTCCTGCGCAAGGGCAACGGCAAATGGTCCGGGCCTGCCTTTATGGGCATCTCCGGCGCCTCCGTGGGCTTCCAGATCGGCGCCCAGTCGGTTGGCCTCGTGCTCGTGATCACCAATGAAGAAGGTCTGCGCGCCTTTACGGGCGGCAACAGCTTCAAACTCGGCGCCGACGCCTCCATCGCCGCCGGTCCTGTCGGCCGCGATACCTCCGCCGCCACCGACGGCAGAGCGGCAGCCTCCATCTACAGCTACTCCATGTCCAAGGGTCTCTTTGCTGGCGTCTCAGTCGAAGGCTGCGTAATCAACCAGAACCGCGACGCTTCCAAAGCCTACTGGGGCCGCGATATGTCCGCCAAGGCGGCGCTTGCCAAACCGGCGACAGACAAGCGGGTCAAAGGCCTCGTGAACGCGCTTAACAACCTCGTCAAAAAAGCGCCCAAGTAAGCCGCGGCACAGGAAATCCACATAATTCATAAATCGGCCGCCCGAGTCCGCAGAGACCAGGGCGGCCTGTTTATTGCCGATATTCCATATTGCGATTGTCAATATTGCCTTTTATGATAATCTATGCGCAAATAAGTGTTCGCGGAGGTTGTATAAATTATGTTCGGATGCTCCCGTAAACGCAGAGGCTTCACGCTCGTCGAACTGCTCATAGTGATTATCATTATCGGCATCCTGGCCGGCGTTATGATGCTGGCTGCCGGCAGCGCTACGGATAAGGCCGAGGCGACTAAGATCGTAAATAACCTGAGAATGTTAAAATCTGCCGCATTCCTGCGCTACGCAGAGGTTGGATCATGGGACAAAATTCAATATGATGACAATGGTGAAAAACTTGATGCGGGGCCGCTCGCACAATGGCTTGCAAAACATTATATGGGAGTGACGTTGTCTGCGGTTGACAATGGTAATGGCCTTAATTTCCCCTATCAGATTAATGGATTAACCAACGGAGCAACTTATATAACCGCATCTGTTATTCTCCCGTTGCTATATAATGATAGCGGCAGACTCTCAGGTGTTAAAAAAGCAATTCTAACATTAGTGAATAACGGAGTGCCACTTTTTGCAGATCGCAGCGGGCAGGCAGTTTTTAATAATAATAATAGGGTAGCGAATTACGCCAGTATGCGTATTGCAAGCAAATAATCACATATACAAGGCATCATTTGTGTATCTGGAAGCTAGCGGAGCTTCCGTTCCCGTTGTTGCCGATAGATATACGTCCGATCTGTCGCTGTTACTGTTTGTGACAGCGTAAAATCATGTCTATCATATCGTCGAGATAGACTCATACTTCACATGCTTCAGTTGAAAGGCATCGAGACCTTCGCTGTGGACAGAAGAATCTCAAGAAAATGAATATCGGAGTTATAAAGTGAAAGGAAAAATTAAGAAGCCCCGCTCCGTTCGATGAAGAACGGACTTTTCGCCGCCTGTAACTGACCTGCCGAGACAAGTGAAACTTCCGAAACACGAACCCTGGCGGATAAATCAACTGCAATGGCGGACGGGGCTTTGATGGTCATAGAATACACGATTTTTATTTTTCTGTAATCAGTAACGCAACCCGGACTACCTAAACGCTGCGTAAAAGTCCGAGAAACGGTAGCCTGAAGGGCACGCGCTGATTGGTTGGCCTTGAAAAGGCACAGGGCGAAAAGCAGGAAGAACGGCAAGGCAAGTTTGATACTGTCTCAAGCTTTTCCCGACCAACTGACCAATGACTTTGCTTTTCCGCCCTTCCGACCAACGCCTTCGCGTTTACGCCTTCGGACAGTGGTGACAGCCGCCGCCGGCGCTCATGATCGCAAAAACGGGGCCGTAGAGCTTGAGCAGCGTCTCCACGTTCCTTTTTGTATCGCCGTCGCCGCTCAGGTCAACGAGCCTCGCCACGTCGTCGAAGGTCTTGGCGCCGCTGGTGATCGCCGCCAGCACCAGCTTCTTGGTCGCGCCCGTCTCCACGCAGATCACCTGTTCGGGCGGGCAGCTGCGCAGAAAATTTTCTATATTAAACATGATGATGACCTCCTTTGTTTTGGCATTTCAAGTTTAGCATGAAAAACGGGAAATTATGTTGGATAAGGCGCATTTGCCGTGCTGGCGCTATAATAGCGGCGTTATGGACGGTGATTGAAATGGATTCGCTTTCTCTCTGCATCGAGAATTTTATCTCCTTCATGGAAATGCTGGGCGACAGCCCTTGCGGCGACCTGTTCCGCGCCCCCGGCGACGGTCTCGCGGGAGCCTCAGGTCTTGCGTCGGCTGGCGAAAACTACGCCGTTTTCGGAGCCGGCGCCACGGAGAATGACCTTTCCTCAGTGGTCGGGTTCTTCGGATTAAGACGGCTGCCCTTCTCAGTGCCGCTCTTCCCTGGACTGGACGATAAATTCGCCCGCGCTTTGGAACGTCACGGCGTCGTGCCCAGGCATGAATACGCGGCAATGTCCCTGCCTTTGGCAGGCCTCCCGCGCGAAACGGACGACGCGGCAGCCGCAGTGGCCGACACGCAGAGCCTTGCTGCCTGGACCTCCGCAGTCTGGCTCGGCTTCGGCGACCAGGGCAGGCCGAACCTGCCTTATGCCAGACACGCGGCCTATCTGGCCTCCTGTCCTGCGAACAGGCTCTTTTACCTTGCGGAAGAAGGAAAGGCCGTCTGTGCGGGATTGCTGCACCAGAGCGAACACGTCTGCGGCCTCTACTACTTTGCCACGCCGCCGGAATTTCGCCGCCGCGGTTTTGCGTTAAGACTGCTCAAAACTCTGTCCGCCCAGGCCGCCCAGGCCTCTGACCAGCTGGTGCTGCTGGCCACCGAGGAGGGCAGGCCGGTTTACGAAAAATTCGGCTTCCAGGCGCTGGCCATGGTGCCGGTGAGAATGAAAGGCGAGGAGTGACCCTCATGTCCAGACAGGAAAAGAAGAAAAAGCTCTCCTCTGGAGAAGGTTTCAGCGTAGGCGGCGGTTCGGGCCTCGGCATGTCGATCGGTAACCTCCTGAAAGGCGGCGCTGAACCGGCCGAAATTCCGGCCGCGCAGGACAAACAGCAGCACCAAGCCTCGCAGCCTGCAGCAGGCGTCGGCGCGCTGGCGGGCCTTGCCAAAGCCGCGCTTCAGCGGCGTTCAGCCGGCTGCGGCGGCAAGATCGTCACAGTCGTGGTCCTGCCCCAGGGCGCGAAAGTCGACCCGGAGGCTCTGGCCAAAGAGATGCGCAAAGCCCTCGGCTGCGGCTCCCGCGTGGAAGACGGTCGCGTCGTGCTCCAGGGCGACATTGCCGACCGGGCGAAAGAATGGCTGCTCAAAAAAGGCGTTAAGAACGTCGTCGGATAACCGGCTGGAAAAAGCGTAAGGGCAGAAAGACGAAAACGTTGGTCAGTTGGTCGGGAAAAAACAGGCACAAAAGACAAAGACACACAGGTCTTTTCGCGGCCTCAGAACGTTTCTGACGGAATTGCCAGAATAAAAACGGAATTGCGGCGGACGTCTGCGGACTAAGCCTGGAGGAGCTGGATGCGTTTCAGCTCCTCTTTTTTATTGGAAATGCTTCCGCAGCGTTGGCCTGATCCGGCTTGCGGTATTTGCGATGCGCCAGAACGAACGTAAAATTTGACAGCCAGCATGTAAACCGTCATTGCGAGGAGCGAAGCGACGTGGCAATCTTTGTACGAACCGAGACCAAAAGACCTTAAAACAAAGCCGCTGAGGGCCGCGTCGTCGCAGCGGCGGGCGTGGTTGTTTTATCTTACGGTGGTCGGTCTTCGCTCATCCAACCGCTCAAATCTCAAATAAAAAGCGCAAACTTCAATTGATTAAAGCTGACCAATATACTTTATCTGCCCTGCCCTTTCGCTAACAGACGCTCCGGCCATAAAAATTTGAAAAAAATGATATCTATATAATAAGTAGCAACAGATTCCTCCGCGCTGTAATGAGAGTTCCCTCAATGTTTTACGAATTTGCCGACGAGTTATCCTTTCTTCTCCATCGCCGAATAACGGTGGCTGAGACCTCGTGTCGCTGGTCAGTGATCTTGCGTTGAAAATCCTGGCCACGAAGCCGCCTTGCCATAGATTGTTACATTATTAAATGAGGATAAAAGGAAACATCCAAACAGAAATAAATGCGGCTGACTGACACACTTTTGGCCGTCACAGCCGTTATGTACAGGAGATTAACAACGCAAATAGAACCATCGGCTGATTTACCATATAAGACATAAATTGTTGGCATATCCGGGTTTTGTAATATGTATCCCTCCAGCTGGCTATCCAACTGTTCAACGACTCTATTTCTTTTACCGCAGCCACTGCGTACTAAAATGTGACAAATTTGTCATTATAAATGACAAAAGCTGGACAAAAATACGTAGACTATGCTAAAATACGCAACGTGTATTAAGCCATATAGTAAGTTATTTTTTTGCTTGTTGATGTCCTGATTTGGCTGCATACATGAACTGACGGTTGTATTAAACATAAAATCATTTTATCGCCTGGGATTCTGCGCTCAGGACAAGTTTCGCATAGACTTTTGTCTGCGAAACTTTCATGCTATATGACAAGGATAAAACAATTTTAAAAAACACGCGCTATCGTCTGTCTGCATATCAGCTGTACGGGATCCGTGGTGCGGAAGGAGGAACGGCAGTTCGGCGCCAACGGTTTCCTAACGGCTTTTTTTATAAATAAGAAAGGGGAGAAAACATAAACATGAGCAAGAAGAAATTATCCATCGTAATCCTGTTCCTTGTAATGCTCATTACCGCGCTCGCAGCAGCAAGCGGGCAAGCGGGAGCGGAAACTTACGCTTCGGCGGACATCACAGGCACCACTATTAACTATTACAACGCCGGTGTCTTGGCCAAAACAGAAACGCTGGGTACAACTGCCAATACCGTCACCGGAAATGTGACGGTGAACGGTACCAGCGGAACTGTAACGATCCCGGCAAATCTTACTATTCAGGGTACGACTATTGTTGCAAGCGGCGTTGATTTGACCGTCAGCGGCAGTGCGGCCGGCACGATCCAGACTGCTAAGGGAGTATCGGTCAGCTCCGGCGCTTCTGTTTCGAACGACAGCACCAGCGCGACTATCAGCGGCGTGGGCAGCGACGGCGTCACGGTAAGCAGCACCGGCGCAACTTCGTCGGTCAAGAACGCCGGCGCAGGCAGCGCGATTTCCGGCGTCGCAGGCAGCGTCAATGTGCAGACTGGTGGCGATGTGGAAAGCGCTGGCAGCTCAGCCACTATCACCGGCGTAACGGGCGCTGTGCAGGTCGCAGGCGGCGCGGTATCCAATACCGGCACAGGTAGCGCTGTCACAGATGTGAGCGGCGGCGTTTCCGTCACCAGCGGCACCGTCACCAGTAAGAATACGACAGCGACTATCACAGACGTGAAAGCCGGCGGTGTAACGGTATCCGGCGGCACAGTCTCCAACACGAGCACTGGCACGGGCAGCGCTATTTCCAACGTAACAGGCGGCATCAATGTCACTGGCGGCACGGTCACGACTTCCGGCACGTCAGCCACAATAGACAACATCGGCGCAACCGGCGATTTGAATATCTCCGGCGGCGCGGTGACCAATACGAATACGACTGGAGGCAGCGCCGTCAAGAACATCAACGGCGCGGTCAATGTCAGCGGCGGTACTGTTTCAAACAACAGCGCAGCGGCCGCGATTGACGGCACCACCACCGGAGACGTCACCGTTTCCAACGGCGCCAGCGTTACGAACAACGGTTCCGGCGCGGCGATCACCAAGAGCAGCGGCAATGTCACCGTCACCGGTTCCACGACAAATGTAAGCAGCAAGAGCGGTACGGCCATTGTAGCTACAGGCGACGCGGAGGTCTCTGTTACTGACGCCACTGTTTCCGGCGGCAATGGTACGGCAATCAGCAGCGTCAAGGCCGTCACGCTCAACAACGCCAAAGTTAAAGGCGGCGTCAGCACTGGCAGCGACGTGGTGCTTAACCCAGGAGCTGTTATAGACACCACTTCTTACGACGCGTCGGCCGTAAACGGAGCCAAATCTCTGACGGCCAACGGCACTGGTACGGACGCGGCGTCTGTTGTAACGGTAGAAAGCAAATCAACCAGCGCTACGGTCAACAACATCGCAAACGACGTAAAACTCGCTTATACGAACGTCAGCAACGCCAGCGGAGATGCTATCGCCAATACCGGCGGAAGCGTTTCGCTGACAGGCGTTTCGGCAGTTACATCCACAGCCGGCAACGGCATCACCGGTACGAAAGGCAGCGTCGCAATCGGCGATAGTACGCACGCCTCTTCTGTCACCGGCGGCATCAACGGCATATCCGCCACAACCGGTAACGTCACGGTTAATTCAGGCTCATCAGTCACCGGCACGACTGGCGCAGCAATCACCGGCACGGCAGGAACCGACGGCGTCACGATCAACAGCGCCACCATCACAGGCGGCAACGGCGGCATAGTTGACACGACGAACGGATCAGTCATGGTCAATGGTACCTCGACGGTCACCGGCGGCACAGGCGCCGGCATCGACAACACGGCCATAAACGTGACGGTCGGCGACGGCACCAATAAAGCCGCCGTTTCGGGTGCGACCGGCGTTACAGATACTAAGGGCAACGTAACGGTTAACGCTACTTCATCGGTCACAGGTACCGCTAACGCGGCTATCACTAAAACGACAAAGAACGTTACGATTGCGGACGACGCGATTGTCTCTGGCGACAACGGTGGCATTACAGATACCGGTGGCTACGTCCAGGTCGGAACCAACGTCAAGATCAACGGCGGTAAGGGATCTGCCATCGACGGCACCAAGGGCGGCAACGTCTCTGTCAACCAGAGCGGTTCGAAAAAGACAACACTCACCGGCGCATCTGGCATCACCAACACGACTGGCAGCGTCCTCGCCAGGAACACCGACATTACGGCGACGGACGGCTCCGGCATCAGCAACACGTCCGGCAGCGTCGAGTTCACCGGCACTTCGTCCATCAACGCGACCAGCGGCGATGGCATCACCGGCACCGGCGGCAATGTCACGGTTGGCGATGGCACCAATACGGCGACGGTCTCAGGTCAAAACGGCATTTCCACTACGACCGGCAGCGTCACTGTCAATGGCAACGGCAAAGACAGCACGAAAATAACCGGCACAGCTGGAGCGGCCATTACCGGTGTAGGCGGTTCCGCGGAAGTTAAAAATGCAACCGTTTCCGGTACGGCGGGCGGCGTCATCGGCGTCGACGGATCGGTCACGGTAACCAATTCCGCAGTCAGCGGCGGCACAGGCAACGCAATCCAGGCAACTGAGGACAAAGCGGCCAATGTGACCGTCTCCAACAGCACGATCGACACAACGACAACCGGCAGCGGCAACGGCATTGTAGCCGACGGAAGAAAAGACGTTTCCGTCACCGACACCATCATAAACGTGGGCGGCAACGGCGTTATGGCGGACAAGTCATCCAGTCTTACTGTAAAAGGCTCCGATCCTACCAAGATGACGATCACCACTGCCAGCGGCGACGCTATCGCAGCTGAAAACGTTAAGGGCAACGTCTCTGTTACGAACGCGACGATCGTAGCAGGCAAAGGCAGCGGCGTGGATGTCAAAAGCGCTGCCGGCAACACGGTTATATCTAATGTAAGCATCTCGGCGGACGTCAACGGCATCGATGCCTCTAACACAACAGGCACGCTGGATATCAAGGACGTTACTGTGACCGCAGGCAAGAACGGCATCAACGCCAGCGGCAAGGGCACCGACGGCATCGCGACCATCACCAATGTCAAGGTCATGGCAAACGACGGTTACGGCATTGACGTCTCCGGCAAATCGGGAGCCACCATCAGCGGCGTCGACGTCACGGCCAAAGGGACCAACGGCACCGGCATCGCAGCCTCCGGCGACACGAACCTCACGATCGAGACCAAGACTGACCGTAACACGATCAGCGCCGACAAGACAGGCATCGATGCCACCAACGGCACCACGGCGAAAATCGTCTCCAACGCGCAGCAGCCGGCTGATACGCTCTACATCCAGTCAGGCAAAACGCAGGAGAAAGGCTATGGTCTCAATTCCAGCGGCGGCTCTGTTGTCACCAGCGACGTGAACCTTGACATCAAGACCACGACGAATGACAGCAACGGCCTCAACGCTGACGGCGGTTCGATAGTTGAGAACAAGAACGTAGTCATTACGACCTCCGGTGACAAAGCCTACGGTATCAACGCCACGAACGGCGGCGCAGTCAGCGTCAAGGGCAATACGACCATCACCACCACCGGTGCGAACGCGGACGGCGTCGAACTGAACAAGGGTACTTACGCGGCCAGCGGAGACGTGAACATCCACGCCTCAGGCCTTGATACGAACGGCATCAGCGCGGCCAGCGGCTCCAAGGCGACGATCGACGGCAAAACAACCATCACGCTCGACGGAACCAACGCCGGCACCGGCGCGGCCGTCTCGGCGGATAGCAGCGACGTGGCCCTCAATGGCGGCGGGGTCCTCTCTGTTGCCAGGTCCGGCGATTCCTACGGCATCAACGCCAATAACAAAGCCACAGTCATCACCGGCGGCGACACGACCATCAGCGTAAAATCAACAGATGGCAACGGCTATGGTGTCAATGCTCAGAACGGCAGCACTGTCAGCGGTAACGTGTCCAGTATGACAGTTACGGCTGAAAAGGGAGCCAAGGGCTACAATGTTCTTGGCGGCAGTTCTGTGTCAGCCGCTATGAGCGGCGATCTGTACGTAGAATCCAAAACAGATATGGCAGAGGGCGCCCGCATTGATGGAAACGGCAGTTCGCTTGACCTCTCCGGCCTCCACAGTATGACTGTCAGCGCAGACCAGGCGGCACATGGGATCTTCAATGTTGGCAGCAACGGTTCAGCCGATGTTAAGATGACAGGCGGAGACATTAAGGTTACCAGCGCGAACAATAGCGCGGAAGGCATTACAACAGATAACGCCAGTTCTACTAGTGTTTCCGGTCTTGGAAACCTGTCTGTCAGCGGCAAGAATGAGTCAAAAGGCATTTATGGTGGCTATGGTACGACAACGGCCATTGCTATGAGCGGTGACGTTACAGTCAGCAGCGCTAATGGTAATGCTTATGGACTGGAAGCATACAACGGTGATTCCAATGCTACAAAAAGCACTATCAATATCACCGGCGCGCAAATAGTTGATGTAACGGCCTCAAACGGTAGCGCTAAGGGACTTTACACTCATAATAATGCGTTTGTAAGCGGCGACGTAGCGGGATTCAAGGTACAGGCAAGCGGCGAAGCTGCTGGTATAGAGTCATATGCCTACGATGCCGGCCGTTATGGTACAGTAAATCTCTCGCTGAAGAGCGGCGATATATCCGTTGTCAGCAGTAACGACAAGGCAACTGGAATCTACGGAAATCAGCGTGCAACAATCGACATTAACGACCTGGGTAATCTGACAGTTTCGGCTGATAAAACCGCAACTGGCATTTGGTCTGTTGAGAGCTCAAATGTTGATGTAGCCATGTCGAAAGATTTGACGGTTACGTCGACTAACGGTGCCGCATACGGTGTTAATACGTACTATAACAGTACTACAACGCTGAACGGAGCCAAAAATATCAAGGTTACAGCTGCCAGCGGCGACGCTTACGGTTTTAAAGCAGGCGGCAGCAAACTGGACACAGAGATGAGCGGTACCAACATATTTACGGGCGTGGAGAATCTTACGGTAACTGCTGTGTCTCAGGGCAAAAGTGCCTACGGTATTTTCGCCAGAAATAGCAGTGTTGCCAGCGGCGACGTGGAGAATATCACTGTGACCGCCCCGTCAGACAACGGCAGCGAAGCAGACGGAATCTACATTGATAGGAATTCTTCCGGCGACGTAGCGGTCAAGACCATAACTGCCAACGGTGATCAAGCTTCAGCCATCAATTCGCTCGAAGGCAGTAATACCAGTGTAACTGGTATGGAAAAAGTTGATGTCAAAGGCGGCAGCCATGCGGCCGGATTCGTCGCGCAAGGCGACAATGGTTCCTCCGGCTCGTCGCTTAACGTGGTGATGAGCGGCGACGCGGCCGACATGAACGTCGTAGCTGCTTCCGCAGGTGGAAGTGCCTACGGTGTTGAGGCTGGGCAGAATTCCAAAGTTACCTTCACCAGCATGAACAAACTGGCTGTTTCTTCAGGTTCCATGGCAGCAGGCGTATTTGCCCACAACAGTGGCGCAGTCAGCGGCGACGTCAACGAAATCAGCGTCGAATCAGTCGGCGGAAAAGCGTATGGCGCTTATGCATGGAAATCAAGCTCCATAGATATCGCGATGTCTGGCGATATGAAAGTTAAGAGTGACAGTGGCGATGTTTATGGTGTTGACGCTGTTACGAGTTCCGACGTGACGTTCACCGGCATGAAGGCTATGACTGTTTCCGCAGACAAGGGCAACGGCTATGGCATCAACGCTGTAACCAATAGCACAGTCAGCGGCGACGTGGCTTCCATCACGGTGAGCGCGGACCAGCTGGCCAAGGGCGTCTATGCAAACGCTTCCAGCGTCGACAAGCTTGTGATGAGCGGCGACATGACTGTCACCAGCGTCAAGGACAACGCGTTCGGCGTGCAGGCTGAGAACAAAGGCTACATTAATATGGAAGGCCTCAAGAACCTCACGGTCAACGCCTTGAGCGGCGACGCCAGCGGTTACGTAGCCAGCGGCGACAGCCACATTACGTCTGTTATGAGCGGCGACCTCACGGTGACGGCCAAAAACAAGGCCACCGGTATCTACGCCTATGACACCAGCACCATCAATGTCAGCGGCATCAAAGATTTCACAGTCAGCTCCGATCAGGACAATGCTATTGCCATCGGCGGCGAAGGCGGCGGCAGCCTCGACATTACGGTTGCAGGCGAGCTCGCGGCCAAATCCGGCAGCGGCGACGTCTATGTGGTCAAGGCCAACAGCAAAGACATTACGGTCTCGGCGGCCAGCATGGACGCCTACACGGCCAGCGGCGACGCGTTTGTGCTCTACACGAACGGCGGCACCATCAGCGCCGACGTCAAGGGCGACGTGAACTCCAAGTCCGATAAAGGCAGCGCGTTCGGCGCCTGGTCTGAGAACAGCGGCGACATCACCGCAGCCCTCAGCGGCGATATGACGGTGACAAGCGCGTCAAACGGCAAAGCCTACGGCATCGTGGCGAGCAAGGACAGCAAGGAGACCATTACAGGCCTCCAGAACCTGACTGTCACGGCCAGCGACGATCTGGCGACCGGTATCGAAGCGCTTAACGGTTCCAGCGCCGATGTGACAATGAGCGGCGACGTGACGGTTTCGACCAAAAAGGACAACGCGACCGGCATTGACGCGCAAACAAGTTCCGACGTGACGTTCACAGGCGTGAAGGCGATGACTGTCTCCACAGCCAGCGGCGACGCCTACGGCATCAGCGCAGTCGACAAGAGCACGGTGAGCGGCGATCTGACCAGCATTGACGTCACGGCCTCCACGGCCTCCGGCAAAAGTTATACGATTGCCGATGGAATTTATGCCTCCAGCAGCGATGTGAAGCTAAAGTTGAACGAAGGCGGCCTGTCTGTCGAGAGCAAAAACGGTTCCGCAAGCGGCATTTACGCGTCTGCTTCCAGCGTGGACTTCACTGGCATGCAGGAGATGAAAGTATCCGGCGACAAAGGCGGCGCTTACGGCATTAACGCTTATAGCAGCATGGTAAGCGGCGACCTGACGGGCATTACGGTCAAGGCCAATGGCGGTTACGCCGATGGAATTTCGGCCAACGACGTCAGCTCGATAGACTTGTCGATGAATGGCGGCGACATGACGGTCACAAACAAGAGCGGCGCGGCCAGCGGCGTCTATGCGTCAGCCTCCAGCGTAGACTTCACCGACATGCAGAAGATGACTGTCTCCAGCGACAATGGTAGCGCTTTCGGTATCAACGCTTCCAACAGCAGCACTGTGAGCGGCGATCTGACAAGCATGGATGTCACGGCCTCCGGTAATTATGCTACTGCCGAAGGAATTGGCGGCAACAGTGGCAGCGACGTGAAACTTGTGATGAGCGGCGATCTGTCTGTCGAAAGCAAGAAATACACAGCCTACGGTGTCTACGCGTCAAAGTCCAGCATGGACATCACCGGCATGCAGGCGATGACGGTCGAAGGCGACAAGAATGCTGAGGGTATTGAAACTTATAGCAGCGACGTCAAGCTTGTAATGAGCGGCGACATGAAGGTCTCAAGTACCAACAGCTGGGCCGACGGTATTCTGGCATATCCAGGTTCGTCAGTTGACGTCTCCGGCGTCAAATCTATCACGGTTTCTGGAAATGTTGCGTCAAAAGACGGAAGCGTTACCGGAGCTACCGCAGAAGATAATAGCAGCGTGAATCTTGCCATGGACGGCAACATGAACGTGACTAACTCAGGCGGCATCGCCTATGGCATTGACGCTTATAACAGTTCCGACGTGACGTTCACCGGCATGAAGGCGATGACGGTCTCCGGCGGCGGCGACGATGCTTTCGGTGTCTACGCTGACAACAGCACAGTGAGCGGCGACCTGACGAGCATGAATGTCACGGCCTCAGGCGATCAGAAGATTGCCGAAGGAATCAGCGCAGGCACCAGCGGCGGCGTGAAGCTTGCGATGAGCGGCGATATGTCGGTCGAAAGCAAGAACGGCAACGTCTACGGCATTAACGCTTATAACAGTTCCGACGTGACGTTCACCGGCATGAAGGCAATGACGGTCTCCGGCGACGGCGGCGGCGCTACTGGCATCAACGCTCATGACAACAGCACAGTGAGCGGCGACCTGACGAGCATGAAGGTGTACGGTGTCGGTGGCGATGCCGGATCTGACGGTATTTCCGCCACCAACAGCAGCGACGTGAAGCTTGCGATGAGCGGCGACCTGACCGTGTTCGGCAAAGGACCTGGGGCAGCAGGGATCCAGGCACAGAGCAGTTCCGACGTGACGTTCACCGGCATGAAGGCGATGACAGTCTCCGGCGACGGCTCCATGTTGGTCCAGGGCATTTACGCTTTAGACAACAGCACAGTGAGCGGCGATGTTCAGAACATTGCGGCAACGAACGCATCCGGTCCCGCGACTGGCATCAGCGCCGTCATCAGCAGCGACGTGACTCTGACAGGCACGACCAGCGTTGTGGCGGCCGGCGCAACAAAGTCAAACGCTATTGATTCGGAGAGCAATTCCGTCATTTCGCTCGAAGACGATCTGGACAAGCTGATCGCGGTCAGCACGGACAAGAGCGGCGCTGACGCCTCCGTGCTCAAGGTGAGCAAGAACGGTAAGATCAGGCTCAACAAGGCCACGGTCAAGAACCTCGGTTCCGGCGCGGCCAACTCCATTACGGCTGGCCTTGATCAGGAGGGCGACACGACTGAAGGCAGCGGCGTGGTGGATGTCACGGCCAGCAGCCTCAGCGGCGACGTCGAGCAGGTCGGCACCAGCGGTACGCTTGAAGTGTTGCTGAAGAACAAATCGTTCCTCTCCGGCGCGGCCAAGGTGACCAGCGGCGACGGCGCCATCAGCATCAATGTTGAAGGCGCGGGTCAGACCACCGGCAACAACAAGGACAACGGCAGCGTCTGGGAAGTTACCGGCGACTCCGACATGAAGGGCAGCAACACTACGCTCAGTTCGGTGCTCAACAACACAGGCGTGGTCTCCTTCGACCACGAGGCCGGCGGCAATTACAAGGTGATCTCCACTGACCAGCTTACCGGTCAGAACAGTCTCTATCTGATGAACACGAATATCGACAACGCAAGCGGCTGGGTGAACGGCAGGCAGGCGGACCAGGTCCGCACGGTGAGCGGCGACGCGAGCGGCGTGCTGGCGATCAGCAACAACGACGCCAACGTGGCGGCTTTCGAATCGCTCATGACCACGCCTCTCGTCTACGTAGCCAGCGGCGACCACGACAACACGAACTTCACGCTCATGAGCAAGCAGGGCGACAAGTACTACGAGCTCGGCGCGTGGAAGTACGACCTTGAGAAGATCGTCAATCCGGACGGTTCCGTGGGCTGGTATCTTGTGAACCACGACCTTTCGGCAGTGAGCCATGCGGCTTTGAACGCCGTGATGATGCCGGACGTCTGGTATCTGGAGACGAACGCGCTGTTTAGCCAGCTCGGCGATTACAATGTGAGCCGCGACGACGTGAGCGTCTGGGGTTACGCGGTCTACAACAAGCTGCGCGTGGACAACGCGATCAAGTTCAACGGCGCGGCTGCGGCGGCCAACTTTACGCTGCCTGAAGAGAACGAGGTCGAGCATGTGTTCCGCGGCCTCACGGGCGGCATCGACAAGCGTCTGGCCTCCGACGACAACAAGCAGGTGTTCGGCGGACTGATGATCGGCTACGGCGAAGGCGATTACGACTTCAACTACGGCGACGCGGACGACAACAGCTTCCACGTGGGCCTTTACGGAGTCTGGCGCTTCAGCAGCGGCTGGTATCTGGCCGGACTGGTGAAATACAACAGGTATAAGACGAATCTTACGGCCAACCCCTACGGCGGCGGCAGCTACAGCACCGATTACACGCAGAACGGCTTCGGCGTCAGCGCTATGGCGGGCAGGCAGTTCGTCAATGAGAGCGGCTGGTTCTGGGAGCCGCAGGTCGAACTCGGCTGGCACCGCATCGGCGGCGCGGATTATACGCTGAGCGGCATGCCGGTTGAGATCGAGGGCGCCAATTCGCTGAGAGGCCGCGTCGGTATCGGCTTCGGCAAGAAGTACGTCCGCGAAGACGGCAGCACGCTGGACCTCTTCGTCAAAGCCTCGCTGGTCCACGAATTCGACGGCGAGACGGATGTAAACCTCTACACCGACGCGAACAAGACGGCCTACGATCCGCTCACGGTAGATTACGGCGGAACCTGGGGCCAGTACAAGGCGGGCGTCAATTACAACAGCGGCAAGGACTTCAACGCCCACGCGGCCGTGACCTATGAAAAGGGCGGCGACAGAGAGAGCCCGATCGGCTTCGAAGTCGGACTCACCTGGCTGACAGGCCCGAAGGCCAAGGCGCGCGCGGAAGAGCGCAAAGCCCTTGAAGAAGAGAAGAAGGCGGCGGAAGAAGAACGCCTCGCGGCCGAAGAAGCCGAACGCAAGGCCAAGGACATGGCCGAGCGCGAAGAAAAGGCCAAGATAGCGGCAGAGGCGACGATCAAGGAACAGAAGATCGAAGCCCAGAAAAAGGCCCTGGAGGAAAAGCAGGCCAGAGAGACAGTTCAGGAGATGACTCCGGCTCAGAAGAGCGAACTGGCGAAGATGGCCAAGGAACTCCACATGACGGTTGAGCAGCTCGCGAACGTGATGCTCGAAACCATGAAGTCCATCCTCGAAAAGCAGGGACTGCTTCAGAAATAAAAACGGAACAACCGGGCCGAAGCCAAAGCAAACCAGGCCAGGTCAGGACAAAGCAAGGCAAAACGGGGACCCGCAGGGGTCCCCGTTTTTTTGTGCTGTAGGGGGCTGGAAGAGCAAATGCGTTGGTCGGTTGGTCGGGAAGGGCCAGGCCGGTGAACCGGTTGTTCTGAAAAGGCAGGGGCGGAGGTTCGTTGGATAGTTGGTTAGGAAAAGCGGGAGGCGGGAAATCGGGTCCATTTCCACTCTCGTCTGGCTCGAATGCATCAATCGAGCCCAAGGCGGCTTGGGTCCTGTCCTTTGCCGTCATTGCGACGGACAGCGAACCAAAACGCCGCTTTTGCGTTTTGAGTGAGTCGGCTGGTTTCTTCATCAGCGAAGCGCGGCAATCGGGTCTTTGGGTTGCTCCTGCTCCACGGCGGAAAGCAAGGTTGCCATGGACTTCGCCCTGATATAACTACCAGCCTACTCGCACAAATCGGAAAGACGCTGATTTGGCTCGCTGGCCATCGCAACGACAGCTAAAACCGAAGGTCCGGATCCGCTCCATCCCCGTCTGGCTGAGATGGTTCCGCTCAGCCCCAAGCGTCGTTGGGTTTGATCTTTTGGTCCTGTTCTTTTGTCATCATTGTGTCGATCAGTTGATCTGGCGGCGTTGGTTCCGATGCCGCTCTTTCAATGAAAATATCCTCGCCTGATTCTTTGGCCTCCGGAATAACGCATAATCGCACGCTAAACGCACGCGTGCGTTTATTGTGTTGATTAAAACGCACGCGTGCGTTAAAATGCGTTTGGGGTGGCGATTCGTCATGCGAAACATAGGTTTTAAAGAATCACTGACGGTTGAGTTCAAAAGCGACAGAAACATGCTGTCGGACACGGATATAATCGACGTTGTCGTCGCTTTTGCCAATACGAACGGCGGCGATCTGTACCTTGGCGTTGAAGATGACGGCAGCGTCAGCGGACTGAATAAGAGCCGCGGCGATCCGACCCAGCTTGCCGCGGTGATAGCCAATAAAACGGTGCCGCCCGTGGCCGTCGGCGTCACGGCGCTGGACGGCGATGTCTTGGCGCTTAAAGTCAGCGTGCCGCGCATGATGAGCATTGTCGCCGCTTCTTCCGGCAAGGTGCTGCGCCGCCGTCTCAAAGCGGATGGCGCGCCGGAAAACGTGCCCCTCTATCCTTTTGAAATAGCGAACAGGCTTTCGAGTCTGAGTCTGCTGGATTATTCAGCCCAGGCTGTTCCTGATTCCACCACCGCAGATTTTGACGCGGTCGAGAGAGCTCGTCTGCGCAACATCATCCATTCCAGTTCGGGAGAACAGAATCTGCTGTCTCTGACGGACGAAGAACTGGATAAAGCGTTGCGGTTTGTCACGACTGTAGACGGTAAAATCGTTCCGACTTATGCAGGCCTGCTCATGCTGGGCAGAAAAGACCGTTTGCTGGAACTCATGCCAACTGCCGAATCAGCCGTGCAGGTGCTCAGCGGCACCGATATAAAGGTGAACGAATCGTTTGTGCTGCCGATAGTGGCCGCGTTTGAAAAGATCACCGATTATATCAGCGCCTGGAATCACGAGGAGGAGACGGAGCTGGGACTGTTCCGCATTTCCATTCCGGACATTGACAAACGCGCATTCCGCGAAGCGCTTGTAAACGCTTTCTGCCACAGAGATTATTCCATGCTCGGCAGAGTGCGCGTCCAGCTTGAGGACGAAGGCTTGGTCATCAGCAATCCAGGCGGGTTCGTCGAAGGCATCTCTGTCGGAAAACTGCTGGACGCCGAACCGCACGGGCGCAATCCTGTGCTGGCGGATGCGATGAAGCGGATCGGACTGGCAGAGCGCACCGGCCGCGGTATTGACAGGATATTCGAGGGCTCCCTGCTTTATGGACGCTTGCTGCCCGATTACAGCGGGTCGAATGAAAAGATGGTGAGACTGTTTATACCAAAAGGCGCGCCAGATAAGGCGTTCCTGAAAATGATCGCGGAGGTCCAGAAGAAACGCGGCCGCAGCCTTCCCGTAACTTCCCTGCTGATACTCAGCGCGCTTAAAAATCTCCGCAGATCAGACGTTCGCGGCATAGCTGCGGAAGTTTCCATGGAGGAAGCCAGGGTTAGAACGACGCTCGAAACGCTGACAGAAGCCGGGCTTGTGGAAGCAACGGGCGGTGGCAAAAGCCGCAGCTATATTTTGAGTTCCGGAGCGTACCGCACGACCGGCAACACAGTGGGATACGTCAGACAGACGGACATAGACGAACTTCGCTATTCGGAACTAACGCTGAAGCTGGCTGAAAATCAGGGGTTCGTATCGCGAAAGAATGTCTGCGACCTGCTCCAGATCACGACCCCTCAGGCATACCGACTGCTGCACAAGCTTGCTGCGGAAGGAAAGCTGAAATTGTCCGGCAAGGGCAGAAACTCCAGGTATAAGATTATTTAACGCACGCTAAACGCACATAAACGCACGCGTGCGTTTATTGTGTTGATTAAAACGCACGCGTGCGATTGATTCCTGCCGCGATCAGCCGAACGGGAACAGAACCCGATAAGTGCGCACAGCCGCGCAATCCTGCTATAATGTGTCCAATATTGTTGATTCGGAGCTGATGGACTTGTACTTTTACAGAATACTTTTCTCGTCTTTATGCTTCATATTTTTCGGCATCGCGCTCGCGACCAAGGAACCGGCCAGTTATCTGGCGGCGATGTGCTGCGGCGCGCTGGCTTTGACCGCCAAGCGCAAGATGTGGGACGATCCGGTCTGGGCCGAGCTCTATATGCAGAAGTTCGACGAGTTCCGCCGCCGTATATATGAGAAATATCTGCACCGCAACTTTGAAAAGGAGTTCGAACAGGAGCAGATCGACGACGAACTGTACGAACGCGAAGAGGCCAACCGCAGAGCAAAGATAGCTGAGATCAAAAAGAAGAAGCTGGAGGAAAAACTGGCAAAGGAGAAAGCAAAGAAAGAAGGAAAATAGTTTTTCTCCATTTCTGTGAAATATTCTCAGTCAGTCCCGTTGAATGTCTTCACAGTCATGTCTCTCTTACGCAAAAATCGATGGCCAGGCGTCGGTGGTCTTCGGTCCATAATGAGGGATATTTCGATCAAAAGAGCCGTCACTTCGATGGCGGCAAAACATGATTACAAAGTGGCCAGATTGCCATATATTCTGCTTCAGATCTGGTTTCGGCGTATAGATGATAACTAATTGTTTCTATAATTTACAAATTGTGCGAAAACGGCCAGAGGCGTGAATTTGAAAATTGGTCAGATAAAAGTCTGACTAATAAAAATATCGCAATCCGCAAAATATAAAAATATGCTGTAAAAGCCTGCTAATAGTGACTATATTTATACTATTCATTTGTTCAGTATTTTTGTAAAACAAAACCGTTTCCGTCAGCCTAAAAACTAGGCCGACGGGAAATGCGCTTTTTTAAAAAGCATACATAACTTTATATCCGTCCTCAAGCAATTTCCGTTTGCCGTCGGTGCCGCCGTTCGATGCAGGCAACTCATGCAAGTCTCGTCTGACTTTAATACGCCGGCTTTGAGCTCGTCCGTTCATAACGCCTCTGTCCTGGCAAAAGCGATTGGATTTTCTATCTTCCCCATCCGACCGCAATGCCTCGGCACACAAACGGCTCGGTTTTCAAGCTTCGTCTGACCGCGATGTCACACGGCCGACGGCGGTTTCGATTTTGATCCATGACATAAAACAGCCGGGAACCCTTGCGGATTCCCGGCCGTCCGTTTGTTTATGACTTTTTCGGCTGTCTCTGTGCCGCTCTTACTTCTCCGGATAGAAGCCCGACGGGGCTTCGCTCAAGTTGATCATGATGTTCTTCATCTGCGTGTAGTGTTCAAGAATGACCTTGTGGGTCTCGCGGCCGATGCCGGAGACTTTGTAGCCGCCGAACGGAGCGCCGGCCGGGATGCTGTTGTAGGTGTTGACCCACATGCGTCCGGTCTCGACGCCGCGGCAGACGCGGATCGCGCGGTTGATATCGCGGGTCCAGACTGCGCCGCCCAGGCCGTACTTGTTGTCGTTGGCCATCTTGATGACTTCCTCTTCGGTCTTGAACTTGATAACGACCGCCACAGGACCGAAGATCTCTTCCTGCGCGACCTTCATGTCGTTCTTGACGTCTACGAGCAGGGTCGGCTCCATGAAGCATCCTTTGTCCATGCCGTCTTTGGTGAGGCGGTGGCCGCCGACTGCGATCTTGGCGCCTTCCTTGACGCCGGCGTCGATGTCGCGGAGGATGTCCTTAAGGTGGGCTTCGTAGATCTGAGCGCCCATCTGGACGCCTTTCTCCCAGGGCATGCCGACCTTGACCTTCTTAAAGGCCTTGACGGCGTCTTTGATGAACTTGTCGTAGATATCCTCGTGCACGAAGACGCGGGAACCGGCGCAGCAGACCTGCCCCTGGTTGAAGAGGATGCCGAGCTGCAGGCCGTCCATGGCCATATCCCACTTGCAGTCCGGGAAGTAGATGTTCGCGGACTTGCCGCCGAGTTCGAGCGTGGCGGGGATCAGCTTGTCGGCCGCGGCCTTGGCGACGCTGAGGCCCACGTCGGTGGAGCCGGTGAAGGCGAGTTTGCGGAAGCCCGGATGGTCGAGGATGTACTGGCCGGACTTGGAGCCTTTGCCCGTGATGACGTTGAAGACGCCGGCCGGCAGGATGTCCTGCGTGAGTTTGGCGAATTCAAGCACGGAGAGCGAGGTGTAGCTGGAGGGTTTAAATACCGTGCAGTCGCCCGCCGCTAGCACCGGCGCGAGCTTCCAGGCGGCCATCAGGAACGGGAAGTTCCAGGGCACGATCTGGCCCACGACGCCGATCGGTTCGCGCAGGATCAGGGAGAGCGTGTTGTTGTCGAGCATCGTGGCGGTGCCTTCGGCCGCGCGCAGAGCTCCCGCGAAGTAGCGGAAGTGGTCGGCGCTCATGGGGATGTCGATGATCGAGGTCTCGCGGAACGGTTTGCCGTTGTCGAGGGATTCGATCATGGCAAGCCGTTCGGTGTTGGCGTCGATGACGTCTGCGATCTTCATGAGGATGTCGGCCCGTTTGGCCGGCTCGACGTTCTTCCAGGTCTCAAAGGCTTTCCAGGCCGCTTTGACCGCTTCGTCCACATCCTGCTTGGTGGCTTCCGCGCAGGTGGCGAGATATTCGCCGTTGGCCGGGCAGGTGGTTTTGAAGGTCGCGCCGTCTGAGGCGTCCTTCCACTTGCCGCCGATGTAGAGTCCATACTTGTCCTGAAGCTTCATGTCCGGCATTGCCATTACAAATTACCCCTTTCGATTGGTTTTGCGGCAGTCTGTTTGATCGTTCGGATAACTGCCGCTCTGAATAGAAAGAACTTGCCCAAAAACAAACGCCGTCCTGAAGGACGGCGTTGACGTCTGTAAAATTTTCGGCGCGTCCTCTTCGCAAACGGCAAGCAGCGCGGTTTCCCGCGGTGCTCAATGGTCCTGTATCCCTGACAGATATGTTTTAGGATACGGGACTCGAAGACACTATAGCGGCTAAATTTTCTGATAAAATTATAGCTCACAGCGTTAAGAAGCGCAATGGGTGCGGCTTTGCGCCGCATTTTTGGGTATAAACGATTTTAAAAAAATAATATAAATCTAAAATAAGCAAATTGTAATAAAATATCTGAACACAGAGTGTAGACCAATAAATATTAAGATGTTATGCTGAACCCATTAAAATATATGTTTTGCGAGGAGGAGATCTTTTTGGGGGAGATCGATCAAATCGCAGAGATTTTGCATGGCTACAGGCAAGATCCTCGATATTTACTGGCGATTCTTCTCGATATTCAGGCTAAAGAGAAATATCTGTCGCCGTCCGCAATGAGCAGGACGGCGGAGTATCTTGGCGTGCCGGAGGGGCGTGTCTACGCCGTGGCTACGTTCTACAGCACTTTGAGCCTGAAGAAAAAAGGCCGCAGCGTGATCCGCGTCTGCGGCGGCACGGCCTGCCATTTGCGCGGATCCGCGGCGGTCATGGCGGAGTTTGAGCGGCTGCTGGGGATCAAAGAGGGCGAGACGACGGCGGACGGCAGGTTCACGCTGGAGACCGTTTACTGCCTGGGCTGCTGCGCTCTGGCTCCGTCCGCGGTCTGCGGCGGACGCCTCTGCGCTCAGATGACCCCGGCCAAAGCGGCCGAGGTGCTGGCAAGGGAGGCGGCGCTGTGAGATTTTCGTCGCGGGAAGCGCTGGGGAATTACGTCGCTGAATTAAGGCTGCGTCAGCGTCCGGCCCACAGCGTGTGGGTCTGCGGCGGTCCCGGCTGTGCCGCCAGAGGCAGCCTGGAGCTGGCCGCTCTGTTTGAAGAGCGTGCGCGGGAGCTGTTCGGTTCTTCCGTTCCCGTTCAGGTGGAGACAGGCGTCGCCGGCTGCATGGGACCCTGCGGCCGCGGACCGGTCGTGCACACGGAGCCGGAGGGCCGCTATTACGAAAGGGTCGCGCCGGAGGATGTGGATAAAATCCTTGCCGCGCTCGGAGACGGGCAGGCAATTTTGCAGAAGGACATCACTCAGGAGCCATTTCTCGCAAAACAGCGAAAGGTCGTGATGGCCGGCGCGGATTCCATGCGGCCGCTGGACCTCGACGCCTATCTGCTGAGCGGCGGTTTTGAGGCGCTCGCGAAAGCCCTGTTTGAAATGACGCCAGAGCAGATCAATGAAGAAGTGACAGCCTCAGGCCTGCGCGGCAGGAGCGGCGGCGGGTTCCCGGCCGGTCGCAAGTGGGAGGCCTGCCGCAAAGCGAAAGGCGGCAGAAAATACGCGCTGGTCAACGGCGACGAGGGAAATCCGGGCGCCTTTGTCGATCAGAGCGTGATGGAAGGCCGTCCCTACTCTGTGATCGAAGGGCTGGAAATAGGCGCGTACTGCATCGGCGCCTCCGAGGGCGTCATTTATGTGCGCCACGAATATCCGCAGGCCATCGAACGGCTCAAGGAGGCCATCGCGAAGCTCGAGGAAGCAGGGCTGCTGGGATCTCACATACTTGGTTCGGATTTCAGCTTCCACGCCGAGATCTGCCAGGGCGGCGGCGCCTTTGTCTGCGGCGAGTCCACGGCGCTGATGACCTCCATCGAGGGCAAGGCAGGCGTGCCTCGCGTCAAGTATGTGCGTTCGGCCGAAAAGGGCCTTTGGGAATCGCCTACTATATTAAATAATGTGGAGACCTGGGCCAACGTGCCTGCCATCATCAGGAACGGCGCCAATTGGTTCAAAAGCTTCGGCACGGAAAAAAGCAGCGGCACCAAGCTTTTCTCTGTGGTAGGCGATATCAAGAATCCGGGTCTGGTGGAGGTGCCCATGGGAGTCACGCTGCGGCAGATCGTCTTTGACATCTGCGGCGGCATGGAGGCAGGGCACAGCTTCAAGGCCATTCAGACCGGCGGGCCGTCCGGCGGCTGTCTGCCGGAGCGTCTGCTCGACACGTCGGTGGACTTCGACAGCCTCACTTCGGCCGGCTCCATGATGGGCGCGGGCGGCATGATCGTGATGGACGACAGCGCCTGCATGGTGGACATGGCCAGGCATTATATTGATTTTCTTGTCAACGAGTCCTGCGGCAAGTGCATCCCTTGCCGCGAAGGGCTAAAAAAGATGCAGACGCTGCTGCACGATCTCACCGAGGGACGCGGCCGCGCAGGCGACACACAACGGCTGGCAGAGCTGGCCGAAAGCGTATCCGAGATAGCGCTCTGCGGTTTGGGACAGTCGGCCAAGAATCCGGTGCTTTCGACCATCATGCACTTCCCCGAGGAGTACGGGGAGCATGAGACGCAGCACCTCTGCCGCGCCGGTGTCTGCGGCATGAAAGGAGGCGGGGCCCATGATTGAAGTCACGATCAACGGGCGCAGGGTCTCCGTTGAGAAAGGCGAGATCCTGCTCCACGCGGCGAAGAAGGCAGGCGTTGAGATACCGACGCTCTGCAGCCACGAAGGGCTGCTGCCCGACGGCAACTGCCGGCTCTGTTCCGTGGAGGTGGACGAGGGAGGACGCAAAAAACTGGTGGCCTCCTGTATGTATCCGATCACGCGCGAGATCGCCGTCGAAACGGAATCCGAGCGCGTGCTGAAAGCCCGCCGCACCATCGTGCAGCTGCTCGTCAACCGCTGCCCGGACGCGCCGGTGATCAGGGAGCTCTGCGAAAAGCTGGGCGTGGAGCGCGAGGAGCGCTTCAGCTACGAGCCGGACCTCTGTATCCGCTGCGGCCGCTGCGTCAGGGCCTGTGCGACGGACGGCACCGACGCCATCGAAATGGCCGGCCGCGGTTTCAGCCGCCATGTCGCGCCGCCCTACGAAGGAGAGCCGAAGGACTGCATCGGCTGTCTCTCCTGTGAGAACGTCTGTCCGACCGGCTATATTACGCACGAGGAAGAGCCGGGCAAACGCCGCATCTGGGGCCGCGAGTTCAGGACGCTGCGCTGCGAAAGGTGCGGAGAGTACTTCGCGACCAAAGAGATGCTCGACTGGGCGCAGGTGCCGGAGGAGGACAGGCATCTCTGCGACCGCTGCCGCAAGTATGAGGAGAGCCGTCTGTTCCTGGCCGGAGAGGGCAAACTGGCGGAGCGGCTCAAAAAAGGCTGAAGACGGTTGCGGACTGAGGCGAAGATAAATCAGATTTAGAGGAGAAACAAAAGAGAAAGCCTTCATCCGTCGCGGAAGGTTTTAAAAAAACCAAACGCAGTATAGGGCTTAATCTTTTGCCGTCATTGCGACGGCCAGGGAAGCAGAGAACCAGCCGCAGGCTGTGTGAATCGCTTTGTATCTCCATCAGAGCTAAATCAGCGTATTTCTGATTTGTGCGACTCGGCTGGCAGTTACATCAGGACGAACGAGGTGAGGACGCGGCAATCTTGTTTCACACAGAGGTTATGGAGATACCCAAACCATCAGAGCAGATAAAAACAAGATTGCCACGAGCTGCGCTACGATGGAACTGCCGGGCGGCTGACGGAGAAACTAAGTTCGATTACGCAAACCGGAGGTTTGCTGTCTCACTTATCATACGACGGGAGAACAACGCCGGTTCGCTCGTTGGTTTTCAAAGCCTTCCCCGTCGGTGAGCAGTAAACCGTAATTATTGGCGCGAACAGCGGCGATAATTACAGTGAATCGTTTAGGTGTCAGGCATTGGCTTTGCGGCCGACGGATGAGAGGATTTGAACTTGATCTTGTCTCTCTTCTGAATTCCGTTTCATGAAGCTAAACGCAGCCGCGGTCATAATCCAAACGCGGTCGTTGCAGCAGATACAACAAAACAGAATATTTTCCTTCGACCCGCAGGGTCTCACGTAAGACGCTGCGGGCAATGGGAAACGGGAGCGATCCCGCTTCCTGCCGAAATCGCGAAGAAGGAGGCCGTCAGCCGGCCTCCTTTTGTTTTTACCAACCGGCGTTTGGGGTGCCGGCAATCTGCAACTGAACCAACAAGGAGGAATGCGGGATGGAAAAGGTGCTTGTAACAACGCCCGAAAGATGCACGGGCTGCGGAACCTGCGAACTGATCTGCTCTCTGGAACACGAAGGCGAGTGCAGACCGTCCGCGGCAAGGGTGGACGTCTTCAGGTTCGACAAGGGCAGCAACATACCGATGCTCTGCTTCCAGTGCGACGACGCTGCCTGTCTGGCCGTCTGCAAGACGAAGGCGATCTCGCGCGATGAGGAGAGCGGCCTGGTCAAGATCGATCCGGAAAAATGCATTGGCTGCAGGATGTGTGTGATGGCCTGCCCGTTCGGCAATATCACTTTCAGCCGCGAGGCCCGCTGTGCGCAGAAATGCGATCAGTGCGGCGGCAAGGCGCTCTGCGCCGAGTTCTGCCCCACCAAGGCCATTGAATATCTGCCGGCCGACACGGCCAATCTCGGCCGCAAAAAGGCGTTTTCCGCCAAGATGAAGAAAGCCCTCGAGGAGGTGAAGTAGCATGTTTGCCTGGACAGGAACGATCCTCAGAGTCAACCTAACGGAAGGCACGATCAAAAAGGAAGCCCTCGATATGGAGGCCGCCAGAAAATACCTTGGCTGCCGCGGCCTGGGCGAATATTATTACAACAAGGAAGTCAAACCTGGCGTGGATGCGCTGGGACCCGAAAACAACCTGATCTTTGCGACCGGACCGCTCACGGGGCTGGTCGGCACCAGCACGGGCCGCTATGAAGTCATCACGCGCGCGCCTCTGACCGGCACGCTGGCCGCCTCCAACTCCGGCGGCTACTGGGGCCCCGAGCTTAAATATGCCGGTTACGATATGATCATCTTTGAAGGACAGTCGGCCAAACCTGTCTACCTCAATATCTACAACGACAGCGCGGAGCTTCGCGACGCTTCCGGACTCTGGGGGCTCGATGTGCTGAAGACGGAAGCCGCCATCCTTGCCGAGGCGGATCCGGACGCCAAGATCGCCTCCATCGGTCCTGCCGGCGAAAATCTTGCGCTGATGGCCTGCATTGTCAACGACGAATCCCGCGCGGCGGGCCGCAGCGGCGTCGGCGCCGTCATGGGCTCCAAAAAGCTCAAGGCGGTCGCGGTACGCGGCACCAAAGGCGTGCGTCCAGCCGACAAGGATAAATTTCTCGACGCGGTCCGCGCCAGCCGCAAGCTGCTCTTCGACAACGCCGTCACCAGCGGCGGGCTGCCAACCTACGGCACCAACGTGCTGGTCAACATCCTCAACTCCGTGGGTTCTCTGCCCACCAGAAATTACAACGAATCATGCCTGGCCACGGCCGACAAGATAGGCGGCGAATCGCTGACGGCCGAGCGGCTCCATCGCGCCAAGGCCTGCGCAGCCTGCGTGATCGGCTGCGGCCGCGTGGCCTGGAGCGAAGGCGAGTTCGCCGGCGAGGGCGAAGGCCCCGAGTACGAATCGGCCTGGTGCTTCGGTCCCGACTGCGGCATCGACGACCTTGACCTCGTCAACAAGGCGAACTTCCTCTGCAACGAACTGGGGCTCGACACCATCACCATGGGCACCACCATCGCGGCGGCCATGGAACTCTACGAGGCCGGCGCCATTACGGCCGCGCAGACCGGCTGCGAGCTGAAATTCGGCAACAAGCAGGCCGTTATCCAGATGATCAGGGACACGGCGCTCGGCAAGGGTTTCGGCAGGGAGCTGGCCCTGGGTTCGTACCGCCTCTGCGTGAAGTACGGCCATCCCGAGTTCTCCATGTCCGTCAAAAAACAGGAGATGCCGGCCTACGACCCGCGCGGCATCCAGGGCATCGGCCTCAACTACGCGACCTCGAGCCGCGGCGGCTGCCATGTGCGCGGCTACACCATTTCGCCGGAGATTTTGGGCCTGCCGGAAAAGCTCGATCAGCAGTCGATCGAGGAAAAACCGGCCTGGGTCAAGGCTTTCCAGGATCTCACTTCCGCCGTCGACGCGGCCGGCATCTGCCTCTTTACGACCTTCGCGCTGGGCGCGCCGGCTATTGCGGCCCAGCTTACGGGGGCCACGGGGATCGAATACAGCGCCGAAGACGTGGTCCTGATCGGCGAGCGCATTTACAATATGGAGCGGCTCTACAATCTGAGCGTCGGCTTTACGAGCGCGGACGACACGCTGCCCGAAAGGATGCTCAAGGATCCGATCAAGGCCGGCCCTATGAAGGGCCATGTGAGCCGCCTGCCGGAGATGCTGCCGCGCTATTACGAAGCGCGCGGCTGGGACGAGAACGGCGTACCGACGCAGGAAAAGCTCGCGGCGCTTGGACTTGCCGGGTAACGGCGAAATAACATGACGGCAGGAGGCCGGCCGTGATAAGCGTCAAATTTTTCGCCGACATGAGGGTCAAAACAGGCGCCAGGGAAACAGAAATGCCTTTCCGGCCGACGCTTGCCCTGCTGATGGCTGACCTCTGCGCAAAATACGGCGGGGAGTTCCGTTCGTTCTGCATGGACGGCGATAAAATTTCCCGCCGCGTCAACATTCTCGTCAACGGCCTCCACATGCTCCACCTGCAGCAGGACGAAACGCCGCTCAAAGACGGCGACGACGTGAGGATCTTCCCGCTCATCGGCGGCGGTTAAAGACAGAACATAGACGCAAAACAACGCAGGCGGCGGGCTCAGGAGCGATCCTGAGCCCGCCGCCCGATTTTTATTAAATTTTAATAAACATAATCTGGTGTTGCAACTGAGTTTATGTTATTCTTGTTATTTAGTTGCAAATATTTTTATTAGAAGGTGTATTCAATGGATAAGAAACTGAAAAGCATCATTCTGGCGCTGTTTCTGGCGCTCGTCACGGCCGTTGCTGCCTTCGCCGCGCCGGTTCCGGCCGGCAAGCGCGTCGTCATCGACCAGCTGGGCCGCAGCGTCGTGATCCCGCAGCATGTGCAGCGTGTCGTCTGCCTCATGCACCACGCGCTCGACATCACGCTCGAGCTCGGAGCCGGCGACCAGCTCGTCGGCGTCGTCAAGAACTGGCAGGGGCTCATCTCCCCCAGCATCGGCGACATCTATCCGCGCATCAAGACGCTGCCGACGCCCGGCACTCTGACCGAGGTCAACATGGAGGAGCTGGTCAAACTCAACCCCGACCTCGTGATCGTCACGCACTACTTCCCGCAGGAGACGATGAAGAAGATCGAAGCCGCCGGCATTCCGGTGGCGGCCGTCTCTCTCTATCAGGCCGATTTCGAACAAGCCTCCAAGCTTAACCCGAAGCTCACAGATCCGGACAAGGCCTACACGATCGGCATGAGGATCGGCGTCAAGCTGCTCGGCGAGATCTACGGCAAGGAGAAGGAAGCCAAGAAACTCAACGATTTCGTGGCCGACCGCCGTTCGCTGGTCGGCAGCAAGCTCTCCGATATTCCCGACAGCAAAAAGATCAGCTGCTACATGGCCAACCCGGACCTCACCACCTACGGCACCGGCAAATACGTGGGCGTCATCATGGACAGAGCGGGCGGCATCAACGTGGCGCGCGACATCAACGGCTATAAAACGGTAAACATGGAACAGATCCTCAAGTGGAACCCGTCCGTCATTTTCATTCAGGACCGCTACGCGAAAAAGGTCTGGCCGCAGGTGACGAAGGACCCGACCTGGGCCTCGATCAAAGCTGTCAAGAATAAGAAAGTCTACATCACGCCGGAATACGTGAAGCCCTGGGGACATCCCACGCCTGAGTCGATGGCTCTGGGCGAGCTCTGGATGGCGAAGAAGCTTTATCCCTCCCAGTTCAAGGACGTAGACATGAACAAGTATGTGCAGGAGTTCTACAAGACGTTCTACGGCGTGCCCTACAAGGAAACAGATCCGCTGAAGTAGGCAAATCGGGATTTAGAATACTCCCATCTTGTCATTCCCGAATGGTTCTGATGGGACTGCCAGCCGCAACGCACAATTTGCAAAGGCGGCAAATCGGCTTTTCGGCCGTATCGGGAACAGGGCGGCAATGCAGCTGCAGCGCCGCCCTGTCCGCCCCGGGCAGACCCATTCGGGGACGTCAAGCGGGGAGGGCTCCTCAAAATTCCGTTTTCCAGAGGTGTATCAATGGACAGAGACAAACACATATTTCTTCTGGAGCTGATCCTCGCTCTGACGGTTCCGGCTTCATTTCTGATCTCCATGCTTGTCGGGCGCTATGCGATCCCGGCGGACGTGCTTTTTAAGATGATAGGTTCCACTTTTCTGCCGATCGAAAAGACCTGGCCTCAGACGATGGAGACGGTTTTCTTCCAGATCCGTCTGCCTCGCATCGTGGCGGCGTTTTTTGTCGGCTCCGCTCTCTCCGTTTCCGGCGCCGTCTTTCAGGGGCTCTTCAAAAACCCGCTCGTTTCGCCGGATATCCTCGGCGTCTCGAACGGAGCCAGCTTCGGCGCGGCTCTGGCCATCATGCTGACGACCAGCGGTCTGCTGCTGCAGGCCTCGGCCGTGTTCTTCGGATGCCTCGCGGTCTTTGCCGCCTACGGGATGGCGAAGCTGTTCAAGGGCACGCCGGTGCTGGTGCTGGTCCTTTCGGGCATCATCGTGGGGGCGTTCTTCCAGTCGCTGCTTTCATTTCTCAAGTTTATCGCCGACCCCTTCGACAAGCTGCCTTCGATCGTTTTCTGGCTCATGGGCTCGCTTTCGCGCGTCAGCACGGCGGATCTGTTCTGGACCGTGCCGCTCTTCATCATCGGCATGGGCATCCTTTACGCCTGCCGCTGGCGTATAAACCTGCTCTCGCTGGGCGAGGAGGAGGCCAAATCGCTCGGCGTCAACACCACGGTCGAGCGCGCGGTCGTGATCTTCGTCTGCACGATCCTATCCTGTCTGGCGGTCTGCATCTCCGGTACCGTAAGCTGGGTGGGGCTCGTGATCCCGCACGTCGGCCGCCTGCTGGTGGGCTCCGATTACCGCAAGCTGCTGCCGGCCTGCATTTCGCTCGGCGGCGCTTATCTGATCCTCATAGACAACATCGCGCGCGCTCTCACGATGAACGAAATACCGCTCGGCATCCTCACTTCGCTGATCGGCGCGCCGTTCTTCGCGGTGCTTTTGATCCACAGACGCGCAGGGTGGCAGCAATGAGCGTCAAAGTTGAGAACCTCTGCTTTGCATACGGCGGCGAAACGGTATTCCGCGACGTGACGTTCGAGGTTGGCGACGGACAGGTGCTCTGCCTGCTGGGACCCAACGGAGCGGGCAAATCCACGCTCATAAAATGCATTGCGAGGATACTTGCTCCCCGGAGCGGCTCCGTCTCCATCAACGGCAAAGACATCGCCAAATTGCGCCGCCGCGCCTTCGCGTGCCAGCTGGCCTACATTCCGCAGAGCGGTTCAGCGGCTTTTCCTCTGCAGGTGCGCGATGTGGTGGCAATGGGCCGCACGCCTCATAAAAAATTCTTCTCCTCGCCAGGCCGCGAAGATTACCGCCGCGTAAGCGAGGCATTGGCGGCGCTGGGCATCGAGAAACTGGAATACAAGGTCTGCACGGACTTAAGCGGCGGCGAGCGCCAGATGGTGAGCTTTGCGACCGCCATCGTGCAGGACCCTCAGGCGCTGCTGCTCGACGAACCGACCTCGCACCTCGACTTCGGCAATCAGATGAAGGTGCTCAGAACGGTCAAACAGCTGGCCGCGCGCGGGATCAGCGTCATCATGGCCACCCACGCGCCGGAGCAGGCATTTCTGGCCGGCAGCCAGGCCGCCATCCTGATCGACGGAACGGTCCGGGCCCTGGGCGCGCCGCGCGAGGTCGTTACGGAGGAAAACATCAGCCGCGCTTTCGGCGTTAAAGTGGAGATCATCGATTCCGGCGGCGCCAAAGGCTGCATCCCGATTCTGGACGAAGAAAATTAGTATAAAACGAACAAGGAGAACCGGCCGCGCCGAATTTTGGCGCGGCCGATTGTTTCGCTGCGTCGAAAGCCGCGGATATTTTGCTTTCTTCTGTCTCTATTCAAAAAAGAAGTTTAACGATTTTTAGCAAAGCTTACTTTTAACGTTTTAGACGCGATTTAGTTCCTGCGCTTTTTCGGACTATAACTGAATAAATTGACCTTTTGGCGTTGACACTTCACAAACGCCGCGTTATTATTTTGTTAATGCAATCTAGTTGCGTTTAATTGAACAAGGGGGATTTATTCATGGACAACGCCATTTACTCTTTCAAAAAGCCCAAGAACGAACCGTCGCGCGACTACGCGCCCGGTTCGGAGGACAGAAGACTGCTTAAAGAGGCCATTGAGGAGATCTGCAGCTCGCGGCCGGAGATCACGCCAATCATTAACGGCGAAGAGGTCTTCACCGGCGATATCGGCAAGGTCGTGATGCCCCACGACCACGAACACGTGCTGGCCGTTTATCACAAAGCAGGCGCCGCCGATATGGAGCGCGCGATCGACGCGGCGCTCGAAGCGCACAAGAGCTGGGGCCAGGTGGCCTGGACGGAGCGCGCTTCCATTTCCATGAAAATCGCCGAGCTGATCGAGAAAAAGTATCGCTATATCCTTAACGCGGCCACGATGATGGGGCAGAGCAAGACAGCCTGGCAGGCGGAGATCGAGTCTGCCAGCGAGACGATAGATTACTTCCGCTACTGGCCCTACTACATGGGCAAGATTTACGAGTCCCAGCCGTTCTCCGGCGGGCCCGGCGAGATCAACCACGTTGAGTACAGGCCGCTCGAGGGCTTCGTTTACGCCATTTCGCCGTTCAACTTCACGGCCTTGGCCGCCAACCTGCCGATGGCTCCGCTCATGATGGGCAACACGGTTGTCTGGAAGCCGGCCACCACCTCGCTGCTTTCCAGCTGGTATCTGATGAAGATCTTCATGGAAGCAGGCGTGCCGGCCGGCGCGCTGAACTTCATGCCCGGCCCCGGCTCGGTCGGCAGCAAGGTGGTGCTGGGCCGCAAAGAGCTTGCCGGCATCCACTTCACAGGCTCTACGCAGGTGTTCAGCAGCCTCTGGAAGGGCATCGCCGAGAACCTGGGCAGCTATGCGTCCTATCCGCGCCTGGTGGGTGAAACGGGCGGCAAGGACTTCGTCTTCATCCACAATTCCGCCGACATCAAGGCTGCGGCTGCGGCGATCATGCGCGGAGCCTACGAATATCAGGGACAGAAATGTTCCGCGGCCTCGCGCGGCTATGTGCCGGTGAGCCGCTGGAAGGAGCTGCGTCTGGAGCTTGTCGCCATGCTCAAAGAGGTTCATACCGGCGACCCGCGCGATTTCCGCAACTTTGTCAATGCGGTTATAGACGAAAATTCGTTCGATAACTGCATGAACTATATCGACTACGCAAAGAATTCGCCGGACGCGGAGATCGTCTTCGGAGGCACCGGCGACAAGAGCGTGGGTTACTTTGTGCAGCCGACTCTCATCAAGACCACCGACCCGCACTTCAAGTCGATGGAGGAAGAGATCTTCGGTCCCATCTTCACGCTCTACGTCTATGAGGACAACAAGTACGAGGAGACGCTGCGCATCTGCGACCAGACTTCGCCCTACGCGCTGACCGGCAGCGTCTTTGCGAGCGACCGCGACGCCATTGATCTCGCTTACAGGACACTGAGGTATGCGGCCGGAAACTTCTATATCAACGACAAGACCACGGCGGCCAGCGTCGGCCTGCAGCCCTTTGGCGGCGGACGCGCTTCCGGCACCAACGACAAGGCTGGCACCAATCTCAACCTGATCCGCTGGACGCTGCCGCGCACGGTCAAGGAAAATCTGCTGCCGCCGCACGATTTCAAATATCCGTTTATGGCGGAAAAATAAAGGACAGCCGCCTTCGCGCAGGATCCCGGCCTGGCGATTATTCTCCCTTCAGGTCCGCCCGACGCGGGATCCTGCGCGAAAGCTGTCAGGTTATACAGCCGGCGTTTTAACGCGTACGGCTGAGGTCCCACAATTTCTCTCTCTCCGGGCCGCTCTGTGCCAGGGCGGTCCCGAAACGGGAACGGATGCCAGGTCCGTTCCCGTTTTTTCTGCTGGCCGTTTATTTGCGGCGCCAGCTGCCTGCTGATTCCTTGACCAATTTCCCGGAACTGATAAAATTTAACTGCAATGCAGTTGTGTTGCAAACATATTGGCAGGGAGTTCCTGATGCTCAAAGTCTGCGTAGAAAAGAAGATCGGCGATTTGAATATGAACGTCGGTTTTGCCATCGAAAAGCCGGTCATAACCGCGCTGCTCGGCAAATCCGGGGCTGGCAAGACCACGCTGGCCAATATGCTGTCCGGGCTTGTGAAACCGGACAGCGGCGTCGTCGTTTTCAACGACGACGTGTTCTTTGACGGCGAGAGGCGTGTGAATCTGCCGCCGGAGGAGCGCGGAATCGGCTATGTGTTTCAGGAGCACCGGCTGTTTCCGCATCTGTCCGTGCGGCACAACCTCACCTTCGGCCGCTGGGCGGGCGGCAGAAAAAACAGCGAAAAACTGTCGAAAATTGTAGAACTGCTGGAGCTTGGGCGGCTGCTCGACCGGCGCCCCGACACGCTTTCCGGCGGCGAGAGCCAGAGGGTGGCGATCGGGCGCGCCCTGTACGCCTGCACGTCGTTTCTTATCATGGACGAGCCTCTCTCTTCGCTCGACGCCGCTCTCAAGGAGAGCATTATGGATTATATCGCCATGATACCGAAGAATTTTTCCTTTCCGATGATCTATATAACGCACGACCAGAAGGAGGTTGATAGGCTGGCCGAGGAAACGCTTTCGCTCGAAGGCGGGCGCATCGGCGGCGGAGCCTGAGGCGGTTTTTGCGGTGAATTTGCGGCAACAGACATATCAATTTATGGAGGGATCGGCATGATGAAGAAATTCGTACTGGCGCTGCTGGCGGCGGCGCTGTTTGCGTCCGCGGCTTTTGCCGGCGGCGCGTCGGTAACCACGGGGGCCGGCTACATGAAGATGGCTCAGGAGCTGTGCGCGGCTTACAAGGCCGAAACAGGCAAGACGGTGCAGGAGATGTACGGCGGCAATATCGGCCAGATGCTGGCCCAGATCGAAGCCGGCAGCGGCGCCAACATCGTGATCTCCGACAAGGGCACGCTGGACAACGTCAAATCCGGCGTCAAATTCGAATCGTTCCAGCCGCTGGGCGGTACCGCGCTGGTGCTGGCCTGGCGCAAGGGTGTGAAAATATCCGCGCCTGCCGATCTGGAGAAGCCGGAGATCAAATCCGTCTGCTATCCGGACCCCAAGGCGGCCATCTACGGCCGCGCAGCCGCGAAGTTCCTGGAGACGTCGGGCCTCGGCGCCAAGATCAAGGACAAGGTCTCGCAGGTATCCACTGTGCCGCAGGTGTTTGGCTATCTGGCGTCCGGCGAAATGGACGCCGGCTTTGTTAACCGTGTGGCGGTCCGCAGCGGCGCCGCCAAGATCGGCGGCTCTCTGGAGATAACCGAAGGCTACGCGCCGATCAACATGGTGGCGGCGGTAGTTCAGGGCCAGTCCGGTCCGGAAGTCAGAGATTTTCTTGACTTCCTCAAGACGGAAAAGGCCAAGGAGATCCTTAAAAAACAGGGCGTCTGGTGAGACGCGGCGGTTAAGGCAGTTTTGACGCAAAGCGCAGATGAAGAGTGAAAGCCCGCAGCCGGGAAGGCTGCTAATTCACTCTTCATCCGTGCAGAGAACGGCAGGCTGCGTTTGGACCGCGTCCATGGTGCGCCCCAGCATGAGCCGATCGGCTGCAGCACGGCGCCGCCCCGCCCCGTATGGCTTTATATTCGCCCTTCTATTATTCTTGGATTCATAAATTCTCTGTGTTGTCTGCAAGAAATTCATACATAAGAGGTTGCAGGAATGGATATCTTTCACGATCCGACGCTCGCCTTCCCGATCTTTCTCACTCTGAAAACCTGCATTGCGGCGCTGCTGCTGTTTTTGCTTGCGGGGCCGCCCCTGGCGCTGTGGATCAGCCGTTCGGATTCGCCCGTCTGCCGCTGCGTATCCTTTATCGTCACGCTTCCGCTGGTCTTTCCGCCCATCGCGCTCGGCTATATGCTGCTCGTCCTGCTTGGCCGCATGGGGCCGTTCGGAGGCGTCTTTGAGGCGCTGGGCATAAAAATAGTGTTCACGCAGACCGGCGTCTGTCTGGCAGCTTTTGTGGCCGGCCTGCCTCTGGTTGTCCGCCCTTTGCAGGCTGTTTTTGCCGGAGGTGATCTCCGGCGGCTTGAACAGGCCGCACGCGTCACCGGCTGCGGATCTTTCAAAACGTTTCTCTTCGTCACGCTGCCGCTTGCGCGCGATACGCTGGCCTCCGGCCTGCTGCTGGCTGCGGCCCGCGCTTCGGGAGAGGTGGGCGTGACGATGATGCTGGGCGGCAACATCGCCGGACGCACGAACACCCTGTCGCTGGAGATTTTCAACTGCGTTTCGCGCGGCGATTTTGACCAGGCCGGACAGCTCTGCATGCTGCTTGCGGCAGTGGGGCTTTTGCTGTATCTTGCGCTTGAAAAACTTCAAAGGAAAAAGGAGTCCTGACAATGTTCTATGTTCCAGACAGTTTCATTGAAAAACTGATCGGCGAAGACCTGCAGTTTATGGACCTCACGGTGGACGCAATGGGCATCGAAGATGTTCCCGGACTGACAGAGTGTTTTCCCAAGCAGGACTGCGTGCTGGCAGGCGTCGAGGTGGCGGCGCAAATTTTTGAAAAGGCCGGCGTCAAAGCAGAAATTCTGCTTGCCAGCGGCGCGCGGGCCGCGGCCGGACAGCTCTGTCTGCGCGCGCGCGGCACTGCCGGAGCCATTCACGCCGTCTACAAGACAGCGCAGAACGTGATGGAGTATTCGTCCGCCATCGCCACCCGCACAGCCGCGATGCTGGAAAGAGCAGTAAAAGTCAATCCCAATATACACATCTGCGTTACCAGAAAACACTTTCCCGGCGGCAAACTGCTCTCGCTCAAAGCTGCTCTGGCCGGCGGCGCATCGCCGCACAGGCTTGGCCTGTCTGATTCCGTGCTTGTTTTTGACCAGCATCGTGTCTTTGCCGACGATTTTCTCAAAGTTTTGCCGCGCATGAAAGACCGTCTGCCTGAAAAGCTGATCGCGGTCGAAACCGATACGCCAGAGGAGGGGCTGTCATTTGTCCGCGCCGGGGCTGATATCATCCAGTGCGAACGCTTTGCGGCAGCGCAGCTGGCGCAGTTCGTAAAGGATGCGCGCGCTCTGAACGGACGCGTAAAGATTACGATCGCAGGCGGAGTCAACGCTGACAACGCGGCCGAGTTCGCCGCGGCGGGGGTGGACGCCATCATCACTTCGTGGCCTTATTTCGGCAAGCCTCAGGATATTAAAATGCATATTTCGCGCGTCTAAAAAATTTTGCCTGCGAATTATGCGTAATAATATGTAAAAATAAGCGGGAAATTATAAAAATCACCCGCTTAAGCTATTGACATTTGCCAAAATGGATTGTATGATGTCGCGCAAAGGTCAACCGGGGCGTCTGATATATTAGATTATTTTTTCGGAACGTCGCCCGATTAAAACCGATAGTCTCATAGTTCCGCGCATACGGAATATATGATGGCCATAAACCACTAATTCCCACCTTACAGGTACGTTCGGAGCTATTACAATCCACAGATCCAAACGCCCTGTCTGCTCCCCGCTTCGGCGGGGAGCCCTTCATTTATAAGGATAACTGATATTTCATATGGTGTTTGATGGACGGGGCGGCCGTCAAACAGTTTTGAACGGCCGCTGAACGGAAGCTGTTCGCTACTCTCTGCGCATATCGAGGATTTCGGCGAAGAACATGGCGTGCGGGTTGCCGTCCGGACCCCAGGTCTTCGTGTCGTACAACTTTGCGCGTTTTTCCGCGTCAAACTTATCAAGGTCCATGAGTTCCGAAGCGTAGAGAATTCTGCCTTCTATCTGGATCGCGCAGCCTTTGACGCCTGGCACGCCGCCGGTTTTAGACGGGGTCGTCTCCATGCCGGTCTCCTTCATCTTGTCGCAGTCGCGGCCTGAACGGGTGCCGCAAAAGGCCAGCTCCTTCGCAAACGTTCCCCTGGCCGGCACTGAAATTGTAAAGCGGCCGTCGCCCTTTGTGAGGTTTTCATAGGAGAAGCGGCTGCGGCGCACAAAAATCGTCGCCACCGGTGTGTTCCATGAACGGCCCAGCTCCAGCCAGCCGATCGTCATGGGATTGACAGGCTTGCCGGTCATAAGGAAGGCGCCGCCGTTTGCCAGCTGTTCCATTGTTTCCTGAACCATTTTTCCGAAATCTTCCTGCATCGTCATTTTGCCTCCGTATCGGATGAATTTAAAAATTTTGCCGCGTTGCCGCGGAGAAACGCATATTTTTGTTCGTCGCTGAGCCTGGTGCCGGCCAGCAATTTCTCAAACCGCGAGAAATTCAGGATCGGCCAGTCGGAACCGTACATGATCTTATCGCCGGCGCCAATCGCAAAAATGGCGTCGAGGATCGAAGGACCGTAGAGCCAGGGCCAGGCCGCCGTGTCGTAGCGGGCGTTGGCCAGAGCAAGCTTCATCTCCGGCATTGCCTCGTAAGCCCATAGTCCGCCGCCGAAGTGCGCGAAAACGACCTTGACGCCCGGGTGGTTGAAACAGAATTTAGCTGCTTTGTCGGCTCCGTAGCCGCCTTTGCCAGGATACTGATGCCCCGCCTGTTCGGCCGTGTGGAAGGAGATGAAAAGGCTCCGCTCCCGGCAGCATTCCGCCAGCCGCCAGGTCTGGCTGCGGTCCGCAAGGTCGAAGCTCTGTCCGTCGGGGAATAGCTCTCCCACGCCTACGGCTCCCTGTTCCGCGCAGCGGGCGACCTCCTGCTCCATTCCGCGCGCCAGAGGCGATACGACCGCCAGCGGCCTGATCCTGCCGGGATAGCGCCGGGCGGCTTCAAGCACGTAATCGTTGGCGAGCCTGCACATTTCCTGACTGCGGAAAGCAAACGAGGTGGCGAACGACGATTCCACGCCGCTCTCGTCCATCGCCGCGATCAGCTGTTCGGCCGTGCCCCATTTCTGTATCTTGGAGGACGTCAGTATATCAAACCACGGTTCGGCGGCCGCGATTTTGTCGCGGTCTCGTTCGAACTCGGCCGGATAAATATGCACGTGAGCGTCGATGATTTTCACGAAAATCCCACCTTTTGCCACGATTATAGCACCAGCGCGGCTTGCGCCGGGACATAAAAAAGGAGACCCTTGCGGGTCTCCGGTTTTTCTTTTGTGAATTGAAACTACTTGAGTTCGACCTTGGCGCCGGCCTCTTCGAGCTTCTTCTTCATGGCTTCGGCTTCTTCCTTGGGAACGCCTTCCTTGATGGCCTTCGGAGCTGCGTCGACGAGGTCCTTGGCATCCTTCAGTCCGAGGTTCGTGAGTTCGCGGACGGCCTTGATGACGGCGATCTTGTTTGCGCCGTGATCGGCGAGAACGACGTTGAACTCGGTCTTCTCTTCAGCGGCTGCTGCAGGAGCTGCTGCGCCGGCTGCCGGAGCGGCCATCATCATTGCGGGAGCTGCGGCGGAGACGCCGAACTTGTCCTCAAGGGCCTTGACGAGGTCCGCGAGGTCGATAACTGACATTTCTTCTATTGCCTTGATGATTTCTTCCTGAGTCATAACTAATTCATCCTCCTGTGGATTTTCATTTTAATTTTTTACGCCGCTAAGCGGCGATCGGCGTTACGCCGCCTGTTCCTTTTCTTTCTTGTCCTTGATCTGCGAGAGGCAGGTGACGAAGCCTCTGGCCGGGCCGGAAAGCACCGTGACGAGTCCGCGCATCGGGCCTGCCAGAGTCCCAACGAGCTGGGACAGAAGCTGTTCTCTGGACGGCAGGTTTGCGAGTGCAAAGACCTGAGCCTGATCGAGAAGCTTGCCTTCGAAGATCGCTCCCTTGACTATGAGCGCTTCGTTGCCCTTTTCTTTTGCGAAGTCGCGGATCGCTTTCGCGACTGCGGCCGGGTCTCCATAGGAGAGGACGTAGCCATTCGGGCCTTCGTCCATGCCTGTGGCCTGGATCATTCCGCATTCGTCGAGCGCTTTGCGCATGAAGGTGTTCTTGCAGACCTTCATCTCGCCGCCCGCCTCGCGAATACGCTTGCGGCAGTCGGAGATCTTCTTGACTGTGAGTCCGCGGTACTCGGCTACGAACACGGCGTTGCTCTTCTTGAGAAGTTCGGCGATCGAATCGATTACTTCACGTTTTGCTTGTGTCGGCATCTTTGAATTTCACCTCCTGTTTGTAAAATTCTTCGGATGCCATAAAAAACGGCCTCCGAGCCCAAGAGAGTCCGGAAGCCATAAAACGTGCCGTATTGTGCGTTCACGATTATCCTTCGCGAGACCTCGGCAGGAGATTAAGCCAAATGGCGCCTGCTGTCTTGAGTCATAGCATGGAAAATTATACAATTCGCGCCGTTGTTTGTAAAGGGCCCCGCCAAATTCGGGTTTATGCAGTCTGCGGCCGGTCGTACATGTGTTTCGTTAAAACAGCGATATCGGCAGGCGGACGGCGGCGAAGACAATTAGAACGGACAGCGAAAAGGCCGCCGCGTCGCCGAGACGGAAACTGCAGCGACTGCCGCTGTCAGGGCGGCGCAGGTTGAAGCCGCGTAGTTCCGCAGCTACCGCCATGTCGTCGGTCTTTCTCACGGCGGTGACGATCATCGGCACGCAGAGAGGAAAGACGAGGCGCAGCTTTTTCAGCGGACCGGCGGCGTCGAATTCGACCCCGCGCGCAGTCTGGGCCTCCATGATGCCGGCCATCTCGGAGGAGAAGAGCGGAATGAAGCGGATCGCGGTCGTGAGCGCGAAAGCGTAGCGATATGGCACATGCAGTCCGTTTGTGAGAGCATTGGAAAGGTCGCGCAATTTGGTGACGGAGAGCATCAAAGCGAGCGGCAGCGCGGCCCCGACCAGTCTCAGCGTCATCAGCAGCGAGAACCTGACGCCCAGATCCGTCACTTTCAGGCCAAACGGAAGAGTGAATAACGTTTGACCTTGGCTGATGAATAAAACCTGAAAGATGAACAGGAACGAGCAGAATTTGACGAGCATCTTCAGCATGGCGAGCGAACGGCGTCCCGCACCCGCTCCGCGCGCGGCCAGCAGATCCAGCGCAATGAGAGCGAGACAAAAGGCGCAACTGTCCGTCATAAAGCAGGCGGCGCAGAGCAAAAGAGCGGCAGCCAGCTTGGTCAGCGGGTTAAGTCTGTGCAGCAGCGAATTTCCCTGAATGTAGCTGAAAAATTTATTCAAGATGAAGACATCCTTTCTATATTAATAAAACTGAATATATGCAGTTGTCAAAAGCAGCTGCGATGGCCGCTCCCGTCTCGTTCCTTAAATATTCACAGAGGAGCGGGTAGCTTGCCCGCTGCTTCCGGCTTCTTTTTGCTTGTGCTGCCTGACGACAGCCGCTTCCATCTCGTCCATTGTAAAAACGTCTTCGAACCCGCTGCCGAGCTGCAGCGCCAGATCGGCGATCTGAGGAGGCAGCAGCGAAGCGTCGGTCAGCAGACCGCTGTTTTTCAGGATTTCGCGGACCGGTCCCTTGGCTGCCAGGCTGCCGTCCTTAAGCACCATGACTTCATCTGCGCAGGAAGCGACCAGTTCCATGTCGTGCGAGACCATGAGCACGGTAGCTCCGGCATGGTTGAGCACGCGGACTGCGACCATCGTCGCGCTCCGCTCGCTGGCGTCAAGCCCCGTGCTCGGTTCGTCGAGGATCAGCAGTTCTGGCTCAAGAGCCACGACAGAGGCCAGCGCTAATCTCTGACGTTCGCCGCGGCTCAGCGAAAAGGGCGCGGCGCTGGCGTCGAAGCCGAAGCGTTCAATGACGCCGGCACAGCGATTCTCGGCCTTCACCTTGTCGCAGCCTGTATTTTCAAGACCGAACAGAATCTCTTCCCTCACGCTGTTTTTACAGATCTGCCGGTCCGGATTCTGAAAAAGGAAACCGGTGAATATGGCGATGCGGCTCGTTTTCACCGCGCGCGTATCGAACCCGTTCGTTGTCACGCTGCCGGAGGTGGGTTTCAGCAGTCCGCCGCAGAGCCGCGAGAGCGTTGATTTGCCGGCGCCATTGGGGCCGATCAGCGCTGTAAAGCTTCCGCGCCTGATATGGAAGGAGACGTTTCTGATGATCTTGCGTCCGCCGCTTGAATATTCAACGTTTTCGAAGACGATCATGCCGCCGCGCTCCTGACCATCGCCGCCGCCTCGCCGAGATCGACAGGCGCCGGTCCGTCGTAAAGCTTTTTCTCTCTCAGCCGCACGGCCAGCGAAGCTGTGGGAGGCACAGCCACGCCGGCCGCCGCGAGTTCGCGTCCCCGCGCCAGGATCTCTTTAGCCGTTCCCTGCATGATGATTTTGCCGTTTTCAAGTACGGCTATGTCCTTCGCAAATTCGCAGAGCAGCGAGGTCTTTTGCTCCGCGACCACGATCGTCAAGCCGGATTTTTCATTAAGTTCCCTGAGAAGTTTGAAAAGCGCCCTGCTGCTTTGCGGGTCCAGCTCTCCGGTCGGCTCGTCCAACACCAGAGCCTGCGGCGACAGAGCGATCACGGCGCAGAGGACCACTTTTTGCTTTTGACCGCCTGAGAGGGAATCAAGCTCCCTCTCGCGCAGTTCCGCAATGCCGGTTCTGGCGAGAGCCTCAGTCAGTCTGGCTTCAAGCTCGTCCCGCGGCGTGCCGAAGTTTTCCAGTCCGAACAGCACTTCGTCCTCCACGGTGGTGGTGACAAGCTGGCTCTCGATGTCCTGCCCCACGTAGCCGATCTTCTTCGCGAGTTCTTCAAGCGGAGTTTCGAGTGTGTCCAGTCCGTCTATTTTGACCTCGCCGTAGAATTCTCCGCGGAAGTGGTGCGGAACGATTCCGTTCATGGCAGCCAGCAGCGTGGATTTGCCGGCGCCGCTGCGTCCCACGACGCCCAGAAACCCGCCGTCCGCTACCTCCAGCGACGTTCCGCGCAGAGCTAAATCCGCGCGGCCGTCGTATCTGAAACTCAGATTCCTGACGCTGATCATCTCTTTATCTCTTCAGCGTCAGCTTGAGAGGCGTGTAGAGTATCTGCACGATGATCGCATTGACCGCCGCGGTGCCGAAGATGATTCCCAGAAAGATTGCGAGCGGCACCGGCTTCACGTTGGCTCCTGCGTAGAAGACCATGTACATGACTCCTATGAAGGCGAAGCCGCTGGCCAGCGTGCTCACGAACGTGGAGATGATCGGCAGCACTCCCATTTTGCCGGATGCCGGCGTCACGCGCGCAAAGGCCGCCATAACCAGAGCTCCGATCAGCTCGCTCGGAAAATTGATGTAGGGCGTGCCGGGAAAGAACTGACAGACGGCCCCGGCCAGCAGCCCGATGGCCGCCGCTTCGCGCAGACGCGGCCTGATGAGGAGGATCGCCAGACAGTACATGGAGATGATGAAGTTTGGCTTCATCCCCATCGAAAACATGGAACCGACAAAAAACTTGAGTACGGCGCCAGCGGCGAGCAGTACGCCCACCAGCATGATCTCCGACGCGGACAGCCCCGTGCTCCTCTTCTCGACTACAAACCTCTGTTGCATCTCAACTGTTCTCTGCTCCATAATGCTTGCTTCCCTTCTCGTCTCATTAACGATCTCGTCTTGTCCGCGTTTGGGCGGAACTCTCAACTCTTCTGTGCGCATTTATAAAAAAATCTGTCCTTTGATATACATGCATCAAAGGACAGATATTAACAACTCTGTTATGTCACCTAAACGTGCTATCACACGTTTTGTCGCTTACGCGGACTCACGTCTGGGATACTAGGGACTGACCCTTTCTCTTCGCCCTCTGCGGTCCATTTGCCGTTCTGCTTTTCCGCAGGCCTCTCAGCTTTCAGCCCGCTCTCTGTATGGCGCACGACCCGGTTTGATCTCCGCTTCATCGGTTTGGCTTTATGTTGCCGTGTAATTTATCATTGATATTTCACTCTGTCAAGCTCAAATTGTAAGAAACAGCTGTTTTTAAACTTTTTGCGCGTTTAAGCAGCCGAATATAAACAGGAGCTGGGGCAGAAATGCTTCCCCTGTTATGCGTTATAGGTTCCGGCCGCCGTGCTGCCGCCTTTGCCGGTCCAGTTTGTGTGGAAGAACTTCCCGCGCGGAGCGTCGATCCTCTCATAGGTATGAGCGCCGAAATAATCTCTCTGCGCCTGCAGCAGATTAGCCGGCAGCGTTTCGCTGGTATAACCGTCGAACCAGGCCAGCGCCGAGCTGAACGCTGGCGCCGCCACTCCGTATACGGCCGCCGCGGCCGCGATCCTGCGCCAGGCTGGCAGCAGGCTGACGATTTTATCTCTGAAATACGGGGCCAGCAGCAGATTGCTGAGCTGCGGATCGTTGTCGTAAGCTTCCTTGATCCTGCCGAGGAAGACGCTGCGGATTATGCAGCCTCCGCGCCACATGAGCGCGATGCCGCCGTAATTCAGGTTCCAGCCGAAATTTCCGGCGGCCGCGCGCATCAGCATATAACCTTGCGCGTAGGAGACGATCTTCGAAGCGAAAAGCGCCTGGCGGATGTCCTCGATGAACTTCTCCTTATCGCCGGCGAAGCTGATCTTTTCATGCGGAAAAGCCTTCGCGGCCGCAAGCCGCTCTTCCTTCATGGCGGAAAGGCTGCGCGCAAAGACCGCTTCGCCGATCAGCGTAAGGGGCACTCCCTCGTCGAGGGCTTCCATGCCCGTCCATTTGCCGGTGCCTTTCTGTCCCGCCGCGTCAAGGATCTTGTCCACCAGCGGTCTGCCGTCTGCGTCTTTATAGCCGAGAATATTGGCCGTGATCTCGATGAGGTAGCTGTTCAACTCCGTCCCGTTCCAGGCTGCAAAGACATGCTGTATCTCCTCTGCAGTCATGTTCAGGATGTTTTTCATAAGGCTGTAGGCTTCGCAGATAAGCTGCATATCGCCGTATTCGATGCCGTTGTGGACCATTTTGACGAAGTGTCCGGCGCCGTTCTCTCCAACCCAGTCACAGCATGGCGAGCCGTCTTCGACCTTGGCAGAGATGGCCTGCAGGATTGGTTTTACAAAGGGCCAGGCGGCAGGTGAACCGCCAGGCATCAGAGAAGGCCCTTTGAGCGCGCCCTCCTCGCCGCCGCTGACTCCCGTGCCGACATAAAGCAGGCCCTTGCTCTCGACGTATTTCGTCCTTCTAATGGTATCAGGAAAATGGCTGTTGCCGCCGTCGATGATAATGTCGCCAGGCTCCAGCATGGGCAGCAGCTGCTCGATCATCTCATCTACCGCGGCGCCTGCGCGGATCATCAGCATGACCTTGCGCGGTTTGGCAAGAGCGGCTGTCAGTTCTGTCAGAGACTTCGTTCCAATGATGTTTTTGCCTTTCGCCCTGCCGCCGGTGAATCTGTCCGTTTTCTCGGCGGTGCGGTTGTAGACGGCAACGGTAAAGCCCTTAGACTCCATGTTCATGACGAGGTTCTCGCCCATGACCGCGAGGCCGATAAGGCCTATGTCGGCTTTTTGCATTTTTTACACACTTCCGTTTCGCACGAATTTATAAAAATCAGTCCGCCCAAAGACCGGCTAAACTGGCCGGACTCCGGCGGACTGACGGTTCTTAAGGCTGCGTCTGCAAAAAGGCGCGGCCCTTTTTACATTACCAGGTAACCGCCGTCGACCGGGATGACCGCTCCGTCAAGGTAGTCGGACGCAGAGGAGGCGAGAAAGACGATCGGGCCCTTGACGTCGTCCGGCGTGCCCCATCTGTGCGCGGGGATGCGGTCGGAAATGATCTTGAAGCGAGGATTGCTCGGATCGGTGAGGGCCGTGTTCATATCTGTGTCCATATAGCCGGGGGCAATGGCGTTGACGTTGATGCCCTTGGAGGCCCATTCGTTGCAGAGCGCCTTCGTAAGCTGCGCGACGCCGCCCTTGGAAGCCGCGTAGGCCGGCACCGTGAGGCCGCCGAAGAACGCAAGCATGGAAGCGTAGTTGATGATTTTTCCGCCGGTGCCCTGCTTGATGTACTGCTGTCCCGCAAGCTGGGAAAGCACGAAAACCGCGTCGAGGTTGATGCCGAGCACGAAGTCCCAGTCCTCTTCGGGGAACTCTTCGCTCTTGTGGCGGCGCTGGACGCCTGCTCCGTTGACAAGAATGTCGAGATGGTCGCCGAGAAGCTTGACCGCTTCCTTGAATTTGGCGATGCGGTCCGCCTTGTCGCCGAGGTTGACCATTACAGCATGGCACTTGAAGCCTCTGTCGCAGAAAGCTTTGGCCACATCCTTGACTTTGGCCTGCACGTCCATGATGCAGACTTCGGCTCCCGCCTCCATAAGTCCTTCCGCCGCACCGTAGTTGAGTCCCTGGGCAGCGCCCGTTACGATCGCTTTCTTGCCTGTCAGATCAGTAAAATTCTTTACCATTTTTATCGCTCCTTTTTTATTTTGCTGCGTGAAAATCTTGATTCCGTTTTAATTGACCGCGTACTGACACTCTTTGCCGTTCAGCACGTCTATCGCGTTCTGAGCCGCCATCAGGCTCATTTTGCTGCTTGCTTCCTTGGTGGCCGCGCCCGCGTGGGGCGTTACGATGCAGTTGTCGAGCTTGAGTATCTCTTCGCCGTAGGGCGGTTCCGAAACCGTAGCGTCGAGCGCTGCAGCGCGTATCTCGCCGGATTTCAGGGCCGCGCAGAGCGCCTTTTCGTCGATGATGCCGCCGCGCGCGGTGTTGACGATGATCGCGTCTTTTTTCATCATTTTGAACTCGCGCTCGCTGAACATGTTGGCCGTCTCCGGTGTGAGCGGCGAATGCAACGTAATGAAATCCGCTTCCCTTATCAGAGTGTCGAGGTCAACATAGCTGGCCCCGCACTCCGCGGCAAATTTTTCATTTTTGAAGACGTCGTAGCAGAGCAGTTTCATGCCAAAACCCAAGCAGCGTCTGCCTACCCCTTGTCCGATGCGGCCCGTGCCAACGATGCCGAGAGTCTTGCCGTACATCTCCACGCCCTGCGGCCGCTTCTGATTTTCGGCCTTCATGGACGCGTCCATAAAGGCGATGTTGCGCGCCGAGGCCAGCATCAGAGCGACAGCCAGATCGGCCACGGAGTCGCTGTTGGCCCCCGGCGTTATCGTGACCTTGACCCCTTTTGCCGAAGCGGCTTTGACGTCGACCTTGTCGTAACCCACGCCGTAGCGCGAAATGACCTTTAATTTCGAAGCGGAGTCGATCAGTGCCTTGTCATAGACGTCGAGCCCGGCTATCACGGCATCCGCCTGGGGAAGTTCGCGGACCAGCTGCTCTGCGAGCGGCCCGTCGGCTGAGGTGAGCTTCACGACCTCGCATCCGTTTGCCTCAAGCAAGTCCCTGGCCTGCGAATCCGCAGCGCCGAATGATCTGGCCGTAACGATGACTTTAAACCTGCTCATTTCAGCATCCGTCAATGTTTCGGCCTCGCCTGCACAGCGATGGCAACGGCCTCTTTGGTGAGCCTGGCTATTTCCGCAAAATCGCCGCTGCTGATAAGGGCCGGCTTGACCATCCAGCTGCCTCCGCAGGCGATGATCTTGTCAGAAGCCAGGTATTCGGGCAGATTCTCTGCGTTAACGCCGCCGGTCGGCATAAAGCGAAGTTCCGGGAAAGGAGCAGCCAGTGCCTTGATGGTCGACAAACCGCCGTACTGCTTGGCCGGGAAGAACTTAACTACTTTGAGCCCGAATTCGAGCGCCGCCATGATTTCCGTCGGAGTGCAGACGCCCGGGAAGACCGGCAGCCTGCTGTCGAGCGCGAATTTGGTCACGGAAGGCGAAAAACCAGGCGAAACGATAAATTTAGCGCTGGCGCCGGCAGCCTTCTCTGCCTGCTCGGTATTGACGACCGTACCGGCTCCCACGAGCATCTCCGGAAATTCTTTTACTATGTTTCTAATAGATTGTTCCGCCGCTTCTGTCCTGAACGTTATCTCAGCCACTGGCAATCCTCCGTCGATCAGAGCCCGGGCGAGAGGAACAGCATCCTCCGGTTTATCGAGCTTGACGACCGGCACTATTTTCAGCGCCTCGATCTGTTTGTAGACATCCATGTATTTATCTTCCTTTCTTCGTCCGTTATTTGCCGCTGTTGTACGCGTCCAGATAGCGCTGATACTTGCGCGCATAGATCTGACCGTTCTGAAAATCCGGCTTGATCGTGTCGGCTACATCGATCCTGTAATCGCGCGCGTCCCTGATGACACCGAGCAGCTCCATGGCCAGTACGGCGCCGCCGATCAGAGACCCCTGAGTCTCCTTGTCGACGTCCATCTCTTCCTGGAAAATATCTGCGCACATCTGCGTCCAGGTAGGAGAGTGAAGGATGCCGCCCGACAGCTTGATCTTCTTCGGCCGCCCGTTGAGTCCGGTCAAATGCAGATAGCACTGATAGAGATTGAACAGCACGCCCTCCTGGACGGCTCTGTAAAGCTCGAATCTGCCCATCTGAGGTGTAATGCCGCTGAAACCGCCGTGGCGTTCGTCGTCCCAGCCGGGGCAGCGTTCGCCGAAGAGGAAGGGCAGAAACACGGGCGTTTCTGCGCCGGCGTTGGTCGCGCCGTCCAGATCTGCGTAGGAATCGCGCGCGCCCAGCAGATTGTTGCGGTACCAGTCGATGCAGTTGCAGCAGCCGGAAGTGGCAGCGCCGCTGAGCCAGGCTTTGGGGGATAAATAGCACCAGGTGCTTGGTTTGTCGGGAATCAGGGACTGCTGCGTGGTGAGCCTCATGGCGCCGCTGGTGCCGACCGAGAAGGTCATGACGCCTTCCTCGAGCGCTCCCACGCCGACCTGGTTCAGCCCGCCGTCGGAGTTGCACGGAATTACGGGAATGCCTGCCTGCAGGCCGAGCAGCTTGGCGCCCTCCTCCGAAAGCGGGAAAGTTTTGTCGTAGGGAACCAGTTCGGAAAGCTGGTCTTCACCGATGCCGATCTCGCTGAGGATCGAGGGTTCGAACTTTTTTTCGTGGATGTTGAGCAACCCGGTGCCGGAAGCGAGGCAGCCGGTGATGACGCGATGTCCCGTGAGACGATAGGTGTTGTAGCTGCCCTGTCCCATGACGTAATAGTCTTTGAGGTCGAAGCCCTCATTCTTCAGCATAATAAGCTTGAACGCCGGATAAATGGCGTTCACCATGCAGCCGGTCCTGTGGTAGAAGTAATCCACAAAACCCTGGTCCTTCCTGAATTCGCGGCAGATATCCGCTGCGGCGGTGTTGGACCACAGATATACCGGCGTCTTGGGGGTCATGTTCTTATCGCAGAGCGTGACGCTGTGCCACGTGCCGCTGAGCGAAATGATGTCAACCTTCTGCCACTGCGCCAGTTCTTTGCCCAGCGCAGCCATCTCCTGAAACACCTGCTCGGCCTTGTGGATCGTAACGTCATCGTACATCTTGCCGTACGTTTTGACGCGAACCTTGGACTCGTGGGTTTCAGGGTTGTACAGCATGGCCTTGGCGGAGGTGGTACTTGCTTCGAGCACCAGTATCAGCATTGCGCTACACCCTCTAGAGTATGAAGATTATCTGCTCATGATAAAATTAATCTGATTAATATGAAAGGAATCATATCTATGGGACGTGGATTTGTCAATATCCACATTTTGAATTCCTCATCTCGGAATAGCCAGGCGGCAAATATTGGCAAGCTTAAAAGTTTTTCCGAACATGGAAGCTCAGCGCCAAAAGGAGCTGTTAAGCAGCTCTGAAAGAAGATTTGTGCAGCATAGTCGTCATTTGTCGGAGGTCAAAAAACGACGACGGCGGCAACCTTCCGTCGTAAAAATTTCAAACGCACAGCTGCCGCCCTGGTTGAATCTATTGGCAATCGATGTAAAAAAAGAAGAGAATAAATCAGACTACTTTGCCGCAGAAGTTTTGTGATTAAGAATTATCCTCTGTCTTCGCAGCTTTTTTAGCGAGGATCTTTTCATATATGGTGCGCCTGTTGAGCTCGATGTGGATGAACATGGCGTTGCGCGCGCCGATAGCGTCGCCGCGCTGCACGGCCACCGCTATGTTGCGGTGCCAGATGACTGTTTCCCCGGCCAGCATGTTGTTGGTCGAATTGATGTTCTTGCCGATCGCGTAATGCAGAATGGGAACCAGCTGCATCATCACGATGTTGCCGCTGGCCTGCGCGAGCAGGCGGTGAAATTCACGGTCCTCCGGAAAATAGGGGGCGTGCAGCTGGATAAGGTCCTGAACCCTATCGCACTGTTCCATGATCTGCCGCTTTTGTTCGGGCGTTGCGTGTATGGCCGCGAGCCCCGCGATCTCCGGCTCCAGTATCTGACGGACTTCATTGAAAGCCAGCGCGATTTCGTCATCCTCGCCGCCGCTGATGAAGGTCAGGCCGAGCGGGTCGGTCGGCACGCCCTGTCTCTGCGATACGAAAGTTCCGGCGCCGCGTTTCGTTTCGAGAATATTGCGCGAAGCGAGGCTTTTGACAGCCTCACGCAGTGTGCTGCGCCCGACGCCCAGCGCCTGGGCGAGGTCGTATTCGTTGGGCAGACGGTCGCCCGGCTTGTAGTCATTTTTTTTGACGATCTCGATGAGTCCTTCAATGGCCTTCTCCGTCAAAGGTCTGTTTTGCTTGACATTGCTTGATATATCCACGGTCGAACACCTTCCTGGCTGCCGATGGGCGAATTTCAAATAAAAGCTGTTCTCTATCCATATGGATGAGCATCCAAATTAATCTGACGAAT
>Ga0163159_1000269_pt1 | contig 78095 bp, 81 predicted proteins | sample BioMet9_FD_108702 | JGI IMG/M metagenome (GOLD analysis project Ga0163159, IMG submission 108702) | Microbial communities from bioreactor (seeded with sewage sludge) at Lawrence Berkeley National Lab, California, USA - Biofuel... | ecosystem: Engineered > Bioreactor > Anaerobic > Unclassified ... | reverse complement strand
ATCATTGCCAAGGGAGATATACAGCTATTAGATGGTGTTTTTTCACGCGGCGCAATTCGTTTGTTTCGATCAAATTAAAAAAAGCGCTACAAAAAAGCGTGAGTTTGGCGGGTCTATCTTCATACTCTGCATCAACTTTTGAGTGCCGCAGTAAAAGCATAACCGTCGTTTTCAAGATCTGATTGAGCAGGTTGTTTTCGGAAAGCTCATCGTACTCACAGGTCAAGACTTGTTGATGTGCGATTTTCTTCTGTATCGTGCCGGGCATATCAATCTTACCGCGCATTACCGCCATGTCCTCTTTTTTGTTGAGGTATTGACGGTATAGCCCCTGCTTGAGCTGCTGACCGATTCCTTTGCTCAAAATGGCCGCAAAAAGGTTATGCATATTCTCAAACTCTTCTGTTGCCACATCCTCATAATTCGACTGATTTAGCGAGGTGAAGGCATAGGAGAGCATATAGTAGATGTTCTTTATGAATATGCTTTTATCCTTAATCATTGGAATACACCATGCAGAATGTTCTCCCACCGCTGGAGCTTGGTATTGTCGTCAAACCAGTATTCACTCAGCATCGGGAGAATATCATAATCGACCACAGAATGAAGCCACTCATCTGTGCAGACCTTTTGACCGCAGAAATAGCTGTGCCCAATACAGAAACCTTTTCCAAGCGAGCGGTCGGAGGAGATTTCTTTGTTCAGCTCTTTTACTCGCGCCACGAGTTCATTCAAGGTGTCGTTGTTCAGCCCATTTTGGTACTTGATAAAGCCCTCAGAATCAAAGCCGGGGTCCATCTCGAAAAAGCTGAAGCGTCTGCGGAGAGCATAGTCAATCATAGCGAGGCTGCGGTCAGCCGTGTTCATCATGCCAATAATATAAAGGTTCTTCGGCACAGCAAAGGTTAGCCCATTATAAGCGAGCGTGGCTTTTGTGCCGCGATAGTCACGTTCTATGAGCATGAGCAGTTCACCGAAGATTTTACTCATGTTGCCACGGTTAATCTCATCGATGACGAAGAAGAACGGCTTGTCGGGTTGATTTGCAGCTCTTTGGCAGAAGCGGTAGAAGATGCCAGATTTCAGCTCAAAGCCATTATCTACCGGCTTATATCCCATCATGAAATCCTCGTATGAGTAGTTCTGGTGGAACTGAACAAACTCTATGCGACTTTCATCCTTCTCGCCCATGATGGAATAGGCGAGCCGTTTCGCTGCGAAAGTCTTACCAACGCCGGGTGCGCCTTGAAGAATGATGTTCATTTTATAAACTGCTTATCTTTGTTGATACCGTAAAATGGGAGATCTCTATTTTCAACATTTTTTTCATTAACCAATGAAATCAGCTCACTGATTCTTACTTTATTCAATTCCATATCCGACCTCCATCAATGCGCTCGCCAACTCTTGCTGAGCTTTTTTCTCTTCGTCAATAACGCTTTTCACGCGAGCTTGTATGGCACTCATTTCGCGTTCAAAATCAATCTCAAGATCATGATTTAAGAATTTTACATATCGGGAAGGGGCAAGGACAAAATCTTTGCCGCGTATTTCATCCATTGTTGCTGAATAACAGAATTCAGGTACGTCATGATACAGCGTTTCCCACTCAGGAGATTGCCACGAAAACAAAGTATTCGCAATTCTCAATTTGTCTTCTTCACGTAGTAGTACGAATTTATCCTCGTTCTCACCGCCATCGCCTAAATATCTTGCATCTATGAACAGAATTTCATTTTCTCTGTTGCGTAGCTGAACTTCTTTGTCATTTCTCTTCACCGTTTTTGGCTTTTTATGATTGCCGACAATCCAGAGAGTAACAGATATATCCGTAGCGTAAAACATATCTCTTGGCAAGACTATAACAGCCTCAACCTTATGATCTTCTATCAAGCGTCGACGAATTTTGTATTCTTCGTTCCCAGCAGTTAATGCACCGTTGGCGAGCAGGAAAGCAGCCGTTCCATTATAGGACAGGCGGGACAGCATATGAAGAATCCACGCGTAGTTTGCATTGCTAACCGGCGGTACCTCATAGCCCTTCCAGCGAGCATCGTTTGTCAGTTCGGTTTCTGTTCTCCAGTTGGAGAGATTGAATGGAGGATTAGCCAGAATGAAATCAGCGCGGAGATTCGGATGCTTATCATTTAAGAATGTGTCTGCATCCACATCACCGAGATCGCAGTTCAGGCCACGGATGGCCAAATTCATTCGAGCCAGCTTGTATGTCTTGTCGATATATTCCTGCCCGTAAATCGTGATGTCCTTTTTGCTGCCTTGATGCCGCTTGATGAATTCTGCACTCTGCACGAACATACCGCCAGAACCGCAGCAAGGATCATATACCGAGCCTGAATAAGGTTGGATGAGCAGAGTCATCAGTTCGACGATGCTTCCCGGTGTGTAGAATTCGCCTTTCTCGGACTTGGCAGCGATGCAGAATTTCCGCAGAAAATATTCATATACACGCCCGATAACGTCGTCGGACTCGGTCTGCGAATACTGCAGCTTGTCGATCTCGTCAATCAAGGATGAAAATTTAGATGCTTCAATATGGAGCGTGGTATAAAAGCCAATCGGAAGAGCGCCCTTCAAGGAGATGTTGTTCTTCTCCAAGTTTCTGAAAGCATCGTCAATATAAGCAAAGATTTTGTTCGACTTGGAGTTGTCTTTGATATAACTCCAGCGGTCGTTTTCCTCCAGATAGAACACATTGTCCTTCGTATAGAAGCGAGGGTTGTCCACAAAGTCTTTCGTGTCCTCGTTTGCCAGCAGCTTGTCTCTCTGCACGACAAATTTATCGTGAGCAAAGCGCAGGAACAGCAGCCCCAGAACCACGTTCACATAGTCCGTGGCAGCCACGCTGCCTCTCAGTTTATTACAAGCAGCCCACAGGCCTGCTTCCATTGAAGTTTTGTCCTTCTTTGCCATATCCTTTACCTCCGATTATCATTGGCTTATCTGCCACCACATTAATTCTACTATCTTTGCTGTCCCAAATAACGGACTCAGTCCTGTCCCATCATCATTTTGTAATGCTGCTCCTGATGCAGTGACTCAAAGATAAGTTTGAAGACCGTTTTATATTGCTCGGCATCGACGCAGTCCTCAACATAGTTAAGTCCGTCGCTGATACCAGTCGGGTTGTTGATATAGGAGAGCATTGACGCTGCCAGATGGTATCGGGAGTAATCCGGCTGCTCACCCTCAACCTGAACGACGAATTTGTCTTTGTTATCTTCCAGAACGATTTTGCGGATATCCGTGCCCTCATAGCCGCATAGCTGCAGGAAGTAATACTCTAAAATTCTGCGGACGACATTGAGGACGGTTATGGGTGAATCCACTTCACGCAGCTCGCCCCACAGAGCCGCATAGGAGTTCTGCACCGGGTTATAGTTTTCTTTCTCGGTCGGCACCTTGCTGCTCTGACGCTCGCACAGAGTAACGCTTGATACGTTATCAGTCTTTCGAATAATAAAGAACGAAACACTCTGATAGCGGCCTACCTGATGGTAGGTTATCTCTCTGTGAAAGTAGACATTATGTGTGAGAATGAAAATCTGTTTGATATAGTCGCCTTCAACCTTGTGGTCTAAGTAGTTCGTATTGTTATAACAGACCTCGACCATTTCGCGGACGAGGGCGCTGACGATAAACAAAGCACCGCTGTCCATGCTGGAGACGGGGTCGTCAATAACGACGATCTTATCTTTTGTCGCATCACTGGTATGGCTGCCACGCACAAGGTGATAGAAGTATAAGAACGCGATGAAATTACGCTCGCCTTCACTGAGCTTTTCCGCCACACTGCCGTCGGGACGGATAACTTCGTATGTGTTCGGCACACCGGCTTTCTCACGTAGACTGAAGCCCTGAAATCCTGAATCGTGGAGCAGCGCATTGATGCCATCAATAGCGGCTTTTGTGTTAACCACCTGTTTATTCAGATCAGACATTTCAGCGGCAAGTGCTCGACCTTCTGTCAGCATCGCCTTTGCCTTCTTATTCAGGTCATCGATTTCAGCCTGCAGTGCAGCAATGCCTGTGGTATAGCTCGCAACATCGTCCTTGAGCAGGAAAGCAAGGTGCTCCCATACACTGTCAACGCACTCTGTCTGTTTCGTTTGCTTTGCGTTGACTACATCGTTGTTGGCTTTTATTGCCTTGTTTATATCGTCGATAAGCCCGCCGATTTCAATCAGAATTGTATCTGTATCTTCGAGAGCCGCAATTGTTGTGGGCTCTTTTATTTTTGCCGCAATACGCTGGAGATTTATTGTGATGCTACTTTCTAACAAAGCGAGCTTCGCCTTGTAGTCGGATAAATCCAGCGCCGGAAGCGTATCCGACATATTGGCGTTGAGACGATCCAGAATAGCTTGCATTTCGCTTTCATAGACCTGTTGGAATTTTGCGATGTCACTTACGTCCTGCTGATACTGCGCGTCGAAGCAAGCAGATATCTCTTTCTCAAAGTTCGCGGGGAGCTTCTGCTGGCAGTATGGGCATTTTCCGTCTGTCTGCCCGGCGTAATGGCTGTGTCCCTGACGCACCCAATCCGTCGCCTGAAGTGCTTTGATGAAGCTCGCGAAGGGAGTCTCGCTGCTGCTTACAACGGTCTTTCCCATGAGCTCTCTGCCGGGGAGCTTTCCATAGGTAACAGCGCCCGCTTTAGAAAACTCTCTGTATGTACGAGAATCAGCGGAGAAAGCTATATCATACAGGGTTTGCAGAGCAGTCATATCATGTTCGACAGGCTTCTTAATCGTCAAGACGTGCTCGGCTAACGCCTCTTTGCGCTTCTTACCTTTGAAGGCTGCGTCGAAACGGTCGCGCAGAGCTTTAGAAGTATCCCAACAGGTGCCTTGAAAGCGTGTAAGCACGGATGTTTTAGCTTCAGTTTTCTTCCCAACGGTATCTGTGGCTTCTCTATAGTCTCGGCCTAGTTCATCTTTTCGGGCGCTCTTCACTGCGACCTGATTCTGGACTTCGATATTCGCTTCGCAGACCGTAAAGACGCCGGACAAATTGCCATAGTTTTGAAAGTTGCTGGAGATAAAGTCCTGATCGTAAACGAGGACATCATAATCGGCATCCGTTTTACCTTGCTGCCATTGGAGGCTGTCATTATCTTTTATTGCCTGTGCTATGGTTGTTTTTCCGGCTCCGTTTCTGCCATAAAAGAAGTTAATAAAAGTCGGTGTAACAACGTCACCACTGAACGTGGCGGCGTTGAGTGTTATCTTTTCTACTGCTGATGGCATTTTTGTCTTCATCGATTTTCTCCTTCCACCACGATGGTTTACAGAGTGACTTGTCGTCACTTTTTTATTTGTCGATTTTTCCGTTTCTGACCCACTCGTCTATTTCTGAGATTTTGAACTTGTATCTTTTTCCCGCTCGATACACCGGGAGCTTTCCTTCCCTAATCCAAGTACGAACAGTGTCTTGGCTGACACTGAGATAATCAGCTACGTCTTCCAAGTTAACCCACTTTTCTACTTGCATATTTTCATATTCTGTACTCATCGTTTTACCTCCGTAACTTATTCTTCTATGAGTGTGTCATAGCGTCCATTATGAAAGTGTAAAAACGCTAATGCCTGCATCTCGTAGCGCCTCTACCAAATTAATCCTTTTTATAGCCCAATGAGTCCGATTAAGCTCATTGAATGAACAAGCGCGTCCGAGATCTAATTCGACGGCGATTTCATTGAGCCGTTGTTGCGGAATCCTGTTCAACACATTGAAGTAAACCTTGATACCGTTATCTTGGATTTTTACGTCTGTCACAAAGCCGTACAGCGCGAAATGCGCACAATCAGTTCTTCCGTATTCGTGGTTCTCGCTTGTAAACAGCGCAGGAAAAGCCCGTATTTTTTCTATAGCCTCCGGGGTTAACGCTGCCAATTCATCCTTTACTTCCTTTGATGTGCTTTCGGTCAAGGCACGGTCTTTCGGAACAAGGAAGTGGTCGCTGTTGTAGGGCTCGTCGCCGATAACGAAGAGATTATAATAATCGTAGTTGAAGCTCTGCTGTACGCCCGCCAGCAAACCGCTATTTAGAGCCTGTGCGCCGGGCATCATAAACAGGTTTACTCGTTGTTCGACTCTCTCTGCCTGTGCAATAAGGGTGTTGCCGTCGCCCGGAAGATTTATGGTAGTCGGTGCATTTGTCGCAGGAAGCACAGGCGGGATAACGGGCTGTAGTTTATCACTCATCCTTCCTGCCCCCATTCTCAATGATTATGGTATCTACTTTGTTAATGAAGCTGTTATTGTTGCCATTGACATTGAATGTAAAAAAGGTCGGATTGTTGTTGACTACCGACTGCGCTGGGCTGGTATTGGGAGCGGCTTTAGCCTGTGCTTCAGGGCCAGCATCTTCAACAATATCCTCATCTATGATTTCGGTATCTACTGTTGGGTGGCTTTGCGTTGAGTAGGTAATACAGATTGTTCTCGTTATTGTCTCACCCAATGTATAGGTATAAGCTCTCTCGCTACCGCCGGTAGCGGGGCACCAAAGATCATATGTATCTTTTCCGACCCGGTTGTCCGCTCGATTTAGAAGTACAAAGTGCCATAAGCCAAGTAAAAGCGGCTGTAAGCAAAAGGTTGACGCAGCAAGTATAGCGGACTTCGTTGTGGCTACTCCGTCTTCACGTGCATAAATCTCCTGCTCGCCATCAATGGAATCGTCTTCGTCGAGAAGTTCGAGAAGGGCTTTCACAAGCCAGTAATCCTTTCTTGTGCTGGAGCCAAAATCGATGAAGTCTTCCGAGAAGCCACACATCAGTGAAAGAGCTGAAGCGTAATCTGTCCGAACCCGATTGTCGAAACTTTGCATTGTCACCTTATCACCAAACGGCATATAAGTACCACCGTTGTTTTGACAAGATTTATATCTCGATGTGTTTCCTTTAAATGTGGTCATCATAGAGGCGTCCGGCATGGAATAATCCGGGACGGCAATCTTGATGAGCGCAGTCAGTGTCTGTGGATCAGATAGTCCATCTACCTCACCCATATAATGCTCTCTGACTCCTTTGCGAGGCTTTCGGGCCTGCAGGAGCAAAGTGAAAAATGTTCCTCCGCAGAGTCTCTGCTTTACTTTATTTGTCATTGATTGTCCCTCGCAAAATCGCAACGCTAACATCACTAACAACCATAGCGCAGCAACGTTGCTAACGATTGGATGCCCTTGTGAGTAATCGCAGGGGCATTTTTTGTTGCTCCGATGTATGGCAAAAGCGGTGCAAACTGCGGCTTCCGCAATCCCCACCAAACCATACTAAACCATTATATCACACGATAACGCAAAATACAATGACGTAACCGTGAATTTTGTAGTTTGCACCAGATTTCCTCCCTGCGATTGCTCACGCAATTCAAATCACAGGAGGAAACCAAATGACAAGCCAAGACAATCAACGCAAAGTCTACATCCGCAGTACTAAACAGTGGGTACCCGTTACCGAAGAAGTTTACCTCGAATACTACCGCCCGATATGGCGCTTACAAAAGGAAGCGCAGAAAAATGGGCAGTGTATGTGCCCTAAGTCAAAGCTCTGGCTCTGCGACGGCGACTGTGCCATGTGCGAATATCACGCCGCTGGAAACACCACCTCGCTTGACGCCCCGATAGAAAACGGCGATGGTGAGGAGTTTTCCCTTGTCGATACCCTTGAGGACCCGAACGCCGCCTTTGCCGATGTTATTGTGGACAGGCTGTTGCTCGAAAAGCTCCTTGACGAGCTGGCGGAGAAAGATCTCGAAGGTAAGCGCATCTGCGAGCTTATTATGGAGGGTAGCTCAAAAGCCGAAATCGCCGATACCCTCCAGCGCGAGTTCGGCGGCAACTGGTATAAGTCGAAAGCGGTTTACCGCGAGAAGCAGGTGCTCGACCGGCTCCATAAACGCATCTTAGATCTCATGTAATCACACGGTTTTGCCCTTCATCAGAGAAATCTGGTGGAGGGCAAAATTATTTTTCTGTTTTTTTGTACGATGAGCTTCTTTTTTTCCAGTGGGTAGTGAGGACAGGGAAAAACGAAAAGTCCCCAGATTGGAGGAAGCCCGAATGAACGACAAGAGACAAATGACCGACGCCGACGAGGAACTGATCGACACTTTGCTTGCGATCAGCGTCGTGTCAAAACGGCTGGCGAGAAATCTCTCAATCCTCGCAGCCCAGAGTAAAGCAACGGAAGGAGGAAAAACAGATGAGCAAAATGAGCGAGATGTCCGCGACCATCGAAGAGCTGCGCAAGTGTGCTGCTGCTATCAGCGACGCGGCTAATTGGCTGGCGGAGCAGTTCAACGGCAATGAGCCAGAGCCGGAAGACGCGCCTGTCGCGCCGGTACTGACGCTGGAAGCGGTCAGAGCCGTTCTTGCGGAAAAGTCCCGTGCGGGCTATACCGCTCAGATTCGCTCTCTGCTCCAGAAGTACGGTGCCGACAAGCTGTCGGGTATTGACCCCGCCAACTACAAGGCGCTGCTTGCAGATGTGGAGGGACTCGACGATGCCACCTAAAGGACACGCACTCCTCTCCGCCTCCAGTTCCGACCGTTGGCTGCACTGCCCGCCCTCCGCTCGGCTCTGTGAGAGCTACGACGACAAGGGCAGTGATTACGCCGCCGAAGGCACCGACGCTCATGCGCTCTGCGAGTACAAGCTCCGTCAGGCGCTGGGCATGGAGGCGACCGACCCGACCGAAAACCTTACATGGTTCAACGAGGAAATGAGCGACTGCGCCACCGGTTATGCCGCCTATGTGCTCGAACAGGTGGAAGCGGCAAAACAGACCTGCGCCGATCCTGTTGTTCTCATCGAGCAGCGGGTGGACTTCTCCCGCTGGGTAGAGTCCGGCTTCGGCACCGCCGACTGCATCCTCATCGCGGACGGCACCTTGCAAATCATCGACTACAAGCATGGTCTGGGCGTTCTGGTGAGTGCCGATGGAAACCCGCAGATGCAGTGCTACGCGCTCGGTGCTCTGGAACTGTTCGACGCAATCTACGACATCGACTCCGTTCGTATGACCATCTATCAGCCGCGCCGCGAGAACGTCAGTACCTATGAGCTCTCGAAGGATGAGCTCTATCGCTGGGCGGATGAAGTGCTCAAGCCCACAGCCGACCTTGCTTTCGCCGGTGACGGAAATTTCCTCTGCGGCGAATGGTGCGGCTTTTGCAAGGCGAAGCACGACTGCCGCGCCAGAGCCAATGCCAACATGGAGCTCGCCCGTTACGACTTCAAGCTGCCGCCGCTCTTGACGGATGAGGAAGTCGAAGAAATCCTCGCTCGCGCTGACGACCTTGTTTCGTGGGCGTCAGACATCAAGGAATATGCGCTCCAACAGGCAATCAGCGGTAAGGAATGGCACGGCTGGAAGCTGGTCGAAGGACGCTCCAACCGCAGGTACACAAACGAAACAGCGGTCGCCGGTGCAGTTACCGACGCTGGCTTTGACCCTTATGAGCACAAGGTGCTCGGCGTCACCGCCATGCAGAAGCTGCTCGGCAAATCCCGCTTTGACGAAATTCTCGCGGCTTACATCGAAAAGCCTCAGGGCAAACCCACACTCGTGCCGGAGAGCGACAAGCGTCCGGCAATAAATACAGCCAAAAATGATTTTATGGAGGAAAACGATTATGAATAACAACACTACGAAGGTCAACAACCCGATGAAGGTCATCACTGGTCCCGACACCCGCTGGTCTTACGCCAATGTCTGGGAGGCAAAAAGCATCAACGGCGGTACGCCGAAGTTCTCCGTCAGCCTCATCATTCCCAAGTCCGACACCAAGACGGTCGCAAAGGTCAAGGCTGCTATCGAGGCGGCTTACCACGAGGGCGAAGCGAAGCTCAAGGGCAACGGCAAGTCTGTGCCTCCGCTGGCGGCGCTCAAGACTCCGCTGCGCGACGGCGACACCGAGCGTCCCGACGACGACGCTTACGCCAACGCTTACTTCATCAACGCCAATGCGACCACGGCTCCCGGCATTGTGGACGCTGACCGCGAGCCGATTCTGACCCGCTCCGAGGTTTACTCCGGCGTGTACGGTCGCGCCAGCATCAGCTTCTACGCCTTTAATTCCAACGGGAACAAGGGCATCGCCTGCGGACTTAACAACCTTCAGAAGCTCCGCGACGGTGAGCCTCTCGGCGGCAAGGCGTCTGCTGAGTCTGATTTCGCAACGGACGATGACGATGAGTTCCTGAACTGAGGTGACTGACATGACGAACATGGAATCAATGATGCTCGCAGTCTGCTTCGGCTCCGTGGTGGGCTACACCATCAGCAACCTTGTCATCATCATTAAGTTCGCAGTTGACGAACACAAGGCAAAGAAGCGCAGAAAAGCGGAGTCGGCAGATACCCAGACTTCTGACAACTAATGTGACGGCGGGCGGCGGCGATAGCATCAAAGCCGCCTTTGCCGTATTGGAGGCATATATGAAATCACTCAGTATAGATATTGAGACTTTTTCCAGTGTCAACCTTGCCAAGTCTGGCGTATACCGCTATGTCGAAGCGCCGAATTTTGAAGTGCTGCTTTTCGGCTACAGTGCAGACGGCGGCGAAGTGCAGGTTGTCGACCTTGCCTGCGGAGAAACGATTCCGGCTGATATTCTGGGCGCGCTCACGGATGAAGCTGTGACGAAATGGGCATTCAACGCCAGCTTTGAAAGGGTGTGTTTATCGCGGTATATCGGTTTGTCGACCGGCGAGTACCTCGACCCTGCTTCATGGCGCTGCTCAATGGTATGGGCGGCGACGATGGGCTTACCGCTTTCTCTTGAAGGCGTCGGCTCGGTGCTCAAGCTGGATAAACAGAAGCTCACCGAGGGCAAAGACCTCATCAAGTTCTTTTGCCAGCCCTGCACTCCAACAAAAGCCAATGGTCAGCGCACCCGCAATTACCCATATCATGCGCCGGATAAGTGGTCGTCGTTTAAGAAATACAATGTCCGCGATGTAGAAACGGAAATGTCCATTCAGACAAAGCTCGCAAAGTTTCCTGTGCCGGATAGCGTCTGGGACGAATATCACCTCGACCAAGAAATAAACGACCGAGGCGTGGCGCTGGATATGACGCTGGTGCAGGAGGCTATCGCCATTGACGGTCGCTCCCGCTCAGAATTGACCGCTGCCATGAAGAAGATGACTGAGCTCGACAATCCAAACTCCGTACAGCAGATGAAGCAGTGGCTTTCGGATAATGGCATGGAAACCGATACGCTCGGCAAAAAGGCTGTGGTGGAGCTTCTGAAAACAGCTCCGCCGGAGCTTGCCGATGTGCTTGCCCTCCGGCAGCAACTTGCAAAATCCTCGGTGAAAAAGTATCAGGCGATGGAGAACGCAGTCTGCGCCGACGGTCGTGCTCGTGGGATGTTTCAGTTTTATGGAGCCAACCGCACCGGGCGCTGGGCTGGTCGGCTTATACAAATGCAAAACCTACCTCAGAACCATTTGGAGGACTTGGCTGAAGCCCGCTCCCTCGTGCGCTGTGGCGACTTTGACGCGCTCGAAATGCTCTATGAGGATGTGCCGGACACGCTTTCGCAGCTTATCCGCACAGCGTTTGTGCCGAGAGCCGGTGCGAAGTTCATCGTTTCGGACTTCAGCGCCATCGAGGCCCGCGTGATCGCATGGCTTGCCGGTGAGCAGTGGCGGCAGGACGTTTTCGCCAAAGGCGGCGACATCTACTGTGCCTCGGCATCGCAGATGTTCAAGGTGCCTGTCGAGAAACATGGTATCAACGGTCATCTCCGGCAAAAAGGCAAGATCGCAGAATTGGCGCTTGGCTACGGCGGCAGCGTCGGGGCGCTCAAGGCAATGGGCGCACTCGACATGGGCTTGACCGAGGATGAACTACCTCCTCTGGTAGACGCATGGCGGCAGTCCAATCCCCACATCGTGAGATTCTGGTGGAACGTGGACAAAGCCGCAATGGAGGCAGTCCGCTACAAGCACACCAATTCGACGCACGGTATTACCTTCTCCTGCCAGAGCGGGATGCTGTTCATCACGCTTCCGTCCGGCAGACGGCTCGCTTATGTGAAGCCCCGCATAGGAGAAAACAAGTTCGGCGGTAGCTGTATCACCTACGAGGGCATCGGTGGCACGAAAAAGTGGGAGCGGCTGGACTCTTATGGTCCGAAGTTTGTGGAGAACATCGTTCAGGCAACTGCCCGCGACATCCTCTGCTACTCAATGCAGACGCTCCGCTGCTGCTCCATTATCATGCACATCCACGACGAGCTGGTCATTGAAGCTGATCCGCGTATGTCGCTTGACGCAGTCTGTGAGCAGATGGGCAGAACGCCACCGTGGGCAAAAGGGCTTCAACTTCGCGCCGACGGCTATGAGACGGATTTCTATAAAAAAGATTGAGGTTTTTTTGTACGATGGGCTTTCTTTTTTCCAGTGGGTATTAGAGATGGACAGGAAGCCCGTCGTGAAAGGAGTGTCCTAAATGAGTATAAACAAATTCAACAGTGAGGGGTATTACGATCCCACCGCTTACGAGGCAATGACCGTTGTTGAAAAAGAAGAACGCGCACTGCGGGCTTTCAGGCCTATCGTCTACATCTGCTCTCCGTTTTCGGGAAATGTGGACGGCAACATCGCAGCGGCGCAGCGCTACAGCCGGTTTGCTGTGGACAATGGGTACATACCCGTCGCACCGCATCTACTGTTTCCGCAGTTCCTCGATGACAATGACCCGAAAGAACGCCAGCTCGGATTGTTCTTCGGTAACGCCCTTATGAGCAAATGCGCCGAGGTCTGGGTGTTCGGCGGTACCATCTCAGCCGGTATGGAGGCTGAAATCAAACGCGCCAAGTGGAAGGACTACCGCTTGCGCTACTTTACTGAAAACTGCGAGGAGGTTTAATTATGTACGCTATTGAGGAAAAAGAGAGAGAAATAGGCGGTAAAACAATAACGACCTACAGCCGCGATATATACAGTGCCAATGTTCTGGAGGTCGAGGCCGGTACCAACGGCTATCAAGGCGGAGACTCAGGTCATGGAAGCCGTACCTACTTTCGCATTGAAAATGCCGGTGGAACGGATATTGAAGCCCATCTTATCGGGCCTTACGGTACTGATGGCATCGAGGTTACGCTTGGCGGAGACTGTGAACTTGATACTATCATCCAAGCGTTGAAGTTTATCGTCAAGGCGCTGGAGGATGGTGCGAAGGAGGTTGACGACTGATGTTCACCATATATCACTCCGATTTTATCGGTAATCCCGGAAACTGCTCCTATCCGCACAGAGCGGAAATAACCGATGCGGCCGCGCTTACTGCTGCGGTCAGTCGGGACTATGTATGCGCCGAGTACCGCAATAGTTATCGCAGCGGCGACAATTTCATCGGCAGCGACTGCCTGCCGGTGGACTGCGATAATGACCACTCTGAAAAACCCGATGAATGGATGCAGCCCGCTGACGTGGAAGCCGCATTCCCCGGCGTAGCGTTTGCTGTTCATTACAGTCGGTCACATATGCGGGAAAAGAACGGGAAGCCCGCTCGACCCAAGTTCCATGTCCTATTTCCCATCGACCGTATAACCGACGCTTCCTGCTACAGCGATATGAAGAAGCTGGTCAATGCCATCTTCCCATATTTCGACACGAGGGCGCTGGACGCTGCTCGGTTTTTCTTCGGTACCAGCTCGTCGCAGGTGGAGCTCCACGAAGGGCGCATCAATCTGACGGAGTTCTTGGAGGGCGACGATTTCGATGCGGACATGGCTGGTGGGTATCATGCGAGTCAGGTCATCCCCGAAGGCAGCCGTAACGCCACGCTCTCCCGTTTTGCCGGTCGCGTCATCAAGAAATATGGCGACAGCGATGAAGCGTATCAAGCATTCATGGAAGAAACCGCGAAATGCGATCCGCCGCTCCCTGACTTCGAGCTTTCTACCATCTGGCACAGCGCACAACGTTTCTTTGCAAAGGTGCAGCAGCAGGACGGCTATGTGCCGCCGGAAGCGTATAACGACCCGGTTTCCTATAAGCCCGGAGACTACTCTGATGTCGGACAAGCAGAGGTACTGGCAAAGCACTTCTCCGGCGAACTGCGCTATTCGCCCGCGACGCACTTTATCCGATACAACGAGCACTATTGGCAAGAAAGCGAGCCCGGTGCACAGGCCGTCGCGCACGAACTGACCCGTCGCCAGTTAGAAGAAGCCACGAAGGAGCTGCTCTCCGCAATGAAGCAACTGACGGAAAACGGCGGACAGACAATTCTCGAAGGCGCGTCCAAGAGCAAAGCTGAAAGCCTGATGAACGATGCACAGCTTGAAGCATACAGGGCTTTGCTTGCGGCAAAAGCATATCAGACTTTCGTTATCCGACGTCGCGACTCCAAAAACATCACCGCAACGCTGAAAGAGTCACACCCCATGCTTGAAATCTCGCCACGCGACCTTGATGCGGATTGTTTCCTGCTGTGTACGCCCGCCGCTACTTACGATCTTCGGAAAGGCATGGACGGCGCGAGAGAACATTCGCCGGAGGACTTCATTACGAAAATGACCTCCGTATCACCCAGCAACAAAGGCGCACAGCTCTGGCAGAACAGCCTGAACCTTATCTTCTGCGGCAATCAGGAGCTCATCGACTATGTGCAGATGATTTGCGGCCTTGCCGCCATCGGTAAAGTCTACGTGGAAGCCTTGATCATCGCATACGGCGGTGGTCGCAACGGTAAATCCACCTTCTGGAACGCAGTCTCACGGGTGCTCGGCCTCTACAGCGGCAACATCTCCGCAGACACGCTGACGGTCGGTTGCCGTAGAAATATCAAGCCGGAGATGGCTGAAGTCAAAGGCAAACGCCTGCTCATCGCTGCCGAGATGCAGGAGGGTGCTCGGCTCAACGATTCCACCGTCAAGCAGCTCTGCTCCACCGATGATGTGTTCGCAGAGAAAAAGTATAAAGACCCCTTCAGCTTCACGCCTTGCCATACGCTGGTGCTCTACACGAACCATCTCCCGAAGGTCAGCGCCTCCGATGACGGTATCTGGCGCAGGCTGATTGTCATACCCTTCGATGCCAAGATTGAAGGCAACAGCGACATCAAAAACTATGGTGAGTACCTTTACCAAAACGCTGGTGAAAGCATTCTGGCGTGGGTCATTGAGGGTGCCAAGAAGGTCATTGCGCTTGACTACAAAATTCCCGTGCCGGAATGTGTGCAGAAAGCTATCGCGGAGTACCGTGCGCAAAATGACTGGTTTGCCCATTTCCTTGAGGACAAATGTGAGCTTGATGCCAGCTTCCGAGAGAGCTCCAGTGTGCTTTATCAGGCATATCGGAATTACTGCATCGACACAAATGAGTATATCCGCAGTACGACAGACTTCTATTCTGCGCTGGAGGCTGCCGGGTATAAAAGAATTAACCCTAAAGGCAAGCGATTCTTTACAGGACTGCGGCTGAAAACAGACGACGGAGATTTTGAGGATTATCTGGCCTAAACAGGCTATGGGTTGACCTCGATAAAGGTCAAATACAAAAAGTCTCTTAGACATAAAAAAACAGCTCTAAGAAAAGTTTTAGATATGACATACGCCGAGGTCAACCCGCCTTCAAAAATCTCTGATGGAGTGAACGAATATGAGAGAAAAGATAATAGAGAAAAAGCTGGTACAAGCGGTCAAAACGTCTGGTGGCATCGCGCCGAAGTTCGTGTCTCCCGGTTTTGACGGAATGCCCGACCGCATCGTGCTTTTACCGGGCGGTCACATTGGATTCGTGGAGGTTAAGGCTCCCGGAGAAAAACCGCGTCCGTTGCAGCTATCAAGGCATGGACTGCTTCGACGGCTCGGCTTCAAGGTTTTTGTCCTTGATGATGAACAGCAGATTGGAGGGCTACTTGATGAAATACGCACCACATGATTACCAGACCTACGCTACCCGCTACATTGAGGAGCATCCCATCTCCGCTGTTCTGCTTGACATGGGTCTTGGCAAAACGAGCATCACGCTGACGGCGCTGAACGACCTGCTGTTTGACAGCTTCGAGGCACATCGCATTCTGGTCATTGCTCCGCTGCGAGTGGCGCGAGATACATGGACTGCCGAAGTCGAAAAGTGGGATCATCTCGCTGACCTTCAGTGCAGCGTTGCCGTCGGCAGCGTCTCCGAGCGGAAAGCGGCACTGTGCCGCAGAGCCGACCTTTACATCATCAACCGCGAGAACGTCCAGTGGCTCATCGAGGAGAGCAGGTTGCCCTTCAACTACGACACCGTGGTGGTGGATGAACTATCGTCCTTCAAGAATTATCAGGCAAAGCGCTTTCGTGCACTGATGAAGGTACGCCCAAGCGTAAAGCGCATCATCGGGCTGACGGGTACTCCCAGCAGCAACGGCCTCATGGATTTATGGGCGGAGTTCCGGCTGCTGGACATGGGCGCTCGGCTCGGACGCTTCATCAGTCACTACCGCCTCGAATACTTCCAGCCGGACAAGCGCAACGGGCAGGTCATCTTCAGTTATAAGCCTCTGCCCGGAGCGGAACAGCGGATATACGACAAAATATCCGACATTACCATTTCCATGCGCTCCACCGACCATTTGAAAATGCCGGAACTGGTCAGCAGCGAATACACTGTGCACCTCTCCGACGAGGAGCGTGAGCGGTACGACGAACTGAAGCGTGACCTTGTACTACAGCTACCCGGCGGTGAGATTACGGCTTCCAATGCGGCGGCGCTGTCGAACAAGCTCTCCCAGATGGCGAACGGCGCTATCTACGGCGACGATGAAGCGGTAATCCCCATTCACGACCGAAAGCTGGACGCGCTGGAGGACATCATTGAAGCGGTTGCCGGGAAACCGCTGCTGGTGGCGTACTGGTTCAAGCACGACCTTACCCGCATCACCGACCGGCTGCACAAGCTCCATATCCCTTTCGCCAAGTTAGACAGCGTCGACAGCATCAAACGGTGGCAGCGCGGAGAGCTTCCCGTGGCGTTGATACATCCCGCCTCCGCCGGTCATGGGCTCAATCTTCAGAGTGGCGGCAGCGCCATCGTCTGGTTTGGGCTGACATGGTCGCTTGAGCTCTACCAGCAGACCAATGCCCGTCTATGGCGGCAGGGACAAGAATCGGAAACGGTTGTGGTGCAGCACATCGTTACAAAAGGCACCGTTGACGAGCGGATACTGAAAACCCTCTCCAAGAAAGACAGCGTTCAGTCCGCCTTGATTGATGCCGTAAAAGCCGAACTGCAAATCTGAGACAAAATACGACAATCCGTGCCAATCCGAGAGAACAACAAAATATCGGAGGTACAGATTATGAATCCTTATGAAGAATTGGCAAACGCCATCGTGCTTCAGGCGGTCAAGGATTATCGCCTGAACGACGACGAGCGAGAGCTTGCCAGCATCGAGCGCTTCTTCCGTTCCGGCTGGTTTAGCACCCTTACCAGCATCAACCCCGAAATGCTGATCTCCAAATTGAGAAAGGAGAAGGTGTGCTATGAATACTAAAACCTACCTTTCACAGGCGCGTTATCTGGATATGCGTATCAAATCGAAGCTCCAGCAGGTAGACTCACTGAACGAGCTGGCAACAACCTGTACGTCAGTGCTGACGGGTATGCCCCGTAATCCAAGCGGCTCCACCTCTCGCATGGCAGACGCTGTCTGTAAAATCGTAGACCTGCAAGCGGAAATCAATCGTGACATTGACACGCTGGTTGACCTTAAGAAAGAAATCATGGGTGTCATCAAAGCGGTGGTAAACCCAGAACACCAGACGCTTTTAGAGAAGCGTTACCTCTGCTTTCTTTCGTGGGAGAAGATTGCTGTGGATATGGGCTACGACCTGCGTTACATCCACAAGCTCCATACGCGGGCGCTGGACGAATGCAAAATTCCCGTTCTTCCTGAAGTGGACACGAAAAGACACTGAAAGACACCTGCCACTTATGATAGTATTATAATCAGGAAAACAGAATCGAGAGAGCCTTGTGGGAGCAATCCCGCAGGGCTTTTCTTTTGCCCGCAAGGAGGTGAACCCGATGCCCTACAAACCCAAGCGTCCCTGCGCTTACCCCGGCTGCGGTCGGCTTGCTGTCAGCGAGCAATACTGTGCCGAGCATCAGAAGCAGATGGACTATCATTACAACCATTTCCAGCGCGAGCCGGAGACAAACAAACGCTACGGCCGAAGCTGGAAGCGCATCCGCGACCGCTTTATCAAAGCACACCCGCTCTGCGAGGAGTGCAAGAAGCAGGGCAAGCTGACTCCCGCCGAGGAAGTCCACCACATCCTTCCGCTGTCTCGTGGCGGGACTAACGCTGTGGACAATCTCATGGCTCTCTGCCATAGCTGTCACGCACGAATCACTGTCGAGATGGGTGACCGATGGCATGACCGATGACGGAGGTCTGTATCACATTATGATACAGACCAAAACATATACGGTCGATGCGAAATCGTATACACTCCGTTGATGACACAGGTGGGGGTATCAAAATCTCTAAAGCAAATTCAAGCGGACAGCGGCGTGGGGTCATCTGTTGAAAAACGCGATTTCAAACGAGGTAATAGGCACCGCCGCAAAGTGAGGTGATAATTTTGGCGAAAGACGGAACCAACAGAGGCGGGGCTCGTATCGGCGCGGGCGCTAAAAAGAAGCCATTAGCCGACAAAATTGCTGACGGCAATCCCGGCGGCAGAACACTGACGGTTATGGAGTTTACCGGCGCTGCCGACCTTCAGGGGCAGGCGATGCCAGAGCCGAATAAAATGCTCGAAGCAGTCCAGAAGGACGGCAAGATACTGGTCGCCGGTGAGATTTTCAAAAACACATGGACGTGGTTGAACGAACGCGGCTGCGCGGCTCTCGTTTCTCCGCAGCTTTTAGAGCGTTACGCGATGAGCGTTGCCCGCTGGATTCAGTGTGAGGAAGCGGTCACCGCCTACGGCTTCTTGGCGAAGCACCCGACGACGGGTAATGCCATCCAAAGCCCGTATGTGGCGATGGGACAGAATTATATGAACCAGACCAACCGTCTGTGGTATGAAATTTTCCAGATCGTGAAGGAAAACTGCACCGGCGAGTACAGCGGCGCGAATCCACAGGATGACGTGATGGAGCGCTTGCTCAATGCGAGGAGAGGCAAATGAACATACAAACCTTAAAGCTGTCGGAGCTGAATCCGGCAAAATACAATCCCCGCAAAGAGCTGCGTCCCGGCGATGCGGAGTTCGAGAAGCTCAAGCGTTCCATCGAGAGCTTCGGCTATGTGGAGCTGATCGTCGTCAACGAGGCGACGGGCTTCACAGTCATCTCAGGTCATCAGAGGCTTTCGGTTTTGAAGGCGCTCGGCTATGAGAGCGTGGAATGCGTCGTGGTGAGCTTGGACGCCGTTCATGAAAAGGCGCTCAATATCGCCATGAACAAAATCTCCGGCGAGTGGGATACGAAGAAGCTCGAAGGGCTGCTCGCAGATTTGAAGGCAGAGGACTTCGACGTCACGCTAACCGGCTTCGACACCAGCGAGATCGGGCTCATGCTCGGTGTTGATGATGAAATCGTGCAGGACGTTGTGCCGGAGGTAAGCGCCGACGAGCCGACGGTCTGTCAGCCCGGTGATGTTTGGCGGCTCGGTCGTCATCGTCTGCTCTGCGGCAGCAGCACGGACAAGAACGATGTTGCTCGGCTGATGGACGGTCAGAAAAGCAAGCTGCTCTTTACCTCGCCCCCGTACAGCGATATGCGTACCTACAACGGCGACAAGGAATTGAGCGTGGACAGCATCGCACAGTTCATTCCTTGCTATGAGCCGTTCACGGCGCTGCAAGCGGTCAATCTCGGTATCCAGCGTAAGGACGGCGAGGTCTATCCCTATTGGAACGCCTACCTCGACACAGCAAAGCAAGCCGGTCTGAAGCTGCTGGCGTGGAATGTGTGGGACAAGTTGACCTGCGGCAGCGTCGGGCAGCAGAAAGCCATGATACCAATCCGGCATGAGTGGATATTCTGCTTCGGAAAAGAGCCTGTGCCAGTCAATCCGACTTGGCGCAAAAAGGAAGCAAGCATCTACTCCGGCGGTCGCTACAACAAAATCCGTCAGGCGGACGGCTCTTTCCGCATAGCGCGGCGCGGCAATGAAACCGGCGCGTTCAAGAAGATGGAGAGCCTGTTGGAGCTGCCGGAGCAGATCAGCCTTGAGTCTGTCACGAAGCAGCTCAGTGAAAAGGGCAAAATCCGTGCCGAGCACCCCGCCACCTTCCCCGTGGCGCTGCCGTCGGAATACATCGTCGCTTTCACAGACGAGGACGACATCGTTGTTGAGCCGTTCGGCGGCGCTGGCACGACGCTCATCGCCTGTGAGCAGCTTGACCGCACCTGCTTTATCATGGAGCTCGATGCGCATTACTGCGACGTCATTATAAAACGCTGGGAAAACTTCACCGGCAACAAAGCCGAGAAAATGGAGGAAAGAATATGATTACCTACAAAACAGCAGAAAGCGTCCGTATGGGACACCCGGATAAGCTCTGCGATCTCATTGCGGACAGTATCCTCGATGCCTGTCTGCGTAAGGACAAAGCCTCACGCGTCGCCTGTGAAGTCATGGCGACAAAGGGAAAAATCATCGTAGCGGGCGAAATCACCTGCGACGGTAAAGTAGATATTCGCTGGGAGGTACGCGAGGCACTTCGCAAGGCGGGCTACAATCCGTGGCGCTTCACGGTTTTTGTGTTCGTCCACAAGCAGAGCAAGGACATCGACGCTGGAGTGACAACCGCACTCGAAGCCCGCAACGGCAGCGAAGAACGCTACGCCTCTACCGGCGCTGGCGATCAGGGTACCGTCTACGGCTACGCCACAGACGAAACCTACGAGAAGCTCCCGCTTCCTCTGGTGCTGGCGCATCGTATCTGTAAGCGCGTGGACACCGTTCGCCGTGACAAAATCGTGAAGGGTCTGCTGCCGGATGGCAAGGCGCAGGTCACCATTGAGTATGAGGACGGTAAGCCCAAACGCGTGAAAACCATCATCGTATCTGTTCAGCATGAAGCGGATAAGACGCAGGAGCAGCTTTACTCCGACATCAAGCAGAATGTGCTCTGGCAGTGCTTTGAGGACTTTCCCTTTGATGAGAACACCGAAATTCTCGTCAATCCCTCTGGTCGCTTCGTCGAGGGTGGGCCCGCCGCTGACACAGGGTTGACCGGCAGAAAGCTGATGGTAGACACCTACGGCGGGCTGGCGCTTCACGGTGGAGGCGCGTTCAGCGGCAAAGACCCGACGAAGGTCGACCGAAGCGGCGCTTATATGGCGCGGTTTATCGCAAAGAACATTGTGTGGAGCGGGCTCGCAAAGGAATGCGGGGTCGCTCTTTCTTATGCCATCGGCAAGGCTGACCCTGTCGCAGTGGACGTTGACTCTTTCGGCACGAGTGAGCTTTCCAATGAGCAGCTCCGTGAAATTGTGCAGTCGGTGTTCAACCTGCGTCCGGCGGCGATCATCGAAAAGCTGCGTCTGCGCAACGCCATCTACGAGGACACGGCGACCTACGGACATTTCAATTCCTGCTTGTTCCCGTGGGAGGACACCGACATGACGCTGTATGAAAAGCTGAGAAAGGCGGCGGAGGAATATGCAGATAGAAAAGATAGCGACTGAGCGGCTCATCCCCGCCGACTACAATCCACGTAAAGACCTGAAGCCCGGAGACCCGGAATACGGCAAGCTCAAGCGCTCTATCGAGCAGTTTGGCTACGTCGAGCCGCTCATCTGGAACAAGACCACCGGCAGAGTTGTCGGCGGTCACCAGCGTTTGAAGGTGCTCGTCGACATGGGCATCACCGAGGTTGACTGCGTGGTGGTCGAGCTGTCGGAGGATAAAGAAAAGGCACTCAACATCGCGCTGAACAAAATCAACGGCGAATGGGACAAAGATAAGCTGGCACTACTCATAGCAGATTTGCAGGGCGCGGAGTTTGATGTATCTCTCACTGGCTTCGACCCTGCCGAGCTGGACGACCTGTTCAAGGATAAGGTCAAGGACAAAATCCACGACGACGATTTTGATGTGGAAGCGGCGCTCAAGGAGCCGGTCGTCACCAAGCTCGGTGACGTCTGGACGCTGGGACGGCATCGGCTGGTCTGCGGCGATTCTACAAAAGCGGATACCTTCGAGCTGCTGATGGCTGGCGCAAAAGCAAATCTTGTCATTACCGACCCGCCCTACAACGTCAACTACGAAGGCAGCGCCGGTAAAATCAAGAACGACAGCATGGCAAACGACAAGTTCTATGAATTTCTGCTCGCCGCGTTCAAAAACACCGAGGCAGTTATGGCGGACGACGCCAGCATATATTGCTTCCATGCCGACACCGAAGGGCTCAACTTCCGACGAGCCTTTGCGGATGCCGGTTTCTTTTTGTCCGGTTGCTGCATCTGGAAAAAGCAGTCGCTGGTGCTGGGGCGCTCCCCGTACCAGTGGCAGCATGAGCCGGTGCTGTTCGGCTGGAAGAAGAAAGGCAAACACCAGTGGTACACAGGGCGCAAGGAAACCACCATCTGGGAGTTCGACAAACCCAAGAAGAACGGCGACCATCCTACCATGAAGCCCATTCCGCTTCTGGCGTACCCGATTATGAACAGCTCCATGAGTAACACGCTGGTGCTCGACCCCTTCGGCGGCAGTGGCAGTACACTCATCGCCTGTGAACAGAGCGACCGCTCCTGCTACACTATCGAGCTTGACGAGAAGTTCTGCGACGTGATCGTGAAACGCTACATCGAACAGGTCGGCGCGGCGGATAAGGTTTCTGTCCAGCGTGACGGGCTGTCGTATTCGTATGCGGAGGTGACCGCCCATGAGGATATGAAGTACAAATAAGCACAGCTTTTCCGGCTCGATTTGGTACATATATAGCTCGAAAATGCCTTGCTATTCTGTGCGTTTAGAGTGATCTATGTAAGTACCAAAACGACAGGAGGTTTTGAAAAATGGAATTCAAGTACAACATAACCGGCGCGGACCGCAAGCGGCTGGTCGCTGCGATAGCGGAACATCTGGAGTGCAGCGCGAAGTACCTCGGAATGCCGACGACAGCTTATCAGGTGGATTACTTCACCATCGACAAAAACGGCACCGTCAGCTTCGACGACCGCGCCGACAGTGAGGAGGTCGAGCAGCTTGTGGAACGGCTGCAGGAGCTGGGCTTCAAGTCGGAGGGCACACAGAGCGACGAAGAAGTTTACGGCTTGGTGGTTTCCATTCCCCGCGAGGCAGCGCCGGATGCCGCCATTGAGAATCTCAAGCGGATGCTGCAAGCCAAAGGAGCACTCATCAAAAAGGCGGTCGGCGCAGACAACACCAATCTTGAGGTCGACGACGAGGTTATCCGCTTCCCGTGGTTCGACACGATGCCCGACCCGGACATGGTGAGTGCGGTGAGCAAGCTCATCGGCAAGCTGCTGGCTACGGCAAAGGCGCAGAAGCGCATCGTGGTCAAGGAGGAAGCCGCCGAGCAGGAAAACGAAAAGTACGCTTTCCGCTGCTACCTGCTGCGGCTGGGCTTCATCGGAGACGAGTACAAGGCAGCGCGTAAAACGCTACTCCGAAACCTTTCCGGCAGCTCCGCGTTCAAGAGCGGCAATCCGAAGGTGCAGGAAATGGTCGAGCGCATCAACGCTGACGCAGAGCTTTACGACGACGTGATGAGCCTGCAGGACAAGGAGGTTGACGACCATGAATAATCGCTTTCCTTCACGGGAGCTTGTGGAAAACCTCCGCAAGCGTTACCCGGTCGGCTGCCGCGTGGAGCTTGTTCGCATGGACGACCCGCAAGCGCCGCCTGTCGGCACAAAAGGTACCGTGCGCGGCGTGGACGACATCGGCAGCGTGATGGTCGCGTGGGACAACGGCTGCAGCCTGTCGGTCGCTTACGGCGAGGACGTTTGCAGGGTGGTGAGCGACGATGACTGAAACCGTGAAAAAGCAAATCCTCGCAGTCCGCGACACCGGGCTCACGAATATGTTCGACGTGAACGCCGTGCAGCGCATCGCCAACGACATGGGCTTCTACGAGCTGGTCGTGTACCTTGAGGAGCACCGCCGCGAGTACGCGCATTTCATTCTCACCGGCGAGGCATAAACTACACAATTTCGGCGGTGAAAATCGCTGTAAAGATTGTTCAGGATATGCCGGTTAATATATCGGAATTGCCTTGCTATAGTGTGCTTTTAGAGCGATCATGTGTACAACAAAACAAAGGAGGCACACCACCATGACAGAAAAGCAGCTAAAACAAGCCAAGAGCCAGCTCCCACAGGGCGAGCGCTTCGACCGCGCCTACAGCGCCTTTGAGGGCGGCATTCGCCTGATTTCCAAGAAGGCTGACGGCACGGAAACCCGCTACAAAGTAATCTTCGACGCAGACGACAACGTCCGCATCGAGCGGTTTTAAGGAGGGCGCGACCATGTGGAAAGAAGGCAGCCTCAAGGTTTACAACAGCATTTTTCACTACTGGTTGAAGGTCTACGACGAGGCGTCACAGTTCGGCATTGACGGAGGCAAGGTCAGCAAGCTGATGCTCAAGCGCGGCGACACGGTAGTTGCTAACTATGACAGAGGCTGGGACATCAAGCCCGCTGACCCCGACACGCAGCTTGCGGTTGACATCCTGCTTCACGGCGAAAACTACTAAGTCCACATAATAGCCGGGAACAGCCCTTGATGGGGCTGTATCTCGTACACATACATTTTGAAGGCACCGAAAGGTGTCTATTTTTATGCTCATTTGAGAGGAGGCGGTGCGTGTGCGCAAGCTGAAAAGATATAAACCGACGCAGTTCAAAGCGTCGGACTCCACTTACGATAAAGATGCCGCCGACCGCGCCGTTGCATTTATTGAAGCTCTGTGCCACACCAAAGGCACATGGGCTGGTAAGCCTTTCGAGCTCATCGACTGGCAGGAGCAAATCATCCGTGACATCTTTGGGACACTCAAGCCCAACGGCTACCGGCAGTTCAATACTGCTTATGTGGAAATACCGAAGAAGATGGGTAAATCGGAATTGGCAGCAGCCATCGCCCTTTTACTCACCTGCGCTGACCACGAGGAACGCGCTGAGGTGTATGGCTGCGCTGCCGACCGCAATCAGGCGTCCATCGTTTTCAACGTGGCTGCGGACATGGTTCGGTATTGTCCGGCACTCGCCAAGCGGGTGAAAATCCTCGATTCCATGAAGCGGCTTATCTACCAGCCGACAGGCAGTATCTATCAGGTGCTGTCCGCCGACGTTGGAAACAAGCACGGCTTCAATACCCACGGCGTTGTGTTCGACGAGCTGCATACGCAGCCAAATCGGAAGCTCTACGATGTCATGACCAAAGGCAGCGGCGACGCACGAATGCAGCCGCTGTATTTTCTTATCACCACTGCTGGAGACAACCAGAACAGCATCTGCTGGGAGGTGCATCAAAAGGCGCTGGATATCATCGACGGACGCAAGCGTGACCCTACCTTCTACCCGATCATTTACGGCGCAGCGCAGGAGGACGATTGGACAGACCCAAAGATCTGGAAGAAAGCGAATCCGTCCCTCGGTATCACGGTCGGCTTGGATAAAGTCAAAGCGGCGTTTGAGTCGGCACGGCAGAATCCCGCCGAGGAGAACAGCTTCCGGCAGCTTCGCTTGAATCAGTGGGTGAAGCAAGCGGTACGCTGGATGCCGATGGACAAATGGGACAAATGCGCGTTTGCCGTGGACGCCGAGGCGCTTGAAGGGCGCGTCTGCTACGGCGGGCTTGACCTTTCCAGCAGCACTGACATCACAGCGTTTGTATTGGTGTTCCCGCCCGGTGACGAGGATGATAAGTATTGCATCCTCCCGTTCTTCTGGATACCCGAAGATAACATTGACCTCCGTGTTAAGCGCGATCACGTCAATTACGACCTCTGGGAGCGGCAGGGCTTCCTGCAAACGACGGAGGGCAATGTTGTCCACTACGGCTACATCGAGCAGTTCATCGAGCAGCTCGGCACGAAGTACAATATCCGCGAGATCGCGTTCGACCGCTGGGGCGCGGTGCAGATGACGCAAAACCTCGAAGCGCTCGGTTTCTCCGTCGTCCCTTTCGGGCAGGGCTTCAAAGATATGTCTCCGCCGACGAAGGAGCTCATGAAGCTGACGTTGGAGGAAAAGCTCGCACATGGCGGCAATCCCGTTCTCCGCTGGATGATGGACAACATCTTCATTCGCACCGACCCTGCAGGGAACATCAAGGCAGACAAGGAAAAGTCCACAGAGAAAATCGACGGCGCAGTCGCCACCATAATGGCGCTTGACCGGGCGATCCGCTGCGGCAATGATACGGGCGAGAGCGTGTATGACACACGCGGCTTGCTCGTTTGGTAAGGAGGAAAACAGCCTATGGGCATATTACAAGGTATATTCAAGCCCCGCGACAAGCCTAAAAACCTCGGCGGCAGCAGCTTTTTGTGGGGCGGCTCGACCTCCGGCAAAGTGGTCAACGAGCAAACCGCCATGCAGATGACGGCGGTATATTCCTGCGTCCGAATCTTGGCGGAGGCAATCGCGGGACTGCCGCTGTTCGTGTACAAATACGGCGCGGACGGCAGCAAGGAGAAATATCTCGACCATCCGCTCTGGCGGGTACTCCATGACGAGCCTAACCCCGAAATGACGAGCTTCGTGTTCCGCGAAACCATGATGAATCATCTGCTGCTTTCCGGCAACGCCTACGCACAGATTATTCGCAACGCTCGCGGTGAGGTCGTGGCGCTCTATCCGCTCATGCCAAATCGCATGAGGGTGGACAGAGACGCGCAGGGTCGGCTTTACTACCGCTATACGAAAAACAGCGATGACGCGCCAGAGGTCGGCAAGAACAAGCTGTCAGAAGTCATTCTCCCGCCCAGCGACGTGCTTCATGTGCTGGGGCTTGGCTACGACGGGCTTGTCGGCTACAGCCCAATCGCTATGGCAAAAAACGCTGTGGGACTTGCGATAGCCGCCGAGGAATACGGCGCGAAGTTCTTCGCAAACGGCGCCGCTCCCTCCGGCGTGTTGGAGCATCCCGGTACCATCAAAGACCCGGAGCGCATCCGGCAAAGCTGGCAGTCCACCTTCGGCGGCAGCGCCAACAGCAACAAAATCGCCGTGCTGGAGGAAGGGCTGAAATACACGCCCATCGCCATCTCGCCGGAACAGGCGCAGTTCTTAGAGACACGCAAGTTCCAGATAAACGAAATCGCTCGAATTTTCAGGGTGCCGCCGCATATGCTGGCTGACCTCGAAAAGTCGAGCTTTTCTAATATTGAGCAGCAGTCGTTGGAGTTCGTGAAATACACCCTCGACCCGTGGGTGGTGCGCTGGGAACAGGCAATGAATCGCGCTCTCCTTATGGACAGTGAAAAGCGTGATGTATTCACCAAGTTCAACGTGGACGGTCTGCTCCGTGGCGATTACGCTTCTCGCATGACCGGATATGCTACGGCACGGCAGAACGGCTGGATGAGTGCCAACGACATCCGTGAGCTCGAAAATCTCGACCGCATCCCCGCCGAGCAGGGCGGCGACCTATATATCATCAACGGCGCAATGACCAAGCTGGAGGATGCGGGCGCATTCGCCAAAACTACTACTGAAACGGAGGAAACCTCAAATGGACAGAGCAAAACCAAAAGTCCCCGTAAGGGTGCGTGACAAAACGCACTTCTGGAGCTGGGACATGGACGAGGAGACGGGCGTCCGCTCCCTTTACCTCGATGGCACGATTGCGGACGAAAGCTGGTGGGACGATGATGTCACGCCGCAAATGTTTAAGGGCGAGCTCCTTTCCGGCGACGGCGATATCGTCGTTTGGATCAACTCTCCTGGTGGCGATTGCGTGGCGGCTTCGCAGATTTACACCATGCTCATGGATTATCCCCACGAGGTCACGGTGAAGATTGACGGCATCGCGGCTTCGGCTGCATCGGTCGTCGCTATGGCGGGTACGAAGGTACTCATGGCTCCTACCTCGCTCATGATGATTCACAATCCGTTGACCGTGGCGATTGGCGACACCGAGGAAATGCAGAAGGCCATCGCCATGCTGGACGAGGTCAAGGAGTCCATCATCAACGCCTACGAAATCAAGACCGGGCAGTCGCGGGCAAAAATCTCGCACCTGATGGACGGCGAAACCTATATGAACGCCAATAAAGCCGTGGAGCTCGGCTTTGCGGACGGCATCTTGGAGGACGCGAAACGCGATCATTCCGAAGATGTCGTTTTTGCTTTCAGCCGCAGGGCTGTCACCAACTCGCTCATGAACAAGCTCATGCCCAAACCCGCTCCGAAAGCGGAAAAGAAGCCGGATGCACCCAAGGGTGTGTCCATCGAAGAGGCTATGCAGAAGCTGCAAGCCCGTAAATACATTTAATGGAGGTATTCAACATGAAAAAGGTACTCGAAATGCGTGAAAAGCGCGCTAAGGCTTGGGACGCTGCAAAGGCGTTTCTTGACGCAAGGGCGAAGGACGGTGTCCTTTCTGCCGAGGATAACGCCACCTACGACAAGATGGTGGCGGATGTAGACGCGATGGCACGTCAGATCGCCATTGAGGAAGACCGTGTGGCGCGTGACGCTGCTATGGCGGAGCCGACCAGCAAGCCCATTACCGGCAAGCCTACCGACGGAAAGCTCAAGTCCACCAGCACCAGAGCCACCGCTGAGTATGCGGAGGACTTCGGTCGTGCACTGCGCGGTAAGACTCTGCTCCACAATGTAATGAGCGAGGGCGTTGATGCGGACGGCGGCTTCCTTGTGCCGGAGGAATTTGAAACGCAGATCGTCACCGGCCTTGAGGAAGCAAACGTCATCCGTAAGATTGCCAAGACCATCAAGACCGCTGCGGAGCGCAAGATTCCCATCGCCGCCACCCACTCTGTGGCACAGTGGACTCCCGAAAACGCAGCCTATGTGGAAAGCAATCCGACCTTCGCACAGAAGACCATCGACGCTTTCAAGCTGACCGACCTCGCGAAGGTGAGCATCGAGCTGCTTCAGGATTCCATGTTCGATCTCGAAAACTACATTGCAAACGAGTTCTCCCGCGCCTTTGGCGTTGCCGAGGAGGAAGCGTTCTGCATCGGCACCGGCAGTGGTCAGCCTACAGGCATTTTTACTGCAAACGGCGGCACCGTGGGCGTTACGGCTGGCAGCGCTACCGCTATCACCGTGGACAACCTCATCGACCTTATCTACGCGTTGAAGTCCCCGTACCGCAGAAACGCGGTGTTCCTCATGCGCGATGTCACGGTTTCCGCACTTCGTAAGCTGAAGGACAACAACGGCGCATATCTGTGGCAGCCGAGCGTTCAGGCAGGTCAGCCCGACCGTCTGCTTGGCTATCCGCTCTACACTTCTCCCTATGCTCCGGCTGTTGCAGCAGGTGCGCTGCCTATTGCTTTCGGTGACTTCCAGAACTACTGGATTGCTGACCGCATGGGTCGCACCGTTCAGCGTCTGAACGAACTCTACGCCGGAAACGGTCAGGTCGGCTTCCTTGCCACCGAGCGTGTAGACGGCAAGGTGATTCTGCCCGAAGGCATCCAGCTCCTGCAGATGGGTGCGTAAGAAAGGAGGCGGCGATGATGACCACACTGCTTGAAAAAGTCAAAGCGAATCTCATTCTGGAACATGATGCCGATGACGAGCTTCTGGCGCTGTACATCACCGCCGCCATTCGCTACGCCGAGAGCTATCAGCACCGTGCAGAAAACTACTACAGCACCAACACCATGCCGCCTACTACCGAACAGGCCGTCATCATGCTGTCGTCCCACTTCTATGAAAGCAGGGACGGCAGCACCGGCGGCTTCTTTTCGGATAACGTGCAAGCCGGTCAGCAGGTCTGGAACACGGTAAACCTGCTCTTGCGGCTCGACCGGGATTGGAAGGTGTGAGCATGAGCTTTGGTAAGATGAACACCTTTATTGACCTTGTAGAAAAACAAACTGTCAGGGACAGCGAGGGCTTTTCGACAGAAACCGACATTGTTTTGGCTTCTGTCCGAGCGTACCGGGAAGGTCGACATGGCAATGAGAAATGGGCAAATCGCGCTCAGTTCTCCGAAGCCACCGATCTTTTCCGTTTTCGCTGTATTCCCGGCATCACCGTCACCACCGCGATGGTGGTCATAAACGACGGCGAGCGTTTCGAGATCACCTCGGTTGAGAACGTCAAAGGGCGCGGTATGTATATCGAGATACTGGCGAAGGAGGTGAAGCCCAGTGGCTAAAGCGACAATGAAGCTGCCGGAGGATTTTCTTATGAAGGTCTCGCGGCTGGCAGAACGGACAGACGAAATACTGCCTCGCGTATTAGAGGCTGGCGGCGAGGTCGTGGAGGCAAAGGTGCGCTCCAACCTGCAAGCGGTTATCGGCAGCGGCACGAAGGAAGAAAGCCGCACCACCGGCGAACTGGTCGGTTCTCTGGGCGTTTCACCCGCCAAGCAGGACAAGGATGGCAACTTCAATGTGAAGGTCGGTTTCGCTGACGGGCGCTCGGATGGGCGTTCCAACTCAATGATCGCGGGCGTTCTTGAATATGGCAAGCACGGTCAACCGGCTAAACCGTTTCTGAAACCGGCAAAGTCAGCAAGCAAAAGCGAGTGCATTGAAGCCATGAAAGCCAAGCTGGAAAGTGAGGTGAACGGCATATGAGCACTTACCGCTGGATTCCGTGGACGCAGCCGGTCATTTCAGGCAACAACGACTACGGCGAAACCTCTGCAAGCTCACAAAACGCTTCCTCCACTGCTTTTCCGTGGAAAGCGGCAGACGGCATACACGAAGGGTCAAATACCTCATGGGAAGCGGCGCGTGACGCATATCCGGCATGGTGGCTGTGGCGGCTCCCCGTCATGCTGCGCATAACAAAGCTGGTGCTGTACAACAAATACTCCAGCTACGACTATGTGACTAAAAACGTGTCGGTCTATGCAGACAAAGACCAAACGCAGCTCATAGCACGTGGAAAGTTCGGCGCGGCGTCGTTCTCAACGCTGACATTTGACTTTGACACGCCGGTTATCACAAACGAGCTATGCATCGTCTGCGAGGACAGCTACAAAGAAAGCAACACCTATGTAGGACTTGGCGAGGTCGAGATTACTGCAGAGCAAGGCATCGAGCAATTCGATGTACGCTATTTCGATTGGGATGGGACTTTGCTTAAGTCGGAAACTGTCGATTTTGGCGGCAGCGTTGCGCCTCCGGCAGACCCTGTGCGCGTGGGCTACACCTTCACAGGTTGGAGCGCTTCTACGGAACACGTCGTCTCGGATATGACGGTCGTAGCGCAGTACAGTCGGAATCCCCGCGAGGACAATTATTTATTGACAACGCTGACAGAGCTTGTCGGTGGATTACAGCTTTCTCTTGAAACCGGCGTATTCAAAAAGCAAGCGCCGGACTATTATGTGGTATTCACGCCGCTGTCCGACAGCTTTGAGCTGTTCGCAGACAATCTGCCGCATCACGAAACGCAGGAGGTGCGAATCTCCCTTTATGTCAAGGGCAACTACCTGCGCACTAAGAATACGCTTGTTCGTGCTCTGCTCGATGCGGACATCACGATAACCGACCGCCGGTATCTCGGTCACGAGGACAGTACCGGCTACCATCATTATGCCATTGACGTGGCGCAACTATATGAACTGGAGGAATAAATCATGGCTACTATCGGTCTTGACAGACTTTACTACTCGAAAATCACGGAGGGCGTGAACGGTGACGAAACCTACGCCACTCCTGTACAGCTCGCAAAGGCGATGCAGGCAGACCTTTCGGTTGAGCTTGCGGAAGCCACACTCTACGCCGACGACGGTCCTTCCGAAGTCGTTAAAGAGTTCAAAAGCGGAACGCTCTCCCTTGGCGTGGACGACATTGGCAAAACGGTCGCGGAGGACTTGACCGGCGCTCAGATTGACGACAACGGCGTCATTATCGCAGCGTCGGAGGATGGCGGCGATCCCGTCGCTATCGGTTTCCGTGCCAAGAAGTCCAACGGCAAATACCGCTACTTCTGGCTGTACCGCGTGAAGTTCGGTATTCCCGCCACCAACCTTGCTACGAAAGGTGACAGCATCACATTCTCCACTCCGACCATTGAGGGCACCGTGCTGCGCCGCAACAAGCTGGACGGCAATGGAAAGCATCCGTGGAAAGCGGAGGTAACCGAGGGTGATGCGGGCGTTCCGGCTTCCGTTATTTCCGGCTGGTACACGCAGGTTTATGAGCCTGTGTTTACACCCGCTGTCGGAGGTGACGACTAATGGCTGACGAGAGAAGCACGAAAATCAGCATTGGCGGTCAGGAGTACGAAATGCTCCTTACCACCAAAGCCACAAAGGAAATCGCCAAGCGGTATGGTGGGCTCGGTAATCTCGGTGAGAAGCTGATGAAATCGGAAAACTTTGAGATGGCGCTTGACGAAATCGTATGGCTCATTACACTGCTTGCAAACCAGTCCGTGCTGGTATACAACCTGCAAAATCAAAAGGCGAAGAAAGAATTGCTGACCGAGGAATCGGTGGAACTTCTGACTTCGCCTTTTGAGCTGGCGGCTTACAAGAGCGCCATTATGGACGCCATGTATAAGGGCACCAAGCGCGAAGTGGAAAGTGAGCCGGACACAAAAAACTAACTGGTCGGGTAAGCGATGAAGAATTGTTTGCCCGACTGATTTTTTACGGCGTTACGCTCCTCGGTCGACAGGAAACAGAAGTGTGGCTCATGCCCATCGGACACCTGCTTGACCAGTGGGAGTTGTATAAGCAATGGAACGGGCTGGCGAAGCCCAAGCGTGAGTATTACATCGATGAAATTATCCCCGGCGGGATTTAAGGAGGTGGTGAGCAATGGCAGACAATTTCGGCTTGAAAATAGGCGTCGAAGGCGAAAAAGAGTTCAAAAAGGCGCTTGCCGACATCAATCAGCAGTTCAAGGTGCTCGGCTCGGAGATGAAGCTCGCCACATCTCAGTTTGATAAAAACGAGCAGAGTGTGGAGTCTCTCACCTCTAAAAACGAGGTGCTGACTAATCAAATCGACGCACAAAAGGATAAAATCGAAACGCTGCGTAAAGCTCTGGAAAACGCCTCAGACTCCTTCGGTGAGAACGACCGCCGTACACAGCAATGGGTTGTAGCACTCAATAACGCTGAAGCCGAATTGAACGGCATGGAGCGTGAGCTAAAGGATAACGAGAAAGCCATCGACGGTATGGGCGATGAGGCTGCCGAAACCGCGAAGCAGACAGATAAGCTGGGTGATGAGCTCGACCAGACCGGCGATCAAGCCGAGAAATCCGGCGGTAAGTTTCAAAAGCTCGGTTCTGTCCTGAAGGGCGTCGGTGCTGCAATGGGCGTTGCTCTTGCAGCCATCGGCACGGCTGCGGTCGCCGCCGGTAAAGCACTCGTTGATATGACCGTCGAAGCCGCCGCTTATGCTGACGAAATGATAACCCAGTCCACAGTGACGGGCATGAGCGTGGAAAGCCTACAGGCATACTCCTATGCCGCAGACCTTGTGGATGTGTCGTTGGATACGCTCACAGGTTCAATGGCGAAAAACGTCAAGTCGATGTCCAATGCTGCGCAGGGCTCCGCAAAATACGCTGACGCCTACGCGCAGCTTGGCGTAGCGGTCACCAATGCCGACGGTACGCTCCGCGACAGCGAGGAGGTCTATTGGGAGGTCATCGACGCGCTCGGCAATGTCAGCAATGAAACCGAGCGGGATGCTCTCGCCATGCAGCTTTTCGGCAAGAGCGCACAGGACTTGAATCCGCTCATCGCACAAGGCTCTGAGGGCATTGCGGCGCTGACGGACGAAGCCAAGCGTATGGGTGCGGTGCTTTCAGAAGAAACCATCGCCAAGCTGGGCGCGTTTGATGATTCCGTTCAGCGCTTGAAGCAAGGCTCGGAAGCGGCAAAGCGTGTCATGGGCACAGTGCTTTTGCCGCAGCTCCAAGACCTCGCTGACGACGGCACGAAGCTGCTCGGTGAGTTCACCTCAGGGTTGGTGGAAGCCGGTGACGACTTTGATAAAATCAGCGAGGTAATCGGCAATACGGTCGGCGGCCTTGCAGACATGATTATGGAACACCTGCCAAAAATCATTCAGGTAGGCATGGACATTGTTATGGCTATCGGAAAAGCCATTGTAGAGAATCTGCCGACGCTGGTGGAGTGCGCTTCTTCTATTATTATGACACTGGTACAGGGACTTGTAGAAGCACTACCTGCTATCACAGACAGCGCCATCCAGCTTGTTATGACGCTCGTTCAGGGCATCATCGACAATTTGCCTGCTATCGTTGAGGCGGCAATCAATATGATCGTCACTCTCGCAATGGGCATCGCGGACGCTCTGCCGGAGCTGATACCGTCCATCGTGGAGGCGATCATTCTTATCTGTCAGGTGCTGCTCGACAATATGGATAAAATCCTCGAAGCCGCCTTTGCCATCATAAAGGGTTTGGCAGAAGGGCTTTTGAACGCGCTGCCGAAGCTGGTGGAGGCATTACCGCAGATCATCATCACTATCGTAAACTTTATCACGGATAACCTGCCCGCCATCATTCAGATGGGCATTGAACTCATTGTTCAGCTCGCGGTTGGGTTGGTAAAAGCCATTCCGCAGCTTGTAGCGGCACTGCCACAAATCATCGCGGCTATCGTGCAAGGGCTCGGACAAGCGGTCGGCGCTGTATTTGAGATCGGCAAGAACATCGTCTCCGGCTTGTGGCAAGGCATTCAGTCTCTGGCGTCATGGCTCTGGGATAAGGTTTCCGGCTGGATTTCGTCTATCTGGGACGGTATTTGTGATTTCTTCGGTATAGCTTCACCCTCGAAGGAAATGGGCTGGGTCGGCAAGATGATGGTCGAAGGTCTCGCGGGTTCTATCAACAGCAACGGCAAAGATGCCGTAAACGCAGTTACCGACATGGCAAAAGACATCGACGGTGCTATGAAGGGCATCGCAGATGATATGGAAACTGCGCTGCCCACCGATTTCAATATGGACATCGATTCGGACATCAACAGGATCGCAAACGACAGCGTCCTCGATGTAAAGAAAACTGTCGAGCACACCGGCGTTATCCGCGTGGAGGGCGTCACCGATGAGGGTACGCTCACCGGCGTGGTAGACATCGTAATCGACAGACTCAGGCAGGAGGTGCGTGTGTAATGGCTTATCTGAAGCTCTATGGGACAAGCGGAATAATCACGAGCTATGTCTCCTTCAAGAACACGCAGGAGCTGATACTCACGGTGCAGACCGCTTTGGACGGCACTGAGTATCTGACCCGTTTCGGCAATCCGACCGTTCGCTATGAGCTTGAGCTTTATGCGGACGAGTCGGGCAAAGCTGCTCTCATGAGCGCCGCTGATTCACTTCCGCTCCTTGAAGTGTCAGTCAGACAGGGCTTATTCACGGGGCGTATCACCGAGCTTGGTAAGTTCGACTACCTTGCGGCTGGGTGGTATAAGACCACAGCGGTGCTATCCGCAGTAAGCGAGGTGACCGACCGATGAGAAGCATTCCAGCCGCTCTGCGGCAAAAGCTGCTCAACCGCTTCAAAGCCGACGACACAGACAGCAAACCGAACATCCGTCTTGTGGCTACGCAGACCTCTATCAACACCCTGCTTTCCGAGCCTATACACGAGGACATTGCTCCTGCTCTCGGTGATGTTGCAGTCAGGCAGATGGAAGGCGAAAACAGTCTATCCCGCGCCTACGCCATCTGTCTGGACGACGGCATAGCGCAAATCTACACCCGCCGTTTTCCGGCTGGTTTTGACTTTAAGTGGGAGTACCTCTGGACATTCGGAGCGGCTTCCGATGTTGCGATGGAGTATAACGGTGTGTGGCGTATGAATGCCGCGCAGGAGTGGTACTATCTCCAAACCGAAGAATACCCCTACATTTTCACGGTCGAAGGCGGAAATCTCTATGTTCAGCATTGGGACGACGTCTCGACCAGAACACTTCTCGCGGAGGGCGTCACGCAGATTTCCTCCTGCAAAGGCTGGCAGTCCAGCGTGGACATTGACCTTGATCAAGGGCTTATCATCGGCTATTTACGCGGCGGCGCTGTTTTTTATCGTGCTTTCTGCTGCCAGTCGGACGGCTCCTATGTTTGGGAGGGTGAACATGAAGTAACTGAGCTTGGTGTGGGAAACACAACGCTCTCGGTTATCCGCACAAACGACTTCCGCGTTGGCTTCCTGACGGAGAACGCCGGTAATATTCAGCTCGTTCTGACGCACCGCAACTATGCCGGAATGAGTGTGCGCCCGGAAACAGTGCATATAAACACGGCAAATGCTCGTGCATGGCTGCCGGACATTCGACGCTATTATGGCTATGAGAATGAAAACGCAGAGCTTCGAGCGGAGCTTCCGTACTTAATGCTCGACGAGCTACCCGGCTCACCTGAAATAGCCGTAGACAGAGTGGAAAAGCTCAACCGCGAGGAGGGTTTTGCTTGCTACGGCTTTCGCGTATTTCTCGACAAACCGCTGAATGGTACGCCTGACCCCGCGTTTCTTGCCGGGTGTCGGGTGTCAGCAAGCAATATCACAGTCACCTCGTGCGAATACGACTCCGCGCTGCAAGCCCTTGTGTTGCTCACAAGTGCAGATATACGCCGGACGCTTGAGGTCACAATCACCATTTCAGAACACCGCAGCTTCTGGTATTACAGGCTACAAGACCAAAAGTGGTTTTTACCCGGACTTACTGCTGTTGCTGAAGCCGAGGCGATTTATCATTACGGTTATGAGAATGAAACCGCCTCCGTTTCGACTTTAGACGCAAACGGCTGGATAGACGATGCTGTGTTCACCTCGCTGTTTGACGAGCCAAGCTATGCAGACATCTGCATTTCCGTTTCGACGATGGCGCTTGTCCCCGTATCCACGCTACCGATTTAAGGAGGAAAATGACTATGCAAATAAAAGAGAAGGTGCTTTTGCACAACAAATTCGACGTGAAGGTCGTTGACTCCCGCACCGGCGAGGTTAAGCAGACGGCGACTGCCTATAACGTCATTCTGAACTACTATTTTAACAGCCGATTGCTTGACTCGCCTATGTATAAGACGAGCGACCTTTTGACCTATATCGCAATCGGAACTGGCGCAGGTACTCCGGCGATAACCGATACCGGGCTTTTTACACACTTAACGCGCAAGGCGGTCACGACGCTTGAAACGGTGTATGAGTATCCGACCTCTCACACCACAAGGCAAATCAAGCTCGAAGCCACCGAGTGCAACGGCTATAACATCACAGAGGTTGGCTTTGAGGCATATAGAAGTGGGACATGGTCCTCCTACTATTATTTGATGACTCACGCCATGCTACAGGATTCTGAAGGCAATCAGATTGCTATCGCAAAAACGGATGTCGATGTGGTCTATATTACGGCGACCTTTTACGCCACCTACACGCCCTCCGGCTTCGGAGATAACGGTGTGTACCCTGTAGCGGAGAAGAATTATCTTCTACGCTGGCTACTCACCGGCGGCGTTGATAGCACGATTCGCTTCGCACGGTTTCCAGTACAGCATTCTTCGGATATGGAAATCAAGTATTCCGGCTCAAAAAGCTACTCCTTTACAAACGGCGTGGGGAGTATGGATAACTACCAGTACGACCTGCCTGTAACTACCTTCCTCGACAGCGAATGTAATAACCGTATTGTACGGCATCTCGGCATCGCGGGCTTCGGCGCGTTCACCTTTCCAAACCATGATGCTTTCCCGCCGTATGCAGTTAATCATCTCGTTATTGGCGAGGGCGACGGCGAGACTACGGAGTTTAATATCAAGTGTCCGCTTATTCAAGCCGGAACGCCTCGCGTATATGTAAATAATGTAGAGCTTGTTGCCGGTACGGACTTCACTGTAGACTGCGAGAGCAACTGCGGCGACTGGTATGAGAATTACCATAGTGCGGAGCTGACCACGAAGGATGATAACGTGCAATTCGGTAATCTGAAAGAGCTGACACCTACCACAAGCACACGTTATTACTATGATCCGCTTGCGTGGTGGAATTTTGGTGGAGCGCAGCAGTATCCGACATCCTGCTCCGTTACGGAAGCGAAGCCGATATGGATAGATTTTCTTACAGCGAAAGACTGTAATCGTCTGAAAATCAATGGCGTAACCATGCCGAGCGCACAGCTTGACAATCTCGTCATTGAGTATTCAACAGACAACGAGAACTGGACGGCAGTCGAAGCTACGCGCAATACGCAGGTGTGGTCGTGGCCTCTTGTTTCTGCGCGATACTGGCGTGTGTATATTCCGGGCTATACATGGTCGTACTCGATCCTGACCTCTTACTCATCTTCGCTTAACAGAGACGGTCAGACTTTTTTGCCGACCTTCTTCCTCGGCAAAACCGTACCCGGATTAAAGCTGACCAATCCTCCGGCAGCCGGAGAAACCATCACGGCAAGCTACTCCATCGAATACCCGTTCAAGACCGCCAACAACCTCCTGCGCTTCACCTGTTCCATTCAGCTTCAAAGGGGGTAACGGCATGACGCTTACTTTCGAGTACACAATGAATATCGGTCAGGGGCAGTACCCACAGGCGATTCATTCCAATGATAATCTCCTGCGGGTTTTCTATCTCAACTCGGACGGAGTCATTCGCGCAAGAAACGCTGACCCGGTGCTTGGGCTATACGCTGACCTTGTGTTCACAGATAAGGGACGAGCTTCTCCTGACGACAACATCTCATATCCAAGCCTCAAACGAGTGGCTCACTACGGCGGCTACGGCTTTTGGAGCGCCGAGGGTGACCATCGCTTCGTTATGTTCATGATGCCGACCGACATCTCAAAGGCGCTCGTGGACGGCTCGACTACCTTCAGCACAAGCAGCGAGGTTTCGTCAATGTCGTGCAGTCTGCTCAATATTCGCGGTGAGCTGCTCAACCGCTACCGCGCCCTCGTTACGCCGGGAACGAAGCTGGAGGTTTATTTCTCCCTTGGCAACAGCGGCGAAATCCCCATCGGCATTTTCTACATTGACCGCGCAAATGTCTCCTATCCCGAAGAGAAGGTGTCCGTTTCGGCGCGGAACGCCATCGGCAAGCTGCTGAAGGAGCAGACCTTCAACGAGGACACGACCTTTGAGGAAGGCTCGCTTATAGACAATATGACCGCCGTACTTCAGCTTGCAGAGGTGGAGAGCTTTTTCGTGGGCGATGCGGGAAAAGCGTGGAAACTGCGCTTCGACCCCGACGTGACCATCCTTGATGGCTTGAAACGGGTCATATCCCTTTTGCCCAACTGGAAGATCGATGAGACGCAAAGCGGCAAAGTGGGCGTGGCTTCGGCTACTGACCCGCGCTTTGACCAACCCGGCGTTTATACCTTTGTGCGTGACCGCACCTGCTGGAGCTACAGCGTTGAGTATGAGGACTCTGACGCGGCAAGCAGAGTGTGCGTCACCTGCGGGGAGCCAGAGCTTCGAGTTTATGCCGATGTGCCGCAGAGCAAGTGGTGGGTGCAGCCCTCTCACAGAACGCTCTTTGTTTCGGCTGCGGACGGCGCAACTTCACAAGAGGTCACAGCGATGGCAAATGAGCTGGCGGAGTCCCTTGCAATCTCAGGGCGGCTTGAGAGCTTTGTGGGGTTGTTTACTCCGCAGCTCACGCTCGGAGACGAAGCACACATCATTGACGAAAACGGCGGTGAGGAGGTCATCGGCACAATCACCGATGTAACACACAATTTCGGCAAGGGCGGCTTCTACACCTCGTTCACCGTGGACAGCGGCGGCAGAAAAGCAAAAGCCCGTCTGTCCGATCTGATTGGCAAGGCATCCAACACGCCAAATACCAACGGCGTGGAAATCTATTAAAACGGAGGAAAAACATCATGAAAGAATTCTGGGCTACGATTCAGCTCGTGCTTGCCGCTGTCGGCGGCTGGCTCGGCTGGTTTCTGGGCGGCTGCGACGGATTGCTCTACGCGCTGATCGCGTTTGTCGTCGTGGACTACATCACGGGCATCATGTGCGCCATCGTAGATAAGAAGCTGTCCAGCTCGGTCGGTTTCAAGGGCATCTTCAAAAAGGTGCTCATCTTCACGCTGGTGGGCATTGCAAACGTGCTCGACGTGCAGGTCATTGGCACCGGCAGCGTACTGAGAACGGCGATCATCTTTTTCTACATCTCCAATGAGGGCGTGTCTCTCTTGGAGAACGCCGGACACTTGGGACTGCCCATTCCGGCAAAACTGAAAGCGGTTCTGGAACAGCTCCACGACCGCGCTGAGAAGGAGGATACGAAATGAATCTGCGCAAGCTCATCTTTACCAAAAACGACTGCTATAAAGCCGGTAAGACCATCACGCCGAAGGGCATCATGGTACACAGCACCGGCGCAAACAATCCGAATCTTAAACGCTATGTCGGTCCCGATGACGGACTGCTCGGTGTGAACCAGTACAATAACCACTGGAACACCGCGACACCGGGCGGCAGACAGGTTTGCGTTCACGCATTCATCGGCAAGCTGAAGGACGGCACGATAGCCACCTACCAGACGCTCCCGTGGAATATGCGAGGCTGGCATGGCGGCGGTAGCTCCAATAACACCCATATCGGCTTCGAGATATGCGAGGACGGACTGACCGACCCCGCATATTTTTCTGCCGTTTACACGGAAGCCGTCGAGCTGTGCGTGTATCTCTGTAAGCAGTATGGTCTGACGGAGAAGAACATCATCTGCCACTGCGAGGGCTACAAGCAGGGCATCGCCTCCAACCACGGCGACGTCATGCACTGGTTCCCGAAGCACGGCAAGAGTATGGATACCTTCCGAGCGGATGTGAAAGCGGGGCTGGCTGCTGCGGAAATGCCCGCGCCAGTGACGCCGACCACACCGAAGAAGTATTATCGCGTCCAGCTCGGCGCGTTCTGCGTCAAGGCAAACGCCGACGCCCTGCTCAAAAAGGTCAAGGCTGCGGGCTTCACCGACGCTTTCATCAAGTACAGCGAATAACACTATATCCCGTATTTCTATCAAAGTCCATAAACCAGAGGTCAAGTTGTTGACCTACAGTTAATGCCCATCGGAGATTTTCCTCTGGTGGGCATTATTTTTTTCTCTCTTTTTTGTACGATGGGCTTCTTTTTTTCCAGTGGGTAGTGAGGACAAAGCTCCTCGGATTGGAGAAAATCTCATGACCAGCGAACAAAGGAAGCGGATTGTTGAACTTCGTCGGCAAGGGTGCGGGTACTCAAAAATTGCCACCATGCTTTCCATATCAAAAAATACAGTTAAATCATATTGCCAGCGCAATGAGCTGCGGGCGGTAACGATAAAAGAAGCCCACCTGTGCAAACACTGCGGTGAAGCCATGACAATTGTGGGCGGCAACAAACCACGCATATTCTGCTCGGACAAATGCCGTGTGCTGTGGTGGAAAGCTCATAACTGCAAGGTGTATCCGAAAACCACATATCATCTTGTTTGCCAACACTGCGGAATGGAGTTTGAGAGCGTCGGCACACCACGCCGAAAATACTGTTCCCATGAGTGCTACATCGCAAAGCGTTTTGGCAAGGAGCGTGAATGCGATGAGTGATGAGCTATTCGCCGGTATTCTCGCTTATAAATCAGCGATGGCACAAGCAAGGTTGATGCTGTCCAAAGGGCTGATTACGAAAGATGAGTACGCCATAATTGATACAATGATGGCTGAGAAATACGGTCTATCTTCGTGTAGTTTATTTCGGGAAAATGGCTTGCTCTATAGTAGTACCAGAGGTAATATGTCACACTACGAGGAGGTGACAAAATGCCAAGAATAGTAAATAAAATACCGCAAAAACCGAGACTGGCAACACAGAAAAAAGTAGCGGCTTACGCTCGCATTTCCACGGGTAAGGATGCGATGCTTCATTCGCTTTCTTCCCAAGTCAGCTATTACAGCGAGCTAATCCAAGGACACAGGGACTGGATGTATGTGGGCGTATATTCAGACGAGGCTCTTACAGGTACTAAAGAGAGCCGAGACGGTTTTCAACGGCTGCTTGCTGACTGCCGCGCTGGGCACATCGATATGATACTTACCAAGTCCATCTCCCGCTTTGCTCGAAACACGGTCACGCTGCTGGAAGCTGTTCGTGAATTGAAATCGCTGGGGGTGGACATTTTTTTTGAAGAGCAGAACATCCATACGATGAGCGCCGAGGGCGAGCTGATGCTTACCATACTTGCATCCTACGCACAGGAGGAAAGCCTGTCGGCCAGCGAGAATCAGAAGTGGCGCATCCGCAAAGGCTTTGAAAACGGTGAGCTGCTCAACTGGCGGTTTCTGCTCGGATACCGCATTTCGAAGGACGGAATAACGGTTGATGAAGCTGCTGCGCCAATCGTCCGCGAGGTGTTCGACCGCGTTATCGCCGGAGAGAGCTTCAACTCCATCAGCCGGGACTTAAACGCCAGAGGCTTCACCTGTGCGCTCGGCGGCAAATGGTGTGCCCAGCGTATTCGGGAGACGGTTTCCAACGAAAAGTACACGGGCAACGCAATGCTGCAAAAGCGTTACCGCAATAACCATCTGGAGAAAAAGCTGCTCCGCAACACGGGCGAGTTGCCGATGTTCTACGCTGAAGGAACGCATCCACCTATCATTGATATGGACACCTTCGAGGCGGCGCAAGAGGTCTTGCGGCAGACGAGAGAAACCACTAAGGACAGACCGCGCCCACAGAAAAGCGAGTTTACTGGTAAGATTTTCTGCCCGTTCTGCGGCAAAGCCTATAAGCGGAATACCAGCAACGGCTCAGTCGGCTGGAACTGCTCGACCTACCTTTCACAAGGCAAAGCCTACTGCCGCGGGAAAAAGATACCGGAATCTACGCTGAAAGCAGTGTGCGCCGAGGTGCTTGGGACGAATGATTACAGCGCGGCAGTATTCGTCGATACGGTTGAGCGCATCGATGTGCCGGAGGATAACCGCCTGCGCTTTATTTTCAAGGACGGCAGAACAGCCGAACGAACATGGGCAGACCGCTCGCGGCGGGAAAGCTGGACGCCGGAAATGCGGCAAGCCGCCGCTGAAAGAACACGTCAAAGGAGGAAAACACAATGCCAAGAGCAGTAACCATGATACCTGCAACAAAAAACAAGTTCACCGCACTTCCGACAGCGTCTATTGCCAAACGCCGCACAGCCGGATATGCCCGCGTATCGACCGACAGCGATGAGCAGTTCACCAGCTATGAAGCGCAGATCGACTATTACACCAAATTCATTCAGGCTCGTGACGACTGGGAGTTTGTCGGGGTCTATACCGATGAGGGAATTTCAGCAACGAACACAAAGCACCGCGACGGCTTTAATCAGATGGTGCAGGATGCGTTGGACGGTAAAATCGACCTCATTGTCACAAAATCCGTCAGTCGTTTTGCCCGCAACACCGTGGACAGCCTCACGACCGTCCGTAAGCTGAAGGAGCACGGGACGGAGATTTATTTCGAGAAGGAGAACATTTTCACCTTCGACAGCAAGGGCGAGCTGCTCATTACGATAATGTCCAGCCTTGCGCAGGAAGAAAGCCGCTCAATTTCCGAGAATGTCACATGGGGACAGCGGAAGCGCTTTGCCGACGGGAAAGTCAGTATGCCGTACAAACAGTTTCTCGGTTACGAAAAAGGCGCGGACGGCACTCCTGTTATCAATGAAGAAGAAGCCGCCATTGTACGGCTTATCTATACGCTTTTCCTTGAGGGAAAAACGCCTGCCGGGATTTGTCGTTACCTTGATGCGCAGGGCGTTCCTACGCCGTCTGGCAAACAGAAGTGGAGTCAGACCACGGTAAACAGTATGCTTGCCAATGAGAAATACAAAGGGGACGCGCTTCTGCAAAAGAAGTTCACAGTCGATTTCTTAATGAAAAAGATGAAGCCCAACGAGGGTGAAGTTCCGCAGTATTATGTAGAACACAGCCATGAAGCCATTATCAACCCAGTCGAATGGGACATGGTTCAGGCAGAAATTGCCCGCCGCAAGACGCTCGGTAGAGCATACAGCGGCAACAGCGTGTTCTCATCCAAGCTGGTCTGCGGCGATTGCGGTGGATTCTATGGGCAGAAAATCTGGCATTCCACTGATTCCTATCGCAAGGTGATATGGCGCTGCAACCGCAAATTCAAAGGCGAAAAGAAATGTGCCACGCCTCATCTGGATGCAGAAACCATAAAGCAGAAATTCTTGATTGCTTACAACCTTCTGATGAAAAACAGGGACGGCGTTATCGGCGACTGTGAGCTAATACGATTGGCTGTTTCGGATTGCACGGCATTGGATGCGGAAATTGACCGGTTGTCAGAGGAAATCGAGGTGGTCGCTGAAATGGTCAAGTCCTGCGTAAAGGAAAACGCTTCTGCGGCGCAGTCCCAAGAGGAATACACGAAAAAGTATAATGCGCTGGTCAAGCGTTACGAGAAAGCCACAAAACGGGTGGACGAACTGAGCGTAGAACGGACACGGAAACATGACCGCGACCGTGAACTACGGCTTTTCATTGAATCCATAAAAGAACAGCCCCTCGTCCTCGAAAGCTGGAACGAAAGGCTGTGGGTTGGATTACTGGAAAAGGCTACGGTTTTCCACGACGGCAGGATGGTATTCGAGTTTAAGAACGGTGCAGAGATTGAGGTTGAGCTGTAAGGCTTGGCCTCTTTTTTTGCCGTTTGCACCCCCCCTCTATGAAAAAATGCACCCCCCTCTAAAATTTGCACCCCCTTACAGGCAATCGTTCTGCGAGGGTATAAAAAAGGGCAAATTTGCACGGTCGGCGGGTGCGTTTCTTGCTTGTGATGTGGTTGCGATAGAACGAGAAAACGCAAAAAAGCCCGTAAATATAGGCTTTTCTGGCATAAAATAAGAACGCTAACATCGATACTCACCGTATCAATATTAGCGTTCTTATATGGCGGAGACGGAGGGATTCGAACCCTCGTGGCCCCGAAGGGCCAAATGCATTTCGAGTGCACCCCGTTATGACCGCTTCGATACGTCTCCCTGTGATTTTTGCTGCCCTTGAAAAGGCAGCGCGTACAGTATATCAGATTGCCTTCGTTTTGTCACGGCCTGTCTTTCTTTTGCCGTTTTTTCCGTTTGTCCTGTTTTATCTTTATTCCCTGCCCCTCAGCGGATAATGCCTCCGCCCATCACGATGCCCTCTTCCGTATAAAACACGACGGCCTGCCCCGGCGTAACGGCACGGACAGGAGCATCAAAGGTAACCTTCACGATATCCTCTCCCGCTTCTTCCACACTGCAGGATTCCCCGGCATGCTTATACCGGATTTTTGCAACGGCTTTCACCGTTTTTCCATCCAGTCCTTTTACGGACATCCAGTTCAGATGATCAGCCGTGAGGCTTCCGGAAAAGACATCCTCTCCTTCCCCGATCACGACCTCATTGCTTTCGGGACGGATCTCCGTCACAAAAACCGGATGGCCGGCGGCTATCCCGAGTCCCTTTCTCTGCCCGACCGTATAATGGGTTAACCCTTCATGCTGTCCCAGGATTTTCCCGTCCTTTGTCACGAAATTTCCACGGACCGGTTTCTTCCCGGTCGATTCCTCTATGTATTTCGCATAATCATGATCCGGGATAAAACAGATTTCCTGGCTGTCCGGCTTGTCCGCCACGGGAAGAGAAGCTTTCTTTGCAATGGCGCGGATCTCTTCTTTCGTGTAATCCCCGTCCGGCATGAGCGTGCGGGAAAGCTGTTCCTGTGTCAGGTTATACAGCGCATAAGTCTGGTCCTTGTCCTGCGTGGCGGAAGTATGCAGCGCATATCTCCCGTTATCGCAGCGGATCACTTTCGCATAATGTCCCGTTGCTATGAAATCCGCGCCGATATCCAGGCTGCGTTTTAAAAGCGATTCCCATTTCACATACCGGTTGCATGCAATGCACGGGTTCGGGGTTCTTCCCCGCTGATATTCGGAAATAAAATAATCGATGACTTTTTCCTTAAACTCCTCCTGAAAATTCATCACATAATAGGGAATCCCCAGGACTTCGGCAACACGTCTTGCATCGTCCACCGCGGACAGCCCGCAGCATCCGCCGTGTTCCTCTTCAACGATCTCTTCCTCTTTCTGCCAGATCTGCATGGTCACGCCGACCACATCGTATCCCTGTTCCTTTAAGAGGTAAGCCGCAACGGAAGAATCCACACCGCCTGACATTCCGACGACAACTTTTTTACCGTTCATGGATTAATTCCCGTTTCCGTTCCGGTCATTGTTTTCATTGCTCCGCTCCTGATTATTGTTTTCGTCCGGATGATTTCCCGTCGAAAAGCTCCAGGAATCGCTCGGCGTCAGATTTCCGTTTTCCGGCTGACGCGGTGCCTGTATTTCCTCTGGTATTTCAGGCCTGACAGGCGCTTCCTGCTGCATCGTGCGCGCCGTATTCCGCTGAAAGACGACCGGATTCGATTTCATCCTGCGGAAGACGATTGCAAGATAAACGAACGTCAGCAGCGATGTAATATAGGAAAAACCCGGGATGTAAAAAGGAAAATACGCATAGAGGATCGTCAGGATGACCGGCAGAGTCCTCGTGTAGACCGTAAGGCAGTAAACCTGACGGAAACGCAGGGACACATGCATGACAGCCGCCACCAGCATGCCGAAAACCGCAAAGAGAAAAACTTTCACGAAGAATCCGCCCAGAAGGACAAGATAGAGAACGACAAACAGCATGACCGTCATGATCTGGAGCATCGGGACCATCCTGAGAAGCCCTTCCTTGTTAAGGCTGGAAATGCCGACGGCGGAATAGGGAACCGTAAGCGTCTGACCGTTCCATCCCTTGATCACGGCTCCCGTGGAATCCATGGCAAGCACCGCCCCGTATGTTCTCAATGCGCTGCGGATTTCCGGGCTGCTTTCGGAAACCTGATTGGTTTCGTCGGTATTGATGTCCACATAGAAACCGTCCGCCTCGGAATGATATTTCTCCGAAGCTTCCAGCTTTCCGTTTTCATAAGTGAAATCGGGAATATACCGGCTGATGATGCCGGCATACCCGCCGTACTTTGAAAGAAAATTCCAGAACGGGAAACAGAAGACAAACAGAAGATAAAAAGCCATGAGAAGAGCTCCGAACCCGAAGATCTTCCCTTTTTTGTTCTTTAAGAATCCCGGATACCGGGAAAAGTTCCAGACGGATGACGCCATCTCGCGGAATACATTCATAAGCCGTTCCTTTCGTTGTTTTAGGACACGGTAATTGTAACCCACAAGGTGGCAACCGTCAATCGGCGCTCTTTGTGCTCACGAGAAATAATGAACAGCCGATTCGAATATCTTCATGTCATAATCGCCCGGCACGTTCCGGTAAAGGCCCTTGCCTGTACGTTCGGTATGTCCCATCTTTCCGAACACCCTTCCGTCCGGCGACGTGATCCCCTCCACGGCAAGCGAGGAACCGTTCGGATTAAACCGTATGTCCGAAGTAGGACTGCCTCCCAGGTCCACATACTGCGTCGCGATCTGTCCGTTCTTCAGGAGACGCTCCAGCGTCTTCTGGTCCGCCACGAAACGGCCCTCTCCGTGGGAAACCGGAACCGAATATACTTCTCCGACACGGCACCCGGAAAGCCACGGGGAAATATCGGAACATACCCTGGTCCTGACAATCCGGGACTGGTGGCGCCCTATGATATTGTATGTCAGCGTGGGGTCATCCGGCCTCGGCTCCGTGATCATGCCGTAAGGCAGAAGCCCCAGTTTGATCAGTGCCTGGAAACCGTTGCATATTCCCGCCATAAGCCCGTCACGGTTTTCCATCAGATCCGTGACCGCTTCCGAAAGCTCGGGGTTCCGGAAAAATGCCGTGATGAATTTCCCGCTTCCGTCCGGCTCATCGCCGCCGGAAAAACCGCCGGGGATAAAGATGATCTGTGAGGACCTGACCCTTAAGGCAAATTCCCGCACGGATGCGGCTATGCTTTCCCTGGTCAGATTGTTCACGACAAATATCTCCGGGTCGGCTCCCGCTCTTCTCCAGGCCGCCGCGGAATCATATTCGCAGTTGGTCCCCGGGAACACCGGGATAAGGACATGCGGGCGTACAACCTGCATGTCCGCGCGGATTGTCCTTCCTCCGATAAAGGATACCGCAGGAAAGATTTCAGCAGGCTGTTCCCTGATATCGTTGCAGGAAAAAATCGGTTCCAGCTTTCCCTCCCAGAGTTTCTGCATACCGGCAAGAGAAACACTTTCCTCTCCGCATATGTATTTCTCTTCTTCAATTGTTTCCCCGAGCACGGAAACGGAAAAATCATTTTCCGTCCGGCACATGCCTTCGTCCCCGGAAAGTTCCAGAATAAAGGAGCCGTAAAGAAAGGCGCTGAGTTCCGGAATATCTTCCGATGCAAACCGGAAGCCGATCCCGTTTCCGAACGACATCTTAAGGACTGCTTCCGCAATTCCGCCGTACCCGCAGGTCCAGGCGGAAACCGCCCTGCCGGAATGAAGAAGCTCTTCCGCAAAAGCAAGGACCTTCTTTTCACTCCCGGTATCCGGGATCCCGAACGGACCGTACACAGGCTTTACGAGAATGACCCTGTGACCCGCCTTTTTGAATTCCGGCGATACCGCATCCGCCGTATGTCCGGTTGCCACCGCAAAGGAAACAAGCGTGGGCGGAACGGAAATATTTTCAAATGTGCCGCTCATGGAATCTTTCCCGCCGATCGCGGCCGCATCATAATCCGTCTGCGCCTTCAGTGCACCCAGAAGAGCCGAAAGCGGCTTTCCCCATTTTCGCGGGTCCTGCGTCATCCTTTCAAAATATTCCTGGAAGGTAAGGTACACCTTCCGCATGGGAGCCCCCGACGCGGCAAGGCGGCATATGGATTCCAGCACGGCAAGATACGCGCCGTGATAAGGACTCTTTTCCGTGAGATACGGATTGAAGCCGTAGGCCATGAACGAACAGTCGTCCGTAAACCCTTTTTCGACGGATATCCTGGAGACCATGGCCTGCGGCGGCGTCAGTTCATATTTCCCGCCGAACGGCATAAGAACCGTCCCCGCACCGATCGTGGAGTCAAACCGTTCCGAAAGTCCTCTCTTTGAGCAGACGTTTAAATCCGATGCCGTCTTTTCCATGCATTCGGCAAAACCGGAAAATGTCCGGACCGAAAAGGGCTCCGGTGCTTCCACCCTGGCGTCCGCATGTTTTTCCGCGCCGTTTGAATTTAAGAATTCACGTGACAGGTCAACGATCCTGTTTCCGTTCCATGTCATGGTAAGGCGCTTTTCTTCCTTTACCTTTGCCACGATCGTGGCTTCCAGATTTTCCGCATGGGCGAACGCGATATATTTTTCAGCGTCTTCGGGAGAAACCACCACTGCCATTCTTTCCTGGGATTCCGAAATGGCAAGTTCCGTTCCGTCCAGCCCTTCGTATTTTTTCGGCACTTTGTCAAGATCGATTTCCAGGCCGTCCGCAAGTTCCCCTATGGCAACGGATACGCCGCCCGCGCCGAAATCGTTGCATCTCTTGATTAAGAGGGATGCCTCCCTGTTCCGGAAAAGCCGCTGCAGTTTTCTTTCTTCCGGCGCATTTCCCTTCTGTACTTCCGCGCCGCATGTTTCCAGGGAAGCAAGCGTATGGGATTTGGAAGACCCGGTCGCGCCTCCGCATCCGTCCCTTCCGGTCCTGCCGCCGAGCAGGATCACGATATCTCCGGGAACGGGGCATTCCCGGCGGACATGATTTTGCGGTGTTGCCGCAATAACGGCGCCGATCTCCATCCTTTTTGCCACATAGCCTTCATGATAGATCTCATCCACCTGTCCCGTAGCAAGCCCGATCTGGTTTCCGTATGCGGAATACCCCGCTGCGGCAGTCGTGACAAGCTTTCTCTGCGGGAGCTTTCCGGAAATGGTTTCGGAAACAGGCACCAGCGGATTTCCCGCGCCCGTGACTCTCATTGCGGAATAAACATAGGCTCTTCCGGACAGAGGATCCCGGATAGCTCCGCCGATACAGGTTGCCGCGCCGCCGAACGGTTCTATTTCCGTAGGATGGTTATGCGTTTCGTTCTTGAAAAGCAGCAGCCAGTCTTCCTCTTTTTTATCCACCGTTACCTTGATCTTCACCGTGCACGCGTTGATCTCTTCGCTCTCGTCCAGGCTGTCCAGTTTTCCTTCCGCCTTGAGCACTCTTGCGCCGAACGTGGCAAGATCCATCAGGTTCACCGGCTTTTTCCGGTTCAGTTTCGCTCTGAGAGCAAGATAGACACCGTATTCTTTTTCTGCTTCCGGATTGGAATCAAATTCCGCATGATCGATCGTAGTGAGAAAAGTGGTATGCCGGCAGTGATCGGACCAGTAGGTGTCGATCATCCGGATTTCCGTGACCGTGGGACTCCGGTGCTCGCTCTTAAAATAATCCTGACAGAAGCGGATGTCCGCATCGTCCATGGCAAGAGCATATTTTTTCACGAAGGCATCAAGGCCCGCATCGTCCAGGTCAAGAAAGCCGTCCAGTGTCTCCACCGTTTCCGGGATGCGGTAACGGATCTTCAGCGTTTCGACCGGCTTCAAGGAAGCTTCCCTCGCTTCCACCGGGTTGATCACATAACGGCGGATCCTGTCAAGATCACTGTCCGGAATATCTCCGGAAAAGACATAGATCTTCGCCGTCCTGACCAGGGGACGCTCGCCTGCCGATGCGATCTGAATACACTGCGCGGCACTGTCCGCTCTCTGATCGAACTGACCCGGCAGATATTCCACGGCAAGGATCCTGTCCTTCTTCTCCGTTTTCAGTTCATCGGAAACCACGTCCGCCTGCGGTTCCGAAAACACGGTCTTCTCGCAACGTTTCATCAGATCAGGTTCTATATTTTCCACATCGTACCGGTTTATCACCCGTACATCCGTAAGTCCTTTTATGCCGAGAATTTCCCGCAGCTCTTTTTTTAAAATCCCCGCTTCATGCCGAAGCATAGGCTTCTTTTCCACAAATATTCTGTATACCATACAGGCCTCACTCGGAAACAGATTTTATTTTCAGTGCCTTTGCCCCGATATCCTTCCGGTAAAACGCATTCCGGAAAGTTACCTTCTTTACATTTTCGTATGCTTTGTCCACGGCTTCCTGCAGCGTTTTTCCCTTTGCCGTTACGCCGAGCACCCGGCCGCCGTTCGAAAGAAGCTTCCCGTTCTCTTCCCGTGCGCCGGCATAGAAAATTTCCGCATCAAAGGTTTTGTCCACTGTGATCGGAAAACCTTTTTCGTAATGCACGGGATAGCCGGAAGAAGCTTCGATCACGCAGCAGGCGTATCCCTTTTCCCATTCGATCTCCATGTCGGCAAGTTTTTCCTCTTCGACGGCGATCATGATCTTCAGAAGATCGGATTTCAAAAGCGGCAGTACCACCTGCGTTTCCGGATCTCCGAAACGGCAGTTGTACTCCACGACTTTCGGACCGTCCTTTGTCAGCATGAGCCCGAAATACAGACAGCCCCTGAACGTGCGTCCTTCTCGGTTCATGGCATGCATGGTCGGAAGGAAAATATTCTCCATGCATTTTTTCTCTATGCCCTCCGTGTAATACGGATTCGGTGCCACGGTTCCCATTCCGCCGGTGTTAAGTCCCAGGTCGTTATCCAGCGCTCTCTTGTGGTCCATGCTGGAAACCATGGGACGTATACTCTTTCCGTCCGTAAAACACAGAACGCTTACTTCCGGTCCCGTCATGAATTCCTCGATCACCACGGACAGCCCGCTCTTTCCGAAAAGCTTTCCGCTCATCATCCCGTGAACGGCATCTTTTGCTTCCTGCACGCTCTGCGCTATGATCACGCCTTTTCCGAGCGCCAGCCCGTCCGCCTTCACGACAACCGGAACAGACGCATTTTCCAGATACCGGACGGCGCTTTCCTCATCCGTAAACGTCCTGTACGATGCCGTCGGAATATGATATTTTGCCATCAGGTTTTTGGAGAATACCTTGCTCGCCTCTATGACGGCAGCTTTCTTCTCCGGCCCGAAACATTCCACACCCATCTTATGCAGTCTGTCCACCGCTCCCGCTGCCAGCGGGTCGTCCGGTGCCACAATGGCAAAATCGATTTTCTTTTCACCGGCAAAGGCGACAATACCGTCAATGTCCGATGCCTTGATGTCGACCGTGACCGCATCCTCTTTCATGCCGCCGTTTCCCGGCAGCGCGTAGACCGTGCCGCAGAGAGGGCTCTTCCGGATGGTCTTAATGATAACGTGTTCCCTTCCTCCGGATCCGATCACCATAACCGTTAATTTTCTGTTCTCCGTTAAAAGCATGAATTCCTCCGCTCTTCTTATGCCGGTTTTCAATCAGTGATGAAACAGCCTGATCCCGGTAAAGCACATCACCATTCCGTATTTGTCGCAACAGGCCGTGACAAGGTCATCCCTGACGCTTCCGCCCGGCTGCACCACATATTTCACGCCGCTCTTTGCGCCTCTTTCAATATTGTCCGAAAACGGGAAAAAGGCATCCGATCCCAGCGTAACACCCTTTGCATGTTCTTTCAGATACTGTTTCTTTTCCTGTGCCGTAAACGGCTCCGGACAGGACGTAAAGTACTGCTGCCATGCGCCGTCCTTCAGAAGATCTTCGTAATCTTCGCCGAGATAAAGGTCGATCGCGTTGTTTCTGTCGGGGCGTTTCACGTTTTCCGAAAACGGAAGGGAAAGCACCTTTTCGCTCTGTCTTAAAAACCAGAGGTCCGCCTTGGACGCCGCAAGTCTTGTGCAGTGGATGCGGGACTGCTGCCCGGCACCCACGCCGATCGCCTGACCGTCAAAGGCAAAGCACACGGAGTTGGACTGCGTGTATTTCAGCGTGATCAGAGACACGATCATGTCCCGCACGGCACCGGCCGGAAGATCGCGGTTTTTCGTAACGATATCTTTCAGAAGATCATGACCTATCGCAAGATCGTTCCTGTGCTGTTCAAACGTAACGCCGAACACCTGCTTGTGCTCGATCTGATCCGGCACATAGGAAGGATCGATCTTCACTATGTTATAGGTCCCCTTTCTTTTCTTTTTCAGGATTTCCAGTGCCTCCGGTTCGAAATCCGGTGCTATGACGCCGTCGGACACTTCACGGGAAAGGATCTTTGCCGTTGTCACGTCGCAGGTGTCCGAAAGCGCCGCCCAGTCTCCGAAGGAAGACATGCGGTCCGTTCCTCTTGCTCTCGCGTAGGCACAGGCAACCGGACTTAAGTCCAGGCCTTCGATATCATCAACAAAGCATGCTTTCTTCAGAGCATCATTCAGCTTAAGACCGATCGCGCCCGATGTGGGGCTTACATGTTTGAACGATGCCGCCGAAGGGATACCCGACGCCTGTTTCAGTTCCCTTACAAGCTGCCAGGAATTCAGGGCATCCAGAAAATTGATGTAGCCGGGTCTTCCGTTCAGGATCTCCACCGGAAGATCTTTTCCGTTCTCCATGAATATCCTTGCCGGCTTCTGGTTTGGATTGCATCCGTATTTCAGTTCAAACTCTTTCATGGCTTACGCCCCCTTCTTGTTTTTCAAAAGTTCCGCGGAAACCATTTCCGCCGCTTTCGGCAGGATAATCCATTCCGCCTGTTTCATGACCCGTTTCTGCAGGATTTCCGGCGTATCGTTTTTCCTGACGGCAACCGCTTTCTGCAATATGATCTTTCCGCCGTCCGGGACAGCATTTACAAAGTGGACCGTGGCCCCTGTCACCTTGACGCCGTACTGCAGGGCCGCTTCATGAACCTTAAGCCCGTAGAATCCCTTACCGCAGAAAGAAGGGATAAGAGCCGGATGGATATTCAGAATCCTGTCGGGATATCGCGATATGAAATCCGGGGAAAGAATGGAAAGAAATCCGGCAAGAATGATAAGCTCTGCCTTTTCCTTTTCCAGGATGGAAAGAATCTCCGGTTCGTATTTTTCCCGGAGTTCCTTTCTGCTTAAACCGTAGGCAGGGATTCCCGCTTTCTCCGCCCTCTTCAGCGCATATGCTTCCGGGTTGGAGGAAATAACGGCAACAATCTTTCCGCTTTTCAGGATCTTTTTCTTCTCCGCATCCAGTAGCGCCTGCAGATTGGTTCCTCCACCGCTTACCAGAACCGCTATCCTGATCTTCTTTTCTTTCATACCAGTCTTACCTTTTCTTCCGTGTCACGGACAATTTTCCCGGCCACATAAGGATTTTCCCCGTTCTCTTTCAGAACGGCAAGCGCTGTTTCCTTTTCCTGCTCCGGCACGATGACCGTCATACCCACACCCATGTTGAATGTATTGAACATATCCCGTTCCGGTATGTTCCCGGTTTCCATGATCAGGTCAAAGACCGGCGGAACCTTTACGGAATTCTTTTCGATCTCCGCGCAGAGTCCGTCCGGAATGCTTCTCGGAATATTTTCATAGAAGCCTCCTCCCGTGATATGGGAGATTGCACGCACATGCACTTTTTTAAGCAGGGCAAGAACCGGCTTCACATATATCCTGGTCGGCGTGAGAAGCGTCTCCCCCAGGCCTTTCCCGCCCAGTTCTTTCCGCGGGGAAAGCAGATCCGCGTTTTCAATGTCAAAAACTTTTCTTACCAGTGAAAATCCGTTGGAATGAACGCCGCTGGAAGGAAGGGCTATGACCGCATCGCCCTCTTCCATGGTTTCCGGTTTCAGTACCCTGTCCCTGTTCACGGCGCCCACGGCAAATCCCGCAAGATCGTATTCATCCTCCGGATAAATGCCCGGCATTTCCGCCGTCTCCCCGCCGATCAAGGCCGCGCCCGCATCAATACAGCCTTTCGCGACGCCGGACACGATGGATGCCACTTTCTCCGGAATGTTTTTCCCGAGCGCAATGTAATCCAGGAAAAACAGAGGCCTTGCGCCGCAGCAGATCACATCGTTCACACACATGGCAACACAGTCTATCCCGATCGTATCGTGACGGTCCAGGAGATAAGCCAGCTTCAGCTTGGTCCCCACGCCGTCCGTTCCGGACACCAGGACCGGGTCGGAAAATTCCTTCAGATCCAGGGAAAACAGGCCGCCGAAATTCCCGATATCGGAGCAGACTCCCGGCGTAAAGGTCTCCGCTACGAATTTCTTCATGAGCTGTACGCCCTTGTAGCCTGCCGTGATATCTACGCCTGCCGCCTTGTAGCTTTCGCTTTGGCTCTTCATGATTTTTTCCCTCCCGTTTCAAAACGGTTCTTTCCTTCTCTGGGTTTCTGGGTCGGATAGTCTCCGCCGAAACATGCCGTACAGTAACCGCTGCACTTTTTTCCGGAAGGCAGTGCCGTTACGCTGTCAAAATCCAGATATCCGAGCGAATCCACCCCGATGATCTCCGCCGTTTCCTTTACCGTATGATGGTTTGCGATCAGGCGGTTTTCGTTGTCGATGTCGGTGCCGTAAAAGCAGGAATGCAGAAACGGCGGGGAAGATATCCGCATATGCACTTCCTTTGCGCCCGCATCGCGTATGATCTTTACCAGCCGCTTGGAAGTTACGCCCCGCACTATGGAGTCGTCGATCAGGACCACTCTTTTTCCCTTCAGTACGGATGAGATGGGATTCAGTTTGATGCGGACCGTGTCCTCGCGCATTTTCTGCGTCGGCGCAATGAAAGTCCTGCCGATATATTTGTTCTTGATCAGGCCGAGCCCGTACGGAATCCCGGATTCCCGGGAATAGCCGATCGCAGCATCCAGTCCGCTGTCCGGAACACCGACCACAATGTCGGCTTTCACCGGATGCTGCATGGCAAGATATCTTCCCGCGCGAACCCTGGCTTCGTGGACCGAATGAGAATCCAGAACGGAATCCGGTCTCGCAAAATAAATATATTCGAATATGCACATCCGCGGCTTTACTTCGTTCACATGGTCCCGGACGGAAGTGACTCCGTTTTTGTCAAAGACCACGATCTCGCCGGGCAGGATGTCGCGGATAAATCTGGCGCCCACGGTATCCAGCGCGCAGCTTTCCGATGCAACGATGTACGTTCCGTTTTCCGTGATGCCGTAGCAGAGAGGATGAAAGCCGAACGGATCCCGGACCGCAAGCAGCTTGGACTTTGACATAAGCACCAGACTGTACGCTCCCTTTAATCTGTCCATGGCCAGCGATACCGCATGCTCTATGGTGGGGGACTTGATCCGTTCCCGCGTGATGATATAGCTTATGACTTCGGTATCCGAAGTCGTGTGAAAAATACTTCCTTTCAGTTCCAGTTCCCGGCGCAGTTCCGCGGAATTCACCAGATTGCCGTTGTGCGCCAGAACCATATATCCCTTAATGTGCTTTACGACGATCGGCTGACAGTTCATGATCCCGCTGTTGCCGGTGGTCCCGTAACGGACATGCCCGACAGCAATCTTTCCCTTGCCGAGAGTCTTTAAAACATCCGGCGTAAACACGTCGTTTACAATTCCCAGATCCTTGTGAACCTGAATTTTACCGCCGTTGTTCACTACAATCCCGCAGCTTTCCTGGCCGCGGTGCTGAAGGGCAAAGAGCCCGTAATACGTAGTGGCGGCAAGATTTTCCGCTGTTTCGGAATAGGCACCGAACACACCGCATTCCTCGTGGAGTTCCTGGTCCATTGCTCCCCTCCGTTATGGTTATTTCCCGAGAATTCTTCTTTCCATTTCCTGATATGCTTCTTCCACGCCTCCCAGATCTCTCCGAAAGCGGTCCTTGTCCAGTTTCTCATGCGTGTCGCTGTCCCAGAAGCGGCAGGTATCCGGGCTGATCTCATCTGCAAGGATAACGGTACCATTGTCCAGTTTTCCGAATTCCAGCTTAAAATCGATAAGGTCCACCTTGTTCTTCGCCAGGAAGTCGGTCAGGATCTTATCGATCTTCATGGAATAATCCGCGATCGTCTTCATTTCTTCCGCAGTAGCCCAGTCCATTGCCGCAATGTGATATTCGTTTACCATGGGATCCCCGAGCTCATCTGATTTATAGCAGTACTCCAGCACCGTGCTCTTTAACTTTGTTCCTTCCGGAACGCCCAGCCTCTTTGCCAGGGAACCTGCTGCCACGTTTCTTACGATCACTTCCAGCGGAACAATCTTCACGCGCTTCACAAGGGTCTCTCTGTCATTCAGTTCCTTTACGAAATGCGTGGGGATGCCGTTTTCTTCCATCATCTTCATGAAGAAATTGGTCAGGCGGTTGTTGATCACGCCTTTTCCCACGATCGTGCCCTTCTTCTGGCCGTTGAATGCAGTGGCATCATCCTTGTATTCGGTGATATAGAGATCTGGATCATCTGTCCTGAATACTTTCTTTGCCTTTCCCTCGTAGATCTGCTCTTTCTTCTCCATGATTTTTCTCTCCTCTTTTTTGTTTAATCAAATTTGGCAACAACGGCCTGATCAGCGGCCAGTACCTTCGCTTCTCCCGCGGCGCGGAATTCCTTTAAGCGCCCGCTCAGTTTCTCATCTGAAACCGCAAGGATTTCAATGGCAAGAATGGCCGCATTCTGCGCACCGTCCACCGCAACCGTGGCAACCGGGATTCCGGACGGCATCTGCACCGTGGAAAGAAGTGCATCCATACCCCCGAAATTCACGGAATGAACAGGTATTCCGATCACCGGCAATGTGGTTCTGGCGGCAAGCGCGCCTGCCAGATGCGCCGCCATGCCTGCCGCGGCAATCAGTACGCCGAAACCGTTCTGTTCGGCCGAAGCCGCGAAGTCTGCCGCTTTGTCCGGCGTCCTGTGCGCGGAGAATACATGCACCTCATACGGAACGCCGAAATTCTTCAGTGTGTTTACCGCCTTCTCCACAATCGGGAGATCCGAATCCGAACCCATGATGACAGCTGCTTTTTTCATATGATTTCCTCCTCCCCCTGCGCTTCGCTTGGGGTGCCCGATTTTCAGGGCATCTTCTTTTTAGAGTTTCCTTCCCTCCTACCCCTACTGCGCCCCTTCGGGGCTGGGGTGCTCAGAAATCATAAAACATGATTTCTTCGCAAAAAAACAGGACAGACTGCTTTTGCAGTTCTGTCCTGATCTTCAACAGGTTAGACTATACGGGATACTCTCCCGGATAAACCGGTTCTGCACCGCGCACAGTATGAATTTGTTGAGCACGCCTCTTCTTTTCATGCCACTATCTTACATGAAGGTCTGTGGCAAGTCAAACGATTTGGAGCAACTCTTTTTTATTTTGTTCTGATTATTTTTTTGCAGGAGCAGGAGCGCCTGCGAATGGATCAATAATCTTCTTCCGTATTCTCTTCCAGATTTTCCTTGGGCTTCTTCAGTCCCTTGATCTCAATGTGATGCTTCTGTGCGTAATCCCAGAGAGCCGCATGAATGGCCTCCTCTGCCAGAAGCGAACAATGAACCTTAATGGGCGGAAGTCCGTCCAGCGCTTCGCAGACTGCCTTGTTGGTCACATCCATGGCTTCCTGAACGGTCTTTCCCTTTACGAGTTCCGTTGCCATGGAGCTGGTTGCCACGGCAGCGCCGCAGCCGAACGTCTTGAACTTGGCATCCTTGATGATGCCGGTCTTGTCATCGATATCCAGATACATCCGCATGATGTCTCCACAGACCGGATTTCCCACGGTACCTACGCCGCTCGGGTTCTCCATTTCCCCTACATTCCTGGGGTGCTGAAAATGATCCATTACCTTTTCCGAATATGCCATACTGTTTCTCCTTTGCGCAAACCGGGAAGATCCCGTGTTTTAATTTTTCATCATCTTGTCAATTTCCGTTGTTGAAACCGCATTCGTCTTTTCGTGTTTCAGGAAATCCGTCCACAGCGGAGACATGCTCCGCAAATGCTCCACGATCTTCTTTAAGTTGTCGATCACGAAATCCATTTCTTCCATGGTGTTCTCATGGCTGACCGTAAGTCTTAAGGAACCGTGTGCGCGTTCCGCGGGAACGCCGATCGCAAGAAGCACATGTGACGGGGAAAGCGATCCGGATGTGCATGCAGATCCCGAACTCGCGCAGATACCGTGTTCATCCAGCATGATCAGCATGGATTCGCCTTCAATGAACTGGAAGCTTGCGTTCACGTTGTTCGGAAGACGGTCGGTCAGGCTTCCGTTTATCTTGCTGTACGGAATTTCCCTGCTGATCCTTTCGATCAGATGATCCCTTAAGGCGGTTTCTTTCTTCATCCGCTCGGTCATGTCTCTCTGCGCAATTTCCGCAGCCTTCGCCATGCCCACAATTCCGGGTACGTTTTCCGTTCCGGCTCTTCTCTTTCTTTCCTGTGCTCCGCCGTGAATGAAGGAGCGGATCTTGACGCCGGTACGGATATAGCAGAAGCCTATTCCCTTGGGTCCGTTGAATTTATGACCGCTTGCGGAAAGCATGTCGATATTCATTTCATCCACATTGATCGGGATGTGCGAATATGCCTGAACGGCATCCGTATGGAACAGAACATTGTGCGCCTTTGCAATCTTTCCGATCTCCGCGATCGGTTCAATGGTTCCGATCTCATTGTTTGCAAACATGACGCTGATCAGGATGGTGTCCTTTGTAATGGCCTTTTCCACATCGGCGGGATTGACTCTTCCGTTTTCGTCCACATCGAGATATGTGATCTTAGCCCCTCTGCCTTCCAGATATTCGCAGGTATGAAGGATGGCATGATGCTCGATCTTTGTCGTGATGATATGGTTTCCGCCGCCGTTCGCCTGAAAATACTCGAAGGTTGCCTTGAGAACCCAGTTGTCGGATTCCGAACCGCCTGCCGTAAAGTAGATCTCGTTCGTCTTTGCGCCTATAGAATTCGCTATGGTTTCACGCGCATCGGTCTCCGCCTTCTTTGCCTCCTGTGCAAACGTATAGATGGGAGACGGATTTCCGTAAAGCTCCGTGAAATACGGAAGCATGGTTTTGACAACTTCCGGATCTGTTCTTGTAGTTGCCGCATTATCAAGATAAATTACTTTCTTATCCATAAATAAGGTCCCTTCCGCAGATTTTCGTTTGATCATGATCTGCTGTCAGGGACCATTATATACTAAAACAGTAGGAATTCAAGAGGTTTTCTTGATTTCCTATTAAATTTGTATGAATTGACGGTTACCGGATGATCTCAAGCAGCTTTTTTCGCAGTTTTTCCACGTCTCCGTCCGAAAAACAGTACCCTTTCATTCCCAGTGCCGCCGCACCGTCAACATTTCGCTGCATGTCATCGACAAAGAAACTTTCCGCCGGGTCTATCCCGAAACGTCTGAAGCCCGCCTCGTAAAACTCCTTCTGCGGTTTTATATATCCCGTTTCGGCGGAATACAGAATACCGTCGAAATCCCGCCATTCCGGCAGAGCGTCCTTATAGCAGGAACACATGCGGATGGAGGCATTTGAAAACAGGTAGATGCGGCAGCCTTTCTGCTTCAGCTCCGAAATCAGCTCCGCCATTCCGGGTTTCGGAAACATGTTATAGAGATGCCAGTTGTCAAAACAGAGTTTAGCCAGTCGTTCTTCTTCCTTCGTTGTAAAATAGCGTGCCGCCATTTCCCGGAACGCGTCTTCTTCGGGAATGACTCCCATATCCAAAAGGCACCACTCATAGGAACAGAAAAGTGCCGTGTTGATTTTTTCCGCCATTGCCTCATCACGGACAAAATGCCGTATTACGAGCATGGAATCGTAATCTATGACTACGCCGCCCATATCCAGCGCAATGTTCCGGATCCTGTTCTTCTGTTCCATCTTTACCTCTGATCCTGTTGCAGTGCTTCTTCCAGAGCTTTTGTCAGCTGATCGGCACAGCTTGTCGGTCTCCCTCCGCAGCTGTTGCCCTTGAGCTTCCGGATGATTTCCTCCGCTTCCATTCCCTCTGTCAGGATCCCGATTGCCTTCAGGTTTCCGTTGCAGCCGCCGGTGAATTTGAGACCGGTCATTTTTCCGTTGTTCAGATCAAAACTGATCCTTGTGGAGCAGACGCCGTGAGGCGTATATTCATGATGCATTTAAATTTCCTCTCTTTCTTCCCCCTTGCCCCTTTGGGGCTGGGGTTCCCGGTCGTCCCTTTGGGACTCCCTCCTAATCTGTCATAAGATGCCGTATTGCCTTCCCCACACCGCTCTGATCGTTGGTGTCCGTAATGAAATCAGCCGAATCCTTGAGTTTCTGTATGGCATTTCCCATTGCCACGGAAAATCCGGCTTTTTCCATCAGTGTGATATCGTTGATGCCGTCTCCGATTGCCATGCTCTCTTCCCGCTTTATTCCCAGAATACCGCAGAGCTTCAGCATTACCGCGCCCTTGTCGGCATCGTGCGCGTTGATCTCGACATTATTGCTTAAGGAGGAAGTGATGTTCATATCCGGAAATTTTTCCCGGAGCTTCTCAAACGCTCTTTCCCTGTCTTCCTTCTTCCGGCAGTAGCACTGGATTTTCTGTACGCTGCCTCCTCTTTCCCGCACATAATCCCGCAGATTTTCCACGGGCTTCCTGAATTTCAGCAGCAGTTCCAGATATTTGGGTCCCGCGGCATAAAGCGCCGCTTTTTCATGCATGGACTTTTGCATCCATCCCCAGTCGTCAAAATAGCAGTCATAAATGCAGGGCTCTTTTTCCAGCAGCGAAAAAACTTCATCGGCACGTTCGCTGGAAATGTCCGCGGAATAAAGAGCCTTCTTCTCCGAAATATCATAGATTTCCGCGCCGTTCATCAGAATGGCATACCTTATGAACGGCAGAGCCCGCAGTTCTTCCGGCATGCTTCTGTAAAATCTTCCGGTACAGGGAACAATGACAATTCCTTTTTCCGCTGCCTCTTCAAGCGCCCGGCCGTCCTCCGCGGATATCCTTGTTTCGGAATTCAAGAGCGTACCGTCCAGATCCAGGGCAATCAGTTTTATCATATCCATTCCCTGTACTTTCTGACATAAAGCGGTTTTAAAAGCTGCACGATCATCATGTAAATCCCGATCACTGCAAGAAGCACAAGCAGATAATACGGCGGCATCTGCATCATGCGGAAATAACCGGAAACACCCGTGAAGCCGATCAGGACTGCCAGAGCGGAAATAATTCCCGTGGAAAGCAGAAGCTGTACGGACGGTCTGTCTTTCGTGAAGGAAAGTTCCCTTGTACGTATCACGAAAATGACCATGGTCTGCGAAAGCACGCCGTACAGGAACCACCCGGTCTGAAAATAGGTCTGCAGCGAAACGGAACGGAAGCCGCAGATAAACCAGAGTGCAAGGAAGCAGAGAATATCCCCTACCGTTGAGGCAAAGCCAAACCAGAACATATAGGTCCGTATGCTTTCCGTGTTGATCTTCTTCGGCCTCTGCAGGTTCTGTTCGTTCACGTTGTCCCAGGGCATGCCAAGCTGCGCAAAATCATTCATCAGGTTCTGCACCAGGATATGCGCCGGCAGCATGGGAAGGAACGGAAGAAAAATGCTGGCGATAACGACGGAAAACATATTGCCGAAATTTCCGCTCGTTGCCATCTTGATATATTTCAGAAGATTCGCAAACGTCTTTCTGCCGCCCATGACGCCCTGATCGAGAACCATCAGGTCCTTGTTCAGAAGAATGATATCGGCAACTTCCTTTGCAATATCCACCGCACTGTCCACGGAGATTCCGACGTTGGACTGCTTTAACGGAGGCGCATCGTTTATGCCGTCTCCCATATAGCCCACGGTGTGTCCGTTCTGCTGCAGGAGCGACACCACCCTCTGTTTCTGGTAAGGACTCAGCTTGCAGAAAAGGCAGCACGTTTCGGAAGCGCTTTTAAGTTTCCCGTCATCCATGGATTCCACGTCGGAGCCCGTCAGGACAAGACGCGTATCCAGTCCCAGCTTATCACATACATACCTGGCCACGCCGGGTGCATCGCCGGTCAGGACCACGGTCCGTATCCCGTGAAGCTTAAGTGTATCCAGTGCGGTCTTGGCGGATTCCTTTGGCGGATCCAGGAACCCCACGAACCCGATCAGCGTCATATCGCACTCATCTTTTACGTCAAAGGCGCCGCTGCCCGGTACGTTCCACTTTTCCGCGACCGCCACCATGCGGAGTCCCATGGCACTGTAACGGTCAAAGACAGCCATCGCGTTTTTCGCGGTTTCTTCTGTCATCGGCACGGACTTTCCGCCCTTCTGAACGGAGGAGCAGCATTTCAGGATTTCCTCCGTGGCGCCCTTGGTCACGAGGATCCTTCCCGTTTCTCCTTTTTTCTCCACCACAACGCTCATGCGGCGCCGTTCAAAATCAAACGGGATCTCGTCCACTTCCCGGTATTCCTCCCGGTACATGCCCAGGCCTTCCTTGTCCACACGGCTGATGATTGCCTCATCGATCGCATTCGTAAGTCCCGACTGGAAGAAGCTGTTCACGAAAGCCTGTTTTAAAACACTCATGTCTTCGTTTCCGTCCACATCCAGATATTTTTCAAGAACGATCCTGTCTTCCGTCAGCGTACCCGTCTTATCGGTGCACAGTATATCCATCTGTCCGAAAGTCTGTATGGAAGAAAGCCTCTTCACAATGGTATTCTTCCTGGACATTTCAACGGCGCCCTTGGCCAGCGTTGACGTCATGATCACTGGAAGCATTTCGGGAATAAGGCCGATGGAGATCGTAATGGAAAACAGAATGGCTTCCAGCATGTCATTTTTCGTGACGATGTTGGCCACAAAGATCACCGGCACCATGACCAGCATGAACCGGATAAGCAGTCTGCTGATCCTGTTTATCCCTTCCTCGAAATCGCTCACTTCCTTGTTGGAGGAAAGCGACTTTGCCATGCTGCCGAAATAACTCTCCTTCCCCGTTGTCAGCACAAGGGCAAGGGAAGAACCGCTGGTGACGTTGGTCCCCAGAAAACCGATATTGGCTAACTCCGTGACATAGGAAGTGTCCTTATATTCCGCAAGCTTTTCCACGGGAGCGGATTCTCCAGTAAGAGTGGACTGATTGACGAACAGATCCTTTGCGGTGATAAAACGGACATCCCCCGGAAGCATGTCTCCGCTGGAAAGCTTCACGATATCCCCGGGAACAATTTCTTCGAACAGGACAGTCTTCGGCTGGCCGTTCCGCAAAACGTCCGCCTTGTTTTCGATCATTTTTCTGAGTTTTGCCGCCGCTTTACCGGAGCTGGACTCCTGCGTATAACCGACAATGGCCGAAATGGTGATCGTGGAAAGAATAAGAATGGAAGAAGACCAGTCCTTGTCGGAAGTGAACACGACATTCGTAAAGAACGTAATGACCAGGACCACAAACAGAACCAGATTAAACGGATTGATCAGCACATCGGCCAGTCTCTGAAAAAAGTCCCTCCCGTTTCCGGATTCTATGGAATTTTTCCCGTACTGTTCAAGACGCTCCGCAGCTTCAACACTGGTAAGCCCGCTCATGCTGCTCTTCAGTTCGCCGAAAACAGCGTCCTGATCCATATTGCTGTAATTTTTCAGCCGCGCACTGATCTTTTCTGCCGTATTATCATTTTCTGCCGCCGGATGCTTTCCCGCAAATCCGAATACTTTCAGTTTCATTTTTCCTCTTATCGCCGGTATTTCAGCTGATGATTTTTAAAGAGGCGGTCATTTTCTGACCGCCCCGGAAACGCTTTAATCATATAATGGAACAGTACAAAAGTCAATTTATGCCGGGCTTGCTATTTAACAGGAGCGCGGCTATAATAAGAGCCAATCGAATATTACTGATGACAGAGTAGGAACAGTGCGTTAAGTGCCGCAGGACGGGAAGTTGCCTGCGGACGAAACACAAAACGTGTGCGGTGCTGTTCCGCCTCCGCTGCCACCTAAGAGCATAAAAGCTCCTTCGTGGTGACTGTCACGAAAGGAGCCTTTTTCATGAATACCAGAAAACTTACCATGGATGCCATGCTTTCCGCTCTCTGTGCGGTACTCGGAATGTTTTCCCTTGATGCGGGAAACATCAAGTTAACTTTTGAGACCCTTCCCATCCTGATCGGTGCCATGCTGTCCGGCCCTGCGGACGGGATGCTGATCGGCGGCGTGGGAACGCTTATCTCCCAGCTGCTCCGGTACGGTCTCACCGTAACGACACCGCTCTGGATACTTCCGTATATTGTATTCGGCGGCATAATGGGCCTCTATAATGTCAGGCCGGGAATATCTGCAAACCGTTTCCGGACCGTAATGCTTGTCATTGCCGCCGGGCTTACCGTAACGGTCTTAAATACCGCGTCCCTTTATATCGACTCCAAAATCTACGGCTACTACTCTCCCGCATTCATATTCGGAATGACCGGCATACGCCTTGTCATCAGCATAGTCAAATCCGTGGCATACGGGCTTGTCCTGCCGTCGCTTGTAGGCGTACTGCAGAAAAGCAGGGGATGATGCAGACTATCTGATAAAGTTTGTCGGCATCCACGGTTCTCTTTCCGGGAATGCAATCCCGGCTTTCTTTCCGGCTTCGATGCACTTTAACAGCCACGCCATGTTACGCGCCAGCGTACGCATGGTCTGCAGTCCTTCCGCATCCTGCTTTGCTTCTTCCGCGGAATTCCCGTGGATCTGATTCCAGTACTGCGAGGAAACAACCGGCATGCAGTTGATCATGAAGTATTTGTTCATCATGTCAAAAGCTGCCGTTGCGCCGCCTCTTCTGCAGCTTACCACGGCTGCGCCGGGCTTACCCTCCAGAACGTCCGAACCCGAGTAAAAAACGCGGTCAAGAAAAGATTTGATCTCTCCGCTCGGACTTGCATAGTGAACCGGCGTCCCGAAAATGAATCCGTCAAAATCCGCTGCCTTCTTCACGAATTCGTTTACGATATCCTTCCGGAAACACTCTCCGGTCTTGCTGCATGACTTGCAGCCTATGCAGCCTGCGATCGGCTGTACGCCCAGCCAGAAAATTTCGGATTCCACTCCTTCTTTAGACAATGTGTTTTGGATCTCACTCAGTGCCGTAAAGGTACTTCCATCTTTATGAGGACTTCCGTTTACCATCAGTACTTTCATTCTTTGCTTTCCTCCAGTTCGAACGGTGTGGTCTGGTACACATAATAGTTCAGCCAGTTTGTGTAAAGCGTGTTTGCCATGTCTCTCCAGGAAAGGATGGGCCTGGATTCCGGGTCATCATTCTTATAGTAGTTGACGGGAATGGTCGGGTTCATCCCCTTGTTCTGATCCCGGTGATACTCCATGTCCAGCGTCATGCGGTCATACTCCGGATGCCCCTGCATGAAGATCTGCTTTCCCTTTTTGTCCATGACAAGCAGTACGCCTGCCTCGCGGCTCTCCGCATAAACCGTCAGCTCCGGATGTTTGTCAATGTCTTCTCTTCTCACTTCCGTCCAGCGTGAATGCGGGCAGTAGATGTAATCGTCCATGCTGCGGACAAGCGGCACGCGGTGATGGAATACCTTGTGACGGTACACGCCGCAGAGCTTTGTTTCCCTTTTGTATTTCGGAATTCCGTAAAAATGATAGAGCGCCGCCTGTGCGCCCCAGCACAGAAAGAGCGTGGAGGTCACATGCGTTCTGCTCCAGTCCATGATCCCGCAGAGTTCTTTCCAGTAGTCCACGTCTTCATATTCCATGTTCTCCACGGGTGCTCCCGTAATGATCATGCCGTCGAATTTCTTCCTGCGGATTTCATTCGGGTAAACATAGAACTTGTTGATGTGGCTCTGGCTTGTGTTCTTGCTTTTATGCGAGGCAAGCCGGAGAAACGTCACGTCGACCTGCAGAGGCGTATTGGAAAGCGATCTTAATATCTGCAGCTCCGTGTCTTCCTTTAACGGCATGAGATTCAAGATCACAACCTGAAGAGGACGGATATCCTGCGACATGGCCCGTTTTTCATCCATGACGAAGATATTCTCTTTTTCCAGGATCCCCTTTACGGGCAGATCGTTCTGTACTTTGATCGGCATTTATTCGCCGCCTTTCTCCGGAGCCATCCTCAGAAAATCCTCTTCGGAAATGATCGGCACTCCGAGCTTTTTTGCCGTTTTGTTCTTGGCGGAACCGGACTCCAAATCGTTGTTGATCAGATAGCTTGTCTTTGCCGTAACGGACGATGTTGCCTTTCCGCCGCGTGCTTCTATGTATTCCTTCAGTGCTTCCCTGTTTTCAAAATGGGAAACGCTTCCCGTGATGACAAATGTCTTTCCTTCCAGTACGGCAGGAACATCCGATGTCTTTTCCTGCTCTATGTTTACTTTTTTCAGAAGGTCGTCAACCTGTTTTGTATTCCCCGCATCGGCAAAGTAATCCGTGATCGCCTGCCCCAGCACGTCGCCTATTCCTTCTATCTCATCCAGTTCTTCCTTTGGCGCATGGCGGAATGCTTCGAAATCCCCTTTGAAATAACGGCTCAGCATTTTGGCACCGGCAAGCCCTATCCCCGGGATCCCCAGGGAATAGACAAAGCGGGTCATGTTCGTATTCTCCGCTTTTCTGATCGCTTCAAGCAGGTTCGCATAGGACTTTTCCCCGAAGCCGTCCATTGTCATTATTCTGTCCTTATGTTTTGACAGGTCAAACAGGTCCGCATACTCATGAATAAACCCTGCGCCGATAAATTTCTCCAGCGTCATTTCGGAAAGACCGTCTATGTTCAGGGCATCGCGGCTTGCCATCAGGGCAAAGCTTTTTATCTTCTTTGCGGGACAGTCGGGATTGGTGCAGTAAAGCGTCTTCACGTCATCTTCCCGGTGTATTTCCGTTTTCCCGCCGCACACCGGACATTTTTCCGGTACCGGCGCCGCGCCGCTCTTTGTCAGGTTCTCCGCAATCTGCGGAATGATCATGTTGGCTTTGTAGACCGTGATCTCGTCCCCTATGCCCAGCTTCATGCTTTCCATGATGCTGACGTTATGGACGCTGGCACGGCTTACAGTAGTGCCTTCCAGTTCCACCGGATCAAAAACAGCCACGGGATTGATGAGGCCCGTCCGCGAAGGACTCCATTCGATCTCACGGAGAACGGTCTTTGCCGTTTCGTCGCTCCATTTGAATGCGATGGAATTTCTGGGAAACTTTGCCGTGCTCCCGAGGGAATCCCCGTAGGCAATGTCTTCGTACAGAAGAACTAGCCCGTCGGAAGGGATGTCATAGTTTTCAATTTTTGCCGCGAACTTCTTCACTTCATCCGGCAGGGTCTTCCCTGTCACCATGACGTGTTCCACCACATCAAATCCGAGTGAGGAAAGCCAGTCAAACTGTGCGGCACGGGAATTTTTAAAGTCCACGCCCTCCGCCCTGACCAGCATGAAGGCATTGAAATAAACGTTCCGGCTTTTCGTGATCTTCGGGTCCAGCTGACGTACGGAACCGGAGCACAGATTTCTCGGATTCTTGTATTTGGCATCCGCTTCCGAAATGGTTTCGTTGATCTTTTCAAAATCGGAATACCGGATCACGGCTTCCCCCCGGAGGATCAGCTCTCCCTGAAAGGACACGGTAAGCGGAACGTTCTTAAAAACCCTGGCATTGTTCGTGATGACTTCGCCTATATATCCGTTCCCGCGCGTGACAGCCTTGAACAGTTTTCCGCCGCGGTAGGTCAGCACGATCGTAAGCCCGTCCAGCTTCCAGGAAAGCAGCGCCTCTTTTTCCCCGACCCACTCCACAAGGTCTTCCACGCTCTTGGTCTTGTCCAGGGAAAGCATGGGTTTCTCGTGCTGCTCCTTGGGCAGCGCGCTTAAAACTTCATAGCCGACCTTCTGCGTGGGGGAACCGGAAAGAACGACGCCCGTTTCCTTTTCCAGGGAAAGAAGTTCGTCGTAAAGTCTGTCGTATTCCAGATTGCTCATGATCTCCCGGCTTTCCGCATAATAGGTCTTCGCGGCTTCGGAGAGTTTTGAGACAAGTTCCTTCATGCGCTGTGTTTTCTTATCGGGCATCCAGAGTCTCCTTAAGGGTTTTCATTTCTGCTGCCGTTACGTTTCTCCAGGTTCCTGTTTTAAGACTGCCGAGACGGATATTCATGATGCGCGTCCTGCGGAGCTGCTGTACATGATATCCCAGTTCGCTGCACATCCGGCGGATCTGCCGGTTCAAGCCCTGCGTCAGGATAATGGTAAAGGACATCTTCCCTTTGATCTCCACCTCGCACGGACGCGTGGTCACGTCCAGTTCGGAAAGATGCACGCCCCTGCGCATATGATTCAGGAATTCCTCCGTCAGCGGCCTGTCCACATAGACAAGATATTCCTTTTCATGTTCGTTGGAAGCCTTTAAGATCCTGTTGACCAGATCGCCCTGATTGGTCATGAGGATCAGGCCTTCCGAGTCCTTGTCCAGCCGTCCGATCGGATAGACTCTTGAGGGGTATTCCACCAGTTCCACGATCGTTTCCGCCCTGTCCTTGTCCGATGTGGTGCACACGATCCCGGCAGGTTTGTTTACGGCAAGAAGGACCGGCTTCACCTCCGTGATCTGCATCACGCCGCCTACGTCTTTTCCGTTCACGGTAACGCTCTGCCCGGGTTCCACCTTGCTTCCCTGCACCGCGTTTTTTCCGTTTATCTTAACGACTCCCGCCTCTACCAGCCGGTCGGCTTCCCTGCGGGAACAGTAACCTATGGCACTTAAAAATTTGTTGATGCGGACGGGTCCTGCTTCAAAATCGACATTCATCGTGTCCTCTTCCCGCCGGATTTTCTTTACCGGCTTTTTACTAACGGACCTGCGGCTTTTAACCCGCAAGTCCGTCTTTGTCATTCGTTATCAAGGAAACAGGCATCCCCAAAGGAAAAAAACCTGTACCGCAGCTTCACGGCTTCCTCATACATTTTAAGGATCTGCTCCCTGCCGGCAAACGCACTGACCAGCATGATCAGCGTGGATTCCGGAAGATGAAAATTCGTGATCAGCGCATCCATGATCTTAAACCGGTATCCCGGATAGATGAAGATATCCGTCCAGTCGCTCTTCGCGTGGAGGATCCCGTTCTCATCCGAAGCGCTTTCCAGAGTCCGGCAGCTTGTCGTTCCCACGCATATGCACCGGCCGCCTTTTGCCTTCGCTTCGTTTACGCGTTTTGCCGCATCCTCCGTTACGATATAATATTCCGAATGCATATGATGCTTCAGAACATCCTGTTCCTTAACGGGGCGGAAAGTTCCGAGCCCCACATGCAGCGTCACATGGACGATATCCACTCCCATGTCCTTAATCTGCTGCAGAAGTTCCTTTGTAAAATGCAGTCCCGCCGTCGGCGCCGCGGCGCTTCCGTCATGTTCCGCGTAAACGGTCTGGTATCTGTTCTTATCCTTCAGCTTGTGCTTGATATAGGGCGGGAGAGGCATCTCCCCGAGTTTGTCCAGGATCTCCTCGAATATGCCGTCATAGGAAAACTGGACCAGACGGTTTCCTTCGTCCACTTCCTTTATGATGGTCCCCTTTAAAAGTCCGTCCCCGAAATCGACGACCGTACCGACCCGGCATTTTTTGCCCGGCTTAACCAGTGTTTCCCAGACATTGTTTTCCCTGCGGGTAAGCAGCAGGATTTCGATCTTCGCACCGGTATTTTCCTTCACGCCGATCAGCCGTGCGGGAATGACCTTGGTGTCATTGATCACAAGACAGTCGCCCTTATGCAGATATTCTTTTATATCGCGGAAAGTCCGGTGTTCCGTAACGCCTGTGTTCTTATGCAGAACCAGAAGGCGGCTTGCCGCACGGTCTTCCAGCGGATCCTGCGCGATCAGTTCCTTCGGCAGGTCATAATTAAAATCAGAAAGTTCCATCATGTTTTCTCACTGCGCCGCAGTCGTCTCGGCTGCCGTTGTTGCTGCCGCCGTTGTTGCCGCTGCAGTTGTTTCGGCTTTTGTTGTTTCGGCTGCCGTTGTTGTGACTGCTGCCGTCGTTGTTTCCGCGGCCGTCAGTTCATCTGCTCCTTTTATCTCCACTGTTACTTCTTTTACGGTTTCTTCCTCTGTCGTTGTTTCTCCCGAAGCCGCTGTCGTTGTTTCGGCAGTCGCCGCAGAAGATTCCGTATTCTGCAGCATGGAATACAGAGAACCAAGCTTTGCATCCGCCACCACAGCCTTGGCAAGCTCCTTGCGCATTTCGGAATCCATCAGGCGTACGTCCTCCATGCTGTCGGCTTCGTCCACCTTTTTCTTCTCTTCTTCGTTCAGGGTATCCGGCTCCTTTATAAAATAGTTCCCGGAGTCGTCCCTCATCACATAGGCGCGGGTGAGGCTGGGCGCCAGCGTGTCTATTCCCTTGAATTTGATCTTGCTGTTGATGTAGATGATATAAGACCCGTCTTCCGCTCCCGGCGCCGCATAATTGATGGTATCCTTGAACGCCTCGTAGACCTTCTTGTCTTCGTTTAGCTTGGTCTGCAGCGCTTCCATGCCTGTCTGGTCCTTTTTTCCGAAGACCTTGTACATGGCAGCGGCATCTCCGCTTGTTTTTGCCTTCTGATAATCGGAGATCAGTTTATCGATCTCCGGGATGGAGTTTTTCTGGAGTCCGTAGCTGGAAAAGTCGGCGGTGTACTTGCTGTTGTCGGGCGCGACGCTGCTGCCCTGTGCGTTTGTCCCGGCATCGGTTTGCGCAGAGTCCGCGGTCGTGGCTGATGCGCTCTTTCTGTTCTTTGACCTGTCGGCAACCACGATCACCACGATCAGCAGAGCTGCTATGATAGGAAGGATCAGAATCTTCATGAGCTTTTTCAGCTTCAGTTCGTCAATTCCGGCTATTTTCCTGTTTTTCTCGTACTTCACGTTGTACTTCCTCCGTAAAATGTGTCCGGCGGGATTCGAACCCGCGGTCTTCAGAGTCGGAGTCTGACGCGATATCCAGCTTCGCTACGAACACAGACAAATGCCCGCTTAAAACGGGCATTTGTTATCATACACGATTTTATGTTTTCTTGCAAGAAAAATGCCGTCTTTGCCCTGTTTCCGGGTAAATCCGCGGGATATTCTATTTCAGCATCTTCAGGACCTCCGCCATCCTGTCGCGAAGGGTCGCCGCCTCTTCGAAATTCAGTTCCGCGGCTGCCTGGCGCATTTTCTTCTCCAGTTCCTTTGCCAGTTTTTTCAGCTCCGCATCGTTCATGGATTCCGGATCCTTTTTCCAGGTCTTTTCGTTCTGGATGGATGCGGTTTCTATTGTAATGGCATCCCGCACCGCCTTTTTGATCGTGGTCGGCGTAATGTGATGCTCCCTGTTGTATTCCATCTGCATTTTCCGGCGGCGGTTTGTCTCGTCAATGGCTGTCTTCATGGAGTCCGTGACGGTATCCGCATACATGATCACATGCCCCTCGGAATTTCTGGCCGCGCGGCCGATCGTCTGGATAAGCGATGTCTCGCTCCGGAGGAACCCTTCCTTGTCCGCGTCCAGAATGGCAACCAGCGTGATCTCCGGGATATCCAGTCCCTCCCTCAGGAGGTTAATGCCGACCAGACAGTCAAATTTATCCAGCCGCATGTCGCGGATGATCTGCGCCCGTTCCAACGTGTCAATATCCGAATGGAGATAGCGCACCCGGATGCCGACATCCTTCATGTAGTCCGTGAGGTCTTCCGCCATCTTCTTGGTCAAGGTCGTTACAAGGACCTTGTGGTGATGGTCCGCTTCCTTATTGACTTCGCTCACAAGATCATCGATCTGCCCTTCGGTCGGGCGGACAAAGATCTCCGGATCCAGAAGACCTGTGGGCCTTATGATCTGTTCCGCCCTTAAAAGCTCGTGTTCTTTTTCGTATCCGTCCGGCGTCGCGGAAACAAACATCATCTGATCGATCTTCGCTTCAAACTCCGGGAAGGACAGGGGCCTGTTGTCCATGGCGCTCGGAAGGCGAAAACCGTAATCCACCAGCGTTTTCTTCCTGGAAAGATTGCCGTTGTACATGCCGCCGATCTGCGGAATGGAGATATGGCTTTCATCCACGATGATCAGATAGTCATCCGGAAAAAAGTCCATGAGCGTTGCCGGCGGGTCTCCCGCTTTGGAACCGGTCAGCCATCTCGTGTAGTTTTCTATTCCGGAGCAGAATCCCGTTTCGCGGAGCATTTCCACATCGAAATGCGTACGTTCGTCTATCCGCTGCGCTTCCAGGAGTTTGTCCTCGCTCTTGAAGAAATCCACCCTTTCGCGGCACTCTTCCAGAATGCCGTCACAGGCGCGGTCTATTTTTTCCTGCGGCACCACGTAATGGCTTGCCGGGTATACGGCAATGTGCTTCATGTCCGCGACAGCTTTTCCCGTCACTACATCTATCCTGGTGATGCGGTCTATCTCATCTCCGAAAAATTCCACGCGGTATGCTTCCTTGTCCTGGTCCGCAGGAAAGATATCCAGGACATCCCCGCGCACACGGAATGTGCCGCGATGAAAATCAAGGTCGTTCCGGTCGTACTGAATGGTGATCAGTCTGTGGATCACTTCGTCCCTGTCCTTCTTCTGACCCGGGCGCAGGGAGATCACCATGTTCTGATAATCGACGGGAGAACCAAGTCCGTAAATGCAGGAAACGGATGCGACAACGATCACATCCTTGCGTTCGGAAAGGGACGATGTCGCCGAATTCCGGAGCTTATCGATCTCGTCGTTGATCGCGGAGTCCTTTTCTATGTAGGTATCCGTGGAAGGCACATATGCTTCCGGCTGGTAATAGTCGTAATAGGAAACAAAATATTCCACCGCGTTGTCCGGGAAGAACTCCTTGAATTCGCTGTAAAGCTGCGCAGCAAGCGTCTTGTTGTGGGAAATGACAAGCGTCGGTTTCTGCAGTGCCTGAATGACATTGGCCATGGTGAATGTTTTTCCGGAACCCGTCACGCCGACCAGGGTCTCAAACTGGTTCCCCGCCTGAAAACCGTCCACCAGTTTTTTGATTGCCTGCGGCTGATCGCCGGTCGGTTTATATTCGCTTACGAGCCTGAATCCTGCCATATGAAATCCTTTCTCTTATGCAAGTCTGTGAGCGTAAAAGAAGGTCTGCATTGGCAGGCCTTCTTCATTATCCGATGAAATTGAGTATTCGTTCCGGGCTCAGTTTTTGTGCGCACTGGCGTATACTTCACGGATACCCGGGTTATTGACATAGGTCACATAGGCGTGCGTCGTGGACATATCGGAATGTCCCAGCATTGCCTGTACGCTTCTTACATCCGCTCCGTTCCGGATAAGATGGACTGCGAAGGAATGCCTTAACGCCTGCGGCGTAATGTCCGCCTGAATGCCTGCCTTTTCGCCGTAGAACTTGATGATCTTCCAGAAGCCCTGCCGGCTCATGGACTTGCCGCTGCAGTTTACAAACAGCAGATCGCTTTCATGTCCCTTTAGCAGTTTTGTTCTTGCGCTTTCCAGATAGGTGATCAGAGCTTCCCTGGCAACACGACCGAACGGAATGGCACGTTCCTTTTCTCCGTCACGGCAGGTCACAAAGCCTACGTTGAAATTCAGATCGGATACCTTCAAGCCGATGATCTCCGAAACACGGACGCCGGTTGCGTAAAGAAGTTCCAGCATGGCGCGGTCACGGACCATCTTAATGGATTTTCCCTGTGTCACGGAAAGGAAGCGTTCCACCTCTTCCGATGTCAGGACTGTCGGTGCCTTCTTTTCCACTTTCGGCGCCTTCATTCCCTCGGAGGGATTTTCAGTCAGTTTCCCGTTTCTTGTTTCATAGGTAAAGAATGCTTTCATGGAAGCCATGACACGCGAAATAGTCGTAGTCGCCTTCCCGGATTTTTCGAGATAAAGGACATAGGAATTCAAGAGTGTGTGTGTGATCTTGTCAACCGACACTGCACCCTGTCCCTTCATCCATGCGATCATCTGAGTCAGGTCACGCTGATAGGATACGAGCGTGTTGTTGGCCATATGACGATCTTTTTCCAGATAGGCCACAAAACTCAAAACATCTTCTTCCATCTCTTTACCCCCGGAATTCACATAAAAACTCTTTTGAATAAAAGTGGGGAATTTCTTTCAAAATCCCCCCGTGTTTTTCATTATAATGTGTTAATTATGTAAAATCAAACGTAATTTTCCCAATAAAAACCCGCATTCCCGAGGCTTTACATAAAAAGCACAACATGTAGGGAATGCGGAAAAAAGGTTGTCATATATTGGCGTCCGCGCCCGGAAAAAAAATTTTACGTTTACTGATTTTTCTGCGTTTTAAGCGCATAAGCGGTCAGTGCTGCCACTGTTTTCGCATCCTTGATCTCTCCGGCATACACCTTTTTAAGGAGATCGGAAAGGCTCCACTCCTCCACATTGATCACTTCGTCTTCATCCAGATGCTGATGGGATTTCTGCGGATCGTGCGCCACAAAGATATCGATCTCTTCATCGCAGAAAGCAACCGTCGTGTCGACGCGGATCAGGAATTCCAGATCATCCGGACTGCCGACTTTTCTTCCTGTCTCTTCTTCCAGTTCACGGAATGCGCAGAGGCGTCTCGGCTCATCCGGGGAGTCCACTTTTCCTGCCGGTATTTCCAGCGTGAAACGGTCCAGCGCATTTCTGTACTGACGCACCATCAGGATTTTTCCTTCCGCCGTCACCGGCACCACTGCAGCCGCTCCGTCGTGATGGATGTAATCCCATACGGCATTGTTCCCGTTTGCTTCCACATAGTCTTTATATACTTTCAGGATAGTGCCCGTATAGGCAAGCTCCCTCTTCAGCCTTTTTACGGGCGCTTCTTTTTCAAACTGTTTTCTGTCCAACTTACCTTCTCCTTCCGGAACTTTTCACATTCCCCTGCATTTTTTAAAGACAGCATCGCATGCCTGCATCACGCTGCCCTTAAAGCCCAGGCTCTCCAGAACTTCAACGCCTTCTATGGTAGTGCCGCCGGGCGAACAGACTTTATTCTGAAGCGCTGCCGGATGCTCTCCCGTTTCCAGGACCATCTTCGCACTCCCGAGCACCGCCTGCGAAGCCATCTCGACGGCATCTTTTCTGGAAAGGCCGTACTTCACGCCCGCATCGGCAAGGGCATCGATAAACATATAGACAAAAGCCGGGGAGGAACCGCTGACCAAAGTGACCACATCCATCAGCTTTTCATCCACTTTTTTCACTCTGCCGAAAGAAGAGAAAATCTCCGTCAGCTGTTTCTGTTCCGCTGCCGTAAAATCACGGTCACTGTACGCAATGCCGGTCATGCCTTCTTTTACAAGCGCCGGCGTATTCGGCATGATCCGTGCGATCTTAGTTTCCTCTCCCAGTTTCTTTTTCAGGTCCGCGATCGTAATGCCAGGTGCCAGCGAAACAATGATTTTTTTCTTATTCATTTCCGGTGCTATTTCCTTTAACACCGCATCGTAGATCTGCGGCTTGACCGCAAGGATCAGGATATCCGATTCTTTTGCGCATGTTTTGTTATCGGCCGCAGGCAGAACACCCGTTGCCTTTTTCACTTCGGAAGCATGTTCCTTTCTCTTGCAGGAAAATACCAGATCCTTTTTCGGCCGTCCGGTCAGGAGACCGCTCATGATGGCATATCCCATATTGCCCATTCCGATAAATCCGATTTTAGACATAACAGACCTCCTTCGGGCTGAGGATCCCCGGTCGCACTTCGTGCTCCCTCCTATTATATGACAAATACCCTAAAGTGACCAGCACCTTTCAGACGCAAACGGTATATTATCAGGGTGAAGGGAGGTATTTCTTATGAGAAAAATTCTTTGTATAGGAAGGCAGTTTGGAAGCGGCGGACACAAGATGGCGATCGCTGCGGCAAAGGAACTCGGCATAAACTGCTACGACAGGGAAATCCTGGATGACGCCGTAAAGTCAAGCGGGATAGCCGGCGGTACTCTGACCGATGCGGACGAGAAAGCGGCAAACGGCTGGATGTACTCCATTCTTTATGAAGGCGCCGATAAGAAATACTACGGCAAGATAACAAATGATATCCTTTATGATCTGGAAAAAAAGATCATCCTTGCCGCCGCTGACCGGGAAGACTGCGTCATCGTGGGAAGATGCGCGGATGTTATCCTGAAACATCATGAAAACTGCCTGGTAAGAAGCGTCTTTATCACCGCGGATCTGGAAGACCGGGTAAAGACTGTTATGACACGTCAGAACCTGCCGGAAAAAGCCGCCCGGGAACTGATCCGCAAAACCGACAAGGCGCGGAAAGGCTATTATGATTTCTATACGGACGGCGACTGGGGAAAACCCTTTAACTATGACATGATCCTGAATTCCTCACGCCTGTCTGAAAAAGAGATCGTGGATTTTCTGAAATACATGTATCAGAATTTAAATTAGAAGGAGCTCTTTGAAAATGAACAGAATTCAGATCAGAAACATATATCGGGTCATTATATCCGCCGTGATCTTTTCCGTGCTTCTCACGTGTTCTGCCCTGGCAGCCGGAAAAGAAAAAATAACCGTCAAAGACAAGATCGTCTCCGACCTTTCTTCGGAAGAGACCGCCATCAGCCGGGAATACGGCAATCCGGTATTCCAATGCACGGATCCTGCATCATCCCTCACGGAAGCAGAATATCCCGACATGGCTTTCCTCTTCAGTGAAGACAAAAAAACAAAATCAATCCGTTCCACCGTTTCCCGTATTTTCGACATGAAATACAATTCCTGTTCCGTAAACGGCTTTGCGGACAAACTTGGTGCAAAACTCACGGACCGCTATGTATATGAAGGAGTATCCGACGACTCTTTCGGACATATCGGAAAGACCATTGCCGTATTTGAAGATTCCGATTACCGGTACCTGGTGGAACTGAAGAACGGTGAAATAGACGGCAATTCAATGGCACGGATAGAAACAAAACAATAGAAAAATAATTTTATAAAGCGCATATTTTACCGCATGTTTCCGCACTCTCCCTCTCCTGATAATTTCCCTTATCGGTAGTAATATTAACCCCGTAACTAATCGCAATTAGGGATTTCAAAGGATTTCAAAAAAGAAAAAAGGAGAGTGCATTTATTATGACAAAGAACATGAAGATTGCT